>JGI20214J51088_10001705_pt1 | contig 14922 bp, 13 predicted proteins | sample WetSurMetagenome_FD_51088 | JGI IMG/M metagenome (IMG submission 51088) | reverse complement strand
ATCAATGGGAACAACTTAAAACCGGGCCAGTTCAGGGATATTACAGGAGATATCTCAGTATTAACCGGAATAGAACTTGTAGATCAGAATCCGATAGGTAAGTCAAGCAGATCAAATCCTGTAACGTATCTTAAAGCATATGACGAGATACGCAAGCTTTATTCCGAACAACAGGCATCTGTCCAGAACAACTATAAAGCATCTCATTTTTCTTTCAATATTGAAGGAGGGCGATGTGAAGAGTGCCAGGGGGAAGGCATCATAAGAGTCGAAATGCAGTTTATGGCGGATGTGGAGTTAACCTGTGAAAACTGTAAAGGCATGAGGTTCCGTAAAGACATTCTTGATGTAAGATATTTCGGTAAAAATATTTATGATATGCTCGAGATGACTATAGATGATGCTATAGACTTTTTCAACTCACACCCCGGGAAGAATGAAAAGAGAATTGTTGACAAACTGAAACCGCTCTCAGATGTCGGACTTGGATATATTAAGATGGGACAATCATCAAGCACTCTTTCGGGAGGTGAAAGCCAGAGAGTTAAGCTTGCCTATTTCCTGAGCCAGGAAAGAGGGAACGGACATATCTTATTCATCTTTGACGAACCAACAACCGGGCTGCATTTTCATGACATAAATAAATTGCTTAAATCAATAAATGCCCTTGTTGATCATGGTCATTCCGTGATACTTATTGAGCATAATCAGGAGGTAATTAAGAGTTCAGACTGGGTTATCGACCTGGGACCTGAAGGCGGGGAAGAAGGTGGAAAGATTGTTTTTGAAGGCAAGCCGGAGGATCTGGCAAAATGCAAAGAATCGTATACCGGGAAATATCTGTTGCCGAAATTATCATAAAAACTGAAACCCTTCAAAAAGAAAATCAGAGACCTTTAAAAATAAGGAGTGACACTTAAATATTAATAGAGACAATTAGAAATAAATAGAGACAATTAGAAATAAATAGAGATAATTAGAAATAAATAGAGATAATTAGAAATAAATAGAGATAATTAGAAATAAATAGAGCCGGCTAAAAATAAGTAGAGATGCCTAAAAATAAGAAGAGACGTTGCATGCAACGTCTCTACAAACAGATATTCGATACAGGTTTTTATTTTTTTGTTTTAAATCCGAACATTATTGCTACACATCCACTTGCAGGAGTATCACCTGATTTACTTAATGAGGTAACTTTAACTATAACTTTTAGCTGCTGGCTTGACTGGAGCTTAAAATCCCAAGTCCGGGCAAAATTTGCACTTTTATTTGAATAAAGTACATTTTTATTTGCATCGAGCACTGTAAACTCAACACCCGGGAGTTTCTCTTCTCCGCAAATAGCTACTCTATACTCCATGTCGGAGTAAAATGTTTTATAAAGTTCAGCTTCCTCTCCTTCAACAAGTATTGCAGCGTGATAATTTCCGTCATGGATATATCCCCCCAACTCAGGGAGACAAATCTTTTTTGCGAAAGCTTTGCACTGAGCATCCACATTGACATTAGTTGCAATCAGAAACAATGCAAGAATCGGAATTATTTTAATTATTCTCATAGCTAATGTTATTTTACAAATGTATTTCTTATGTCTGCAACTACTGTCGAAAGTTCTTTAAATACTTCAGGTGTCATATCTGTCTTAACTTCTGATTTCAGAACGGTTGTATTGGATGATTTGTCATACTCCGGTCTTATGCGTGAAGTTGTAATAGAAATTTTGTCAAATACTGCTTTTAGTCTGTTAACCTGAACGATAATTTCGTCAACAGCAGGGTTGCCCTTGCTGCTCTCAAGCAGATTAAGAAGTATGCCGATCGAAAGTTTCTGGTCTATAATTCTTCCAACAAGTTTGTTTCCATTGAAATCTTTCATATCAACCAGTTGAGTAGAAATATATAACCCTTCAAACCATCCTCCTACAAGTACCATTGATGCGATTGCCGGTTGTCCATTATCCTGCAGATATGAACTTGAGTTCATGAAGGTCTCGCTAACGATCTCCATAATAACTTCACTATTATTAATATTTTCCTCCAGTCTGTCTATTGTCGATTGTTCAATTGCCTTCAGTATCCCAAGTCCGTCAGCCATCTTTTTCGCAGCATTCATGTAATCAATAATTAACTGAGTCTGTTCATAAAGGCTGGCAAAACTTAAATCGCAGGTGTAAATACCCAGATTGAGTGCCATACTTTTGTTTGTTACATAGGTATTGGTGTTTCCGATCGGATTCAGAAGTTTATCATCAAATCTGGCACCAGCCGATTTAATTAACATTGCTGATTCAAGTGGAGAGGGCAGAGCATTGAATATTCTTTCTGCCTGTTTAATATCTTCATATACAGCTGTATTTTCCTTTGGAATATCCACAGTAGCCTCTTCCTTAGTTGCTTTATTACTGCCAGACTTGCAGCCTATAAGCAAGCCGGAGAATAGTAAAACCACCAACAAGGACCCTGAATAAATTCCATATTTCTTTATCATGATAAAAATATTTAAAGTGTCAAAAGTAATTTCCCGACTAAATTAGTATATTATTTTTATTTATCAAAAACAGCTATAAGTAATTGATGGTATTTCTAACTTTGCTGCATAAAAAATTCACAATGATAAGATCGGACAAGAAATTAAAAGCCCTCTCAGATATACTTAAAAACGGCGATAATACCCTGATAGTCGAAGCAATTAGCTTACTTCGTGAAGAACAGCCTTTTGAGGGTGCTATCGGTTTGCTTACACTATACTTTAATAGGACTGATGATTCCTCCATAAAAAAAGCTATCGGGGAATTTATGAATGACCTTAAGGATCAGTCTGCAAGTTCAGAGATCATAACTGAAATAAGGAAACAGTGGAAAGAGGATACAATCGGCATGCTGGTATCTTCATGCTGGCAATCAGGCCTCGATTATTCTGCTTATTCAATTGATCTGGCCAGGGTATTTCTTGCTGGTGATTATGTTACTGCTCTGGAATGTCTTACTGTAATAGAGGAGTCGGTTAAAGAAATAAGCAGGGAAAGAAAAGATGAAATAATTAGAATTGTTGAGGAAAGTCCGGCTTCAGATGTAAATGAAAAAACATCACTTAAACTGGAGCTGATATCAATCCTCAGAAAATAAACTTCCGATCAATATTTGTTCCTTATTCAATCCACTGAGGAGAAATGCTTCATGAACTGAGTCCTCTCAAATACAGCAGGTTTTTCATAATTGAGCCAGTTCAGTTTTCCTCTGAATTCATCTATGCTATTAAAACTGTTTTTGGTCATCCAATCAATAATCTGTTGGTTCATGTTCTTTAAAAAAGGTATTCCTTTCTGATATAGCACAGAACAAACCTGCACAGTATCAGCTCCTGCAAGAAGGTATCTCAGTGCATCTTCACCGCTATGTACACCTGTGGATGCTGAAATATCTATTTTAATATCCTGCGCGCTGGCCATCGCTATCCATCTCAGAACATAACGTCTTTCAACCGGAGAACTGAATATAGGAGCAGGTATTATTTCCATTTTGTTTATATCAATATCAGGCTCATAAAACCTGTTAAACATTACAACACCTTCTATGCCTCTTATATAAAACTGGTCTATCATATATAAAATGTTGGAAAACCTGAATCCTATTTTTAAAGCGATAGGAATCTTAACAACAGCTTTAAGCTTTTCAATCAGTTCAAAGTATATTTTTTCTGAATCTTCGCCTCTTTTTTTTCTGTCGGCAGGCATGAAGAAAACATTTATCTCCAGGGCATCTGCCCCGGAATCTGCAATGTTCCTGGCAAAGTCGATCCACCCTTTGGCTGAAAAACAATTTATACTCGGAATAACTGGAATTCCAAGACTTTTCTTTGCTTTCGTAATTAGGCCCAGATACTCGTCAAATGAATGCGATTTGCTATAGTAAGCTATATAGTCATCCGCCTCAGGATACCCGGGTGATTGAGGCATTGAGTTTATATGATAACTGATCTGCTCTTCAAAAAGAGATTTTAATACCACGGCACCAGCACCGTTCTCTTCAGCTTCTTTTAAGTTTTCAAGGGTTGATGTTAACCGGCTGCTGCTTACAATAAGAGGACTTTTCAATGTGAGTCCAAGGTAGTTTGTGGTAAGTTTTTCCATTATTGAATATTATTGAATTTTAATCCTTTCTCCGAAAATAAGACTTCCTATTCTCAATATTGTGCTTCCTGCTTTCAAAGCTGTTAAATAATCGCCAGACATCCCCATAGAAATCTCTTTGAAATAGTGACTTTCACGGAAATATCTGTTTTTAAGAGTTTTAAAGCAATCGGTAAGCAGGCAGAATTCCCTTGTAACCTGATCATTATCAGGAGTAAATGTTGCCATTCCCATAACACCACATATCCTTACAAATTCCAGGTTGAAAACCTCCTGTGAATCAAGAATTTCATTTACCTCACTTATACTGAAACCGAATTTTGTATCCTCCGTGGCAATATGTATCTGCAAAAGACAATCTACCACCCTGGAAATTTTTGAAGCTTCAATGTTGATATTTTTCAGCAACTTTAATGAATCCACTGATTGTATCATACTGATAAAAGGTACAATATATTTTACCTTATTACCCTGAAGATGCCCGATCAGATGCCATTCAATATCATTCGGGAGAAGATCTTTTTTATTTAATAGTTCCTGTACCCGGTTCTCTCCGAAACACCTCTGCCCGTAATTGTAAGCTTCCATGATATCGCTTACCGGCTTTGTTTTGGATACTGCTACCAACCTGACTGTTGATGGAATATGATGTTTAAGAATAGAAATATTTTCTGCTATGGTGGTCATTATCATAAATGCTTGAAGCAAAAGTAGGAAAATAGGTTGTTTTTAATAAGGATACATTAATTTTTTCACTTTTGCTCTTTTTGTTCCCGATAACTCCTGATAACTTTCGGAACTTGATCCGGTGGCTCTCTGTATAATAAAAACAATTTTAAGTTGCACAGAATGACACTGAGGAGCACAGAGTAACACAGAGAATTGCAACTATTTCAGTCCAGAAGGTGAATGACAAGACCGCTTCTGAGTTTAGGTTCAAACCATGTTGATTTAGGCGGCATTATATTACCTGAATCAGCAATAGTTATTAGTTGTTTCATTGATACCGGGTATAGTGCGAATGCAACTTTCATTTCCTTGCTGTCGACTCTCTTCTTAAGTTCACCAAGTCCGCGTATTCCTCCGACAAAATCGATCCGTTTAGATCGTCGCAGGTCCTGGATATCAAGAATCGGACACAGTATCTGGTTTGTAAGTATCGTAACATCAAGCACACCAATCGGGTCATCATTATTATAGGTATTATTTTTTGCTGTAAGACTATACCATTTCCCATCAATGTACATAGAAAAATTATGCAGCTTTTTGGGTTTGTAAACCCGGGTTCCCTTTTCCTCTATGATGAATCCTTTATCAAGTTTTAAAATCAATTCCTGAGGGGTAAGTCCGTTCAGGTCCTTTACTGTTCTGTTATAATCAATAATTCTTAATTGGTTCTCAGGAAAATGTACAGCAAGAAAAAAATTGTACTCCTCAGTTCCGTTATGAGAAGGATTATTTTCTCTTTTTTCTTTCCCGACAAGAGCTGCAGCAGCTGTTCTGTGATGCCCGTCTGCAACATAAGTAAAAGGGACCTTCTCGGCAAAAAGCTTTTCAATTAGTTTGTTTGTTCCCGGCTTTTTTACCAGCCAGAAATGGTGTCCAAAACCATCTTCTGCTACAAAATCATATTCCGGTTTCTCAGTTGTGACTATTCCATTTACAATTTCATCAATCTCTTTTACAGCATTATATGTAAAAAAAACAGGTTCGATATTTGCATTATTTACCCGGACATGTACCATCCGATCCTGCTCTTTATCCGGACGGGTAAGTTCATGTTTTTTTATTATGCCATTAAGATAATCATCGACTGAAGCACATCCAACTATTCCATATTGAGTTCTCCCCTTCATTGTCTGGGCATAAATGTAAAAGCGTGCTTTGTCATCCTGCACCAGCCACCCGTTTTTCTGCCACTTGACAAAATTATCAACTGACTTGCTATAAACCTGTTCTGAATGAGTATCAATATCAGCAGGAAGGTCGATTTCTGACCTTGTTATATGAAGAAGTGAACACTCTTTTCCATCAGCCATTTTTCTGGCTTCATCAGTATTCATAACATCATATGGCATACAAGCCAGATCTTTTACCAGTGCACGCGGAGGTCTTAACCCCCTGAAAGGTTTAACAACTGCCATCTGATTATAACAATTTAAGTTTTACTTGTTTACTCTGCATTTTTCGTTACCAGTCTTGAAATAGTCAACAATCTGCCGGGCAGCAGCGAGGCAGGCATTCATATTCGCTTCCTCTGTCTGAGCTCCCATTTTTTTTGCTGTGAATAAAAAGCGTCCTTTATACTTTTCCTCAAATAAAGCAACGCAGTCAGGCGCAACATCGGAAAGATACTGGAAGTCCCTGCGCTCTTCAAATATCTTAAGGAGCCCTGATTCATCAATCACCTCTTTTCTGGCTGTATTTACGAGTACCGCATCCCTTGGCATTTTTTTCAGCAGCTCATAACCAATTGATTTCCTGGTCTTATCGTTTGCCGGCATATGTAAAGAGATATACTGACATTTCGAGTATAATTCTTCTGTAGTATTGCAGACCTTTACACCATACTTCTTTATATCTTTTTCTACTACAAAAGGATCAAAAGTGTAAATATCCATTCCAAAGCCCTTTGCTATTTCAGCAACATGTTTTCCAACATTTCCAAATGCATGAATCCCGATAGACTTCCCCCTGAGTTCACTTCCTGATTTCCCAACGAATCCTCCGCGGGCCTGATATAGCATCAGGGCAAAAGCCAGTTCAGCCACTGCATTGGAATTCTGGCCCGGAGTATTCATAGCTACTATATTACGGGAACTGCAAGCTGCCAGGTCGATGTTATCATAGCCGGCACCGGCACGGACAACGATCTTTAACTTTTTTGCCGCATCAAGCACAATCGACGTTATCAAATCGCTCCGGACTATCATGGCATCTGCATCTGTAACCGCACTAAGAAGATCCGAGACATCAGTATAGTTTTCGAGTAACTCAAGTTCATAACCAGCCGCATCGGTAACAGTACGAATCTGTGTAACTGCTACAGGGGCAAATGCTTTTTCTGTTGCGACAAGTACTTTCATAATGATGTCATTATTAACATTTAAGGTAACAGGTAAACCTGCTGCCCTAAAACTTATGATAACCTAATTTTTTGATTCAAACTCTTTCATGACTCCAACAAGAGCCTCAACGCTCTCTTTTGGAAGTGCGTTATAGGTTGAAGCGCGGAATCCTCCTACCGAGCGGTGGCCTTCAATTCCAAGCATCCCTTTTGATTTGGCAAAATCAGCGAATGGTTTTTCCAGTTCTTTATACTGTTCAGCCATAACAAAGCAAATATTCATGAGTGACCTGTCCTCCGGGTCAGCTATAGTAGGGATAAATAATCTATTCCTCTCAATCTCATCATAAAGCATTTTTGCTTTTTCGATGTTCTTCTTCTGGATGGCTTTCACCCCACCAAGGTTTTTCAGCCAGGTAAGAGTTTGCTGGGCAGCAAAAACTGCAAATACCGGAGGTGTATTGAACATCGATTCTCCCTTAATATGTATACGGTAGTCAAGCATAGAGGGAATCGGACGTGTTACTTTACCCAGAACATCTTCTTTAACTATAACAAAAGTAACGCCTGCGGGTGCAAGGTTTTTCTGAGCCCCTCCATAGATAATTGAATACTTTGAAATATCTACAGGCCGGCTGAAGATATCAGATGACATATCTGCAACAAGAGGTATTTTTACATCCAGATCCTTCTTCAGCTCTGTTCCGTATATAGTATTGTTAGTAGTTATATGGAAATAATCAGCATCGGCAGGAATAGCATAATCCTTTGGTATATAATTAAATAACTTGTCTTTGGAAGAAGCCACCTCCACCACCTCACCGAATAACTTTGCTTCTTTAAGTGCCTTACCCGCCCACTCGCCAGTATTAAGGTAAGCTGCTTTTTTGTTGAGCATATTCATTGGGACCATTGCAAACTGCAGACTGGCACCACCACCAAGAAAGAGAACCTGATACCCGGCAGGAATTTCCAGTAATTCCTTAAAAAGCGCAATCGTGTCATTCATGCAAGCAACAAATTCCTTACTCCGGTGAGAGATCTCAAGAACAGACAATCCTGAACCTGCAAAATCTCTGATTCCTTCAATAGTCTTATCAATTGTATACTGAGGAAGAATAGAAGGACCTGCATAAAAGTTGTGTTTTTTCATAGAGGACTTTTTATGATTAATAATAGATAACTCTGAGTTTGTATCCCTGCAAAAATATGTAAAAATCAATAGCTATTGTTAAACGGGTAACACCAGACATATGTTTTTATGATATATTATCAACAAGAATCCCATTTTTCATTACAGGAATCTTATCAGTAAAATCAGTGGTAAGACAAAATTCAATACAGTCATCCAGCTTTTTATCTCTTAACCGGGTTCTCTGGGCTGCCTTTTCAATATAGGCGGGCAGATTGAGACTTGCCATAGACCATAAATCTATTGATGCAAGAGTTGAATCGCAAATAGTTTTATATAAATTGCTCTCCATAAGTTTTTCTGCCATTGCTCCTGCACAGATGGTATCTTCAATATTGAACCTGTTTTTCCATCCGGCGCAAAATAATAATACATTCCTGTCCTGGGTTATAAGCCACCTGGTAAGAGCTGTTATATTCAGAAATGATCCTATTACAGTCATATAGGCTGATGAAGACAGATTAATAATACCTGTACCATTAGTTGTACTGTAAACAATGGTTTTATTCTTAACCTTGTCACTGCTAAAATTATACGGTGAGTTTCCGAAGTCCGCAAAATCAAGAATAAATCCATCACGTTCAGCTGCTACCAGGTAGCCTCTGTCTTTGTATAGTTTTGCTTCCGAAACATCAGCAACCGGAATGATTGCGGTTGCTCCGTTTGCGAAAGCAGTACATATGGCTGATGATGCACGTAGTATATCAATAATTACTACTATTGAATCTTTATGTGCTTCAGCTTCATATAAAGCAGGGGAAAAACAGGTTTCAATATATCTTTTCAACATAGCAGATTTTCTTATGAGCCTGTCATTGTACCTTAGTGCCTTTGTGGCATTTTTTTGCAGCTAACACGCGAAGACGCAAAGGTACTCGTAGGTTTTCTAACATGCTATTAAATTTAAAGTTATTTAAGTGTTCTTATAAAAGGGAAGATTTACAATTTTAGCTTTAAGATCCTTATTCCTGATCCTGATAAAGATTTCTGTATCTGGCTTCCAGTACCCCTTATTTATATATGCCATGCCTATACCTTGTTTCATCATTGGTGACATGGTACCTGAAGTTACTTCGCCGATCAGATCTCCGTTTGCATTAACCACTTCATAATGCTGCCTTGGTATTCCCCTGTCGATCATAATAAAACCTTTCAGTCGTTTATCAACTCCCTCCTCTTTCTGCTTCAACAGCAATGCTTTATCAATAAAATCCTTCTCAGCAGTAAATTTGGTGATCCAACCCAATCCGGCTTCAATTGGAGATGTCAGGTCATTGATATCATTCCCGTAAAGGCAAAAACCCATTTCAAGACGAAGGGTATCTCTGGCTCCCAGTCCTATTGGTCTGATATTAAACTCTTTTCCTGCTTCAAAAACTGCCTTCCAGAGTTTGTGCCCATCTTCATTTTTAACATAGATCTCACATCCCCCGGCTCCGGTATAGCCTGTTGTTGAAAATATTACATTGCTTATTCCTGCAAATTCCAGAATCTTAAAAGTATAATATTCCATATTTTCCAGATCTGTCAAAGTGAGTTTCTGCACTGTTTTCATGGCAAGTGGTCCCTGAACAGCAAGCTGGGCAATGCCACCGGAACCATTAATGAGTTCCTTTCCCTCACTCATTCCGAATTTAGCTGCATTTTTGACGCACCACTTCCAGTCTTTTTCAATATTCGCAGCATTTACAACAAGAAGAAATTTTTCAGAATTAAATCTGTAAACAAGCAAGTCGTCTACAATGCCACCTTTACCATTTGGAAAACATGAATACTGGATCTTACCGTCAAATAATTCTGACACGTCATTTGATGTAATATATTGGAGAAATTCCACTGACGCAGGCCCGGTAATCCAGAACTCACCCATATGAGAAACATCGAAAACGCCAACTCCTTTCCTGACAGTAATATGTTCTTCTGTAATTCCGGAATATTCGACAGGCATATTATAACCAGCAAAAGGAACCATCCTTGCTCCTGCCTCATTGTGAAATTTAATAAAAGGAGTATTCTTCATTTTTATCATATTTGAATTTAAAACAGCAGTTACTTCAATCGGGATGAAGTATTATGCAAAGCAAACAAAGAATACCTGTAAAAAGGCTGACCTTTATCAGAATTCAAGGATTTTAAATTCAACTCTTCTGTTTTTTGCCCTACCCTGAGGAGTGGTATTATCTGCAATCGGCTGAAGAGAACCATATCCTTTGTACTCCATCCGTATCCGGTCAATACCCTTACTGACCAGGAATTCGACAACTGCTTTAGCTCTCGCTTCCGAAAGTTTAAAGTTAACGGGTTCAGTTCCGGTTTTATCAGTATGACCGGAAATCTCAATCTTCATCAGGGAATTATCCTGCATAATATTCAGCAGTCGATTAAGTTCAATATATGAACCGGCTGTTAGCACTGCTTTTCCCGATTCAAACAGGATTTTATTAAGCACAACCTTTTTGCCAACTTTTACCTTAATTAAATCAATATCGAGCTTATAGAAATCCTGAGAATAACTTACCGGAATATTAATGCGCTTATTATCAGAAAGATAGCCAGTTGCACGCAGATCAAGTATATAAGATTTTTTTGCAGGAAGCCTAACCCTGTAACTACCATTCTCATCAGAGCTTGCAGTAATTGCAACTACTGCATTGGATGCAACATCGATGACATCAATTTTCGCAAGTACAGGTTCACCAGACTCCGAATCTTTGACCTTCCCTGTTAAATAGAGCACCAGTTCTTCTACCGGCTCATTTTTAATGACCGGGGCTTCTGGTAAAGGCTTTACTACAACAACTGTATCCCTTATTACCACAGTATCTGTCTTTGCAGGAGCTAATGTCACAATTTCAACAACTGGCTCAGGAGCTAAAATCCGGCCCTGATAGATATCCAGTCCACCAAAACCGCCTGTTCTGTTTGAAACAAAATAAAATGCACTATCATCCTCCGGTAATGGAAGATAAAATAATTCATCCCAGGGAGTGTTAACCGGGTAACCAAAATTCTTTGCTAAAGACCAATTTCCTGACTGATCTTTAACACTGTAAAAAATATCAAAGCCTCCGATTGAATTGTGACCTTTAGAACTGAACCAGAGCGTATCTCCGGATTTTGAAAACCGGACAGATTCCTCATCAAAAATTGTATTAATTGAAGGACCTGCATTTTGTGGTTCTGACCATTTATGCTCCTTAACCTTCTTAATGATGTATATATCTTTTCCTCCCATATTGTCTTTACCATTGTCGGTAACATAATATATTTCGTTTCCGGAAGGGCTGATAGAGAAAGATGTTTCTGATCCTTTGCTGTTAATTCCAAATTCCGTTTTTCCTGGAGTTTCCCATTCTCCCTTTTTAGATACTGACATTTTAATATCTCCCCGGTTCTCATAACCGGCATAAATATAAAGCCGGTCGTTTGCTGCATTAATAAAAAGAGGGGTTTCGCAATACTTTGTTGTGATTTTCTTACCGGCAGTTACCGGTTCGGTCCATAAACCATTATTGTTCATTGAAATGAAAATATTCTCATCAAATTTTGAGTCGGGATAAGGGCGGCCCGATCCGGTAATCTGACGTCTGGAAGCAAAAAACAATTTCGTTCCGTCTGCAGATATAATTTCTGAATAATCATCTGCACCTGAGTTTATTTTTACTCCGATATTATCGATACCAATTCTCAATGTATCTTTAGTCATAATAATGGCAGAATTACATTCTTCGATGCATTTTTTTGCCAGAGATATATTTTCCTTAGTTTTTTTTCCAGATGTATTCAGATAGTCATTGAATTTTTCAATTGCTTCATTAAATCTCCCTGAGAATTGAAGAGATCTCCCTGCGAGCAGAAGAATATCTCCGGCAACATCTTTTTTAAGTTCGAGCGCTTTAAGCAGAAACCCGGCTGCCTCTTCCTTCCTGTCTGAAAAAAGTGCTGATACACCTGTTTTGTAATTCAGTTCCGGTGATGAATTATTGTAGACAATTGCTTGCAAATACTCATCAAAAGCATTGCCATACCATATACCTTTCTCACTATAGTACTCATTTCCATTAATGATATGTTTCCATGCATCATCAAATCCTGTTTTGCTGACTTTAAAATCCTTCTTTCGAATAGAGACCTCTGTCTGCGCTTCTAAAACAAAAGATGTCAGGAGAAATAAAAAGATCAATGAATGGAGATAATATCGCATAACATCACGTTTTTACATCCATAAAAGTAGCACTTATTTCTTTTAATTAAAAACAGGCATAATTTATGTATGAATTGTCCGTTCAATAAATTATTCAATTTAATGATTAATGGATATCATGAATATAAAATCAAGAATCGGTTGAAAATCAATGAATTTATAAAAAATATTTCCGGTACGAACTAACTTTTAACTGAGGATAGGTTAATTGTTTACCAGCAGATTAATAGCACTTAAATACAATTTATGAGGTAATTGGAATTATATAATTTTAATATTTCAGGTTAGTTTTGACAACATAAGTAAATACCTCATTAACTACTATTTTCGAAAAAACTACCAGTTCAATTACCACGGGTCTGTATTTAAAAAAATTATTATATTTGTTTGATTTTCTTTGCACACTTTTTTTATTCTTTTACTGCGCAAAATATGGATTACAAATTCATAAACACTGAATACCTGGATTCTGTATCAGGAGGAGATCCTGAAATTATCCGTGAACTGGTAATTATGTTTAAGGAGCAGTCAGTGGAGATGTATAATGAGATGAAATCCCATTTATCCAGGAAGAATTATTCCTCACTTGGATTTCTTGCTCACAAAGCTAAATCTTCGGTGGCAATTATGGGTATGACAGATCTTACACTGATGCTTAAAGTATTTGAAATTCAGGCAAAAGATGGCACAGAATCTGAATTATATGAATCGTATATATTGAAGTTCAAGACAGAAACAGATGAAGCAGTTAAAGAGCTTGAGGATTTAGTAAATAACCGGTTAAACATGAATTGAATGATAAATATTGAAAAAAATGATAAAATAAATATTATATCCTTTTCTGTCAACAAAATAGATGCGTTAATAACCGATGAAATCAGAGACAATATCAATAAAGTATTTGATAATTCAAATTCAAAAGTAATAATTAATCTTAAAGGGGTTGAATACATTGACAGTTCCGGTTTTGGCTGTTTTCTATCAATAATGAAGACAGCCAGGAGCAATTACGGGGTCCTGAAGTTTGCAAATCCTGAACAAGGAGTTATGAAATTGTTCTTAGCACTTCACCTTCAAACCATCTTTCAGATCTACGACGATATTGATACCTGCTTGAGGTCGTTCAAATAGTCACTATCTTATTTTTTCTCCTTGCTGAAAGAGAGTCGATCATTTTTTACATCGATTACTATACTTTCCTTTGCAGAAACTGTTCCTCCAATTATTTCTTTAGATAATTCATTTACTATCTCTCTCTGGATGAGCCTTTTAACCGGCCTGGCTCCTGATTGTGGATCGTAGCCCCTTTCGGTAAGCCAATCGATAGCATCCTCTGAAACTATAAGTTTCAGGTTAAATTCTTCGAGAGAATGTTCTAATTTGTTCAGCTGTATTTTTACAATTTCCCGTATCTGCTCAATATTCAGTGGCTTGAACATTACAATTTCATCTACTCTGTTCAGGAACTCAGGTCTCAGTGACCGTCTTAATAATAATAGTACTTCCTTTCGCAGAAGTTCCTCTTCATTTTCCGGCATTTTGTTCTTCCATTTGTCCATTCTGTCCCTTATAATATCAGAACCAAGGTTTGAAGTCATGATGATAATGACATTTCTGAAATTAACTGTTCTTCCCTTATTGTCAGTCAGGCGGCCTTCGTCGAGAACCTGAAGCAGAAGATTAAACAGGTCGGGATGTGCTTTTTCAATTTCATCGAGAAGAACCACCGAATAAGGTTTATGTCTCACAGCTTCTGTAAGCTGACCGCCTTCATCGTATCCAACATACCCGGGAGGTGCTCCAATAAGTCTCGATACAGAATGTCTTTCCTGGTATTCTGACATGTCAATACGGGTCATCAGATTTTCGTCGTTGAAAAGAAATCCGGCCAGTGCTCTGGCCAGTTCAGTTTTTCCTACACCGGTAGTTCCAATAAAAATAAATGACCCCACAGGTCTTTTCTGATCCTGCAACCCGGCACGTGATCTGCGGACCGCATCTGCAACCGCAGTAATAGCCTCGTCCTGTCCCACAACTCTTTTGTGCAACTCATCTTCGAGAAGCAATAATTTCTCCTTTTCACTCTGGAGCATCCTTGATAAAGGGATCCCGGTCCATTTGGAAACAATGGCAGCAATGTCTTCCGAACGTACCTCTTCCTGGATAAGGGAACCCTTACTCCTCTTCTTTTCGATGAGTTCCTTTTGGTCAGCAATCTCCTTTTCGAGTTCAACAATTCTTCCATATCTGATCTCTGCAACTCTTCCATAGTCACCTGCTCTTTCGGCCTGTTCGGCTTCAAAACGAAGTGATTCTACTGCCTCTTT
>JGI20214J51088_10001704_pt1 | contig 14923 bp, 12 predicted proteins | sample WetSurMetagenome_FD_51088 | JGI IMG/M metagenome (IMG submission 51088) | reverse complement strand
AAAAAAACGCATGAAGAATACCTTTAAAAGTATAAGGTTATTCCTGAATGTCTTAGATTATAATGCGATTCGAGAATTAATATTGAAAAACTTTGTTTTCAATTGTTTTTATAAAATCATTTATCTCCTGTTTTAACCTTTTATTATTGTATGCCTGAGGCTGTATGGATATTTTTTTCAATGTATCTGTCAGCTCATTAATATCCTCTTCACTATTTTCAATGCCCAGGCTTATTCTGAGCAGCCCGGGCAGTTTTATCCCGGGTAAAATTGTAACCATTAATTTCTGGAACCTTTCGAGCTTTGGCCCCACATTTGCCAATCGCTTAATCAGAATATGTGCACAGTGGCAGCCGCTGCGTGTTCCAATTCCACGCCTCTCGGCAAGCATCTTTGCCATCCGGCTTGCCATTATCCCTTTCATATTAACCAAAATAACCCCGCCTTTCTGACCGAATGACTGTGATTCAGGATCTTTAATTCCATAGATTGTCAGACCTTCAATCTTTGAAAGACCTTTTAATGCAAGGGCAGTCAGCTTCTGTTCTTCAGCCATGATGTTTTCCATCCCGATCCGCTGCAGCAGTACGAGCGATTTACCCATTGCAGCAATCCCAACAACATTTTCCTCTCCTGAGGAACATATCTCCCTGAGTCTGGCGTGGCTGAAATTGACCAGCTCTTTCCTGATGGCGAGTACTCCTGTACCGAATGGAGCGTATACCTTATGGGCCGAGAAAGCGAGGTAGTCTATTCCGCTTTTTCCCATATCAATCTTTCTGTGAGCTACAACCTGCGCAGCATCCACCAGCAGAAATGCTCCGTATTTGTGAACGATCCGGCTTATTTCATCAATGTCATTGAACACTCCAAGTACATTTGAACATCCGCTCACTGCCATAAGCCTGATCCTTTTTTTATCGTGAAGATGCAGTTCATTATATTCCTTTAGCAGCTTTTCCAGATTAATCAGGTCCATAAAACCTTCATCATCCACATCCAGCTTTATCATAGACCAACCTTTTAAGTTTCTCCATGGAAGATCATTTGAATTATGTTCAAGAAGAGTATTTATGATAACCGGTTCTATGCCATCTCCAGGTTCAATCTGAAGGTTTTCCGCTGCCAGGTTAATTGACTCGGTTGAATTGGAAGTGAATATTATCTCATAGTTTTCCTGTGAGGCTCCCAGAATACCGGCGCATATGGTTTTTACCTGTCCGGTGATTTCATTATTGATCTCTTTTGGCTGTTGCCATGTCTGGCATACTGCGTTCCAGACCGCAAGGCTGGCAGGGGTGGTGGCAGCGTTATCGAGGTTAATATATGGTCTGAAGCCTTCGGCAGTGGGAACAGAAATATTCCTGCCTATGAATGTATCTTTAAGTTTTTCAAGAAGCTCGGTACCGGTATAATTATCAAGCTTATCATTAAATAAAATATCTCCGGCAGACAATTTTTCTTCGACCTGTTTAATGAATATATCACTGTTTGATTTTCCTGCAAGCATTAATGCCCTGGTAAAAGCTATGATGTTTATTATCGGCGGAGTCCCGGCTTCGAACCTCTCGGGAGCATCAGTCCAGATGACCCATTCTGATGATACCAGTCTGGCAGTACCTCCGCCCGACTGAAGCGGCGCACCTTCAGGCAATGCATTTCTGTTGACAGCAAGCGCTCTTACACCAAGAGGAAGGTTTAAATCGACGCTTGAGATACAATGATAACTGCCTGGCTTAAGTTTTAATGTTAAACCGGCTGCTCTTTCAGGAGTGCAAAAAACGACGATGTACTTTTTCCTGTCAAGCTTAAGATAATCCAATATGATTCCTCTTGCTTTTTCATACAGGTGAGTGGTCACCACAGAGTAATGGCCGCTGCCGCGATGGACATTGGAATATGTTTCCAGGGCTGCGTATACTCCCTGTTCAAGTAATTCAAACGGATCTTTTGGTTCAGTTGCTGTCATAATCTTTTACCTCTGTCAGAATTAATCTTATAGTCTGAGTTTAATATTAAACCTCACCAGGAGGGAGGTTAATCCTACCATTAAGAAGGCCCATAGCAGTGACCCGGAGATTACAACAATGGGGAATGCCGATTGCTTGTAGATCAGAATTGGGAGACCGGTGCTCCAGATTATAAAGTACAATATGTCAGGAGCAAGGTACGTTGTCAGTGAATTCTCACCTGCAGGCTTAAGTACAAAAGCCCACCTGGTGTGCTTCCTTATATCGGCAACCCAGTATATAAGGCAGAAGAGCATCATGCTTATGCCATTGCAGATAAGTCCCCAGCTGGGGGTTGCCTCTATCTTTGAAATTATGAACCACTTTCGCAGGAAGAACCCTGCTGCAACACTTAACAGCCCGATAGCTGAAATAACAGCTAAGGCTTTTGCTTCACTTTCCCCTGATAGCTTTTTCATTATAAGGATGGTCAACAGTCCGGTAAGGACAATCAGCGGCACATTTCCCTGGATAATTGTCCCGGCTATTGACCCGACAGTACCCGGAAGGTTCATCAGACCCAGCCCTGAAAGAATATTCAGAGCAAGAAAGAGAAGAACAGCTAAAAGTGTGTAGATGATATTATCACGCGCCGCAAGGTAAACAAATGCAGAAACGAGATAACCCCATCCGATAAGCCCCAGGATACCCCACCACTCGGTCACCAGCCATGCCCTGTTACCCGTTTCTCCCGACCTGAAAACAGATACAAGCACAATGAGAAGTGCTATGCCCAGGAGCCTGAGTACGGTGAAAAGGGAGAATTTTCCAGCTCTGTAAGGATATTTATTCCATACAAGAAATACGCCGGTATACATAAGTATTGCCCAAAGATTTTTGCCTATCCCCGTCAGCCCGGCATTAACTCTCTCTGAGTTAAGCATGAGAACACCAATTATCAGCAGACTGACAGTTCTGATTAAAATGTGTTTTGAGATTACAACATTGCTTTCTCCCTTTGAAATCCTCTTTCCTATTGAAAAAGGTATTGCCATTCCCACCATAAAAAGAAATCCCGGGAAAACCCAGTCAGCCAGTCCCATGCCATCAAAGGTGGCAGGCATATGCCCCAGCCATGAGGGAACACCGGGCATATAGAGGTCGTTCACGAAGAGCATCAGAACGAGGGTAAGACCTCTCATTATATCTATTGAAACAATACGTTCAGTGTTTTTCATAATCTTATCTTCATATTTGGTTTGAAGGTACATTATATGGCTGATGAAGAAAAAAATTTTTATAAATATTACATATCATGTTAAAACTGGTATTTTTAGCACCAGATAACTTTTCTATGGCAGTATACAGGTTTTGTTTTACCGTGTTGTTTTTATTCCTTGTTGTGCAGATTGAAGCTCAGCAGGTTTATACTATAAGCGGGAATGTCAAGGATTCAAAAACAGGAGAGGATCTGATTGGCGCTACGGTCTTCATAAAAGAGACAGGAAAAGGCACATCTACTAACGCTTATGGTTTTTATTCACTGTCAGTACCGGCGGGCAGGTACAAATTAACTGCACAATATGTAGGATATGCGCCTCAGGAGCAGGAGGTGCAGATTTCCGGACCGGTAAAAGTAAATTTTACCCTGTCAACCCGGGTAAGTGAGTTGGGAGAAGTGGTAGTTGTTTCACAGCGCAAGAACGAAAATATTGTTCAGACACAAATGGGGATTCAAAAGTTTGATGCTGTTGAGATAAAAAACATCTCTGTGCTTTTTGGTGAAAAAGATGTGCTGAAAACAATACAGCTGATGCCTGGCATTAAATCGGCAGGAGAGGGTAGCAGCGGCTTTAATGTCAGGGGTGGTGCCACAGATCAGAACCTGATACTCCTCGATGAATCAACGGTGTACAACGCCTCGCATCTTATGGGTTTTTTCTCTGTTTTTAATTCAGATGCAATTAAAAGCGTTTCGGTATACAAGGGCAACGAACCGGCAATCTATGGAGGCAGACTATCGTCGGTGCTGGATATACGTATGAATGACGGCAACAGTAAAAAATTTGGCGTGAGCGGCGGGATAGGACTTATCTCATCACGTTTGACAATTGAAGGGCCTATTGTGAAAGACAAAGGCTCGTTTATTATATCCGGAAGACGTACTTATGCTGACCTGTTCCTCAGATTGTCAAATAACTCAGACTACAAATCGGCTGACCTCTATTTTTATGACCTCAATGCAAAAGGCAACTACCAGATTAATGATAAGAACAGGATATTTCTTTCAGGCTACTTTGGCAAAGATGTACTCGGAATAGATGCATTTGGTATTAACTGGGGAAACAGTACCGGCACCTTAAGATGGAATCACATCCTGAATAACGGTTTGTTCTCAAACACATCACTGATCTTAAGCAATTACATTTATAAGATCCATATCGATGAGGGTGTTAAGCTGAATATTCTTTCAAGGATACAGGATTATGGAATCAAGCAGGACTTTGAGCTGTGCCCGGGGAAGGACAACTCGGTTAAATTCGGATTTAACACCATCTATCATAAAATAATCCCAGGTACGGTAACAGCAAGTGAAGACATTGGATTTAAAAACCTGAGCAATAAATACACATGGGAGAATGCAGTCTATTTCTCTCACCAGTTTAATGCTTTTCATGGTTTAAACATCGAATACGGCATACGTTTTACAACGTTCAGTCTCCTTGGTCCGGGGAGTTTTTATTCCTATGACAGCATCGGCAATACTACTGACACTACAAAATATGGTTCCGGGAAATTTGTCAAAAGCTATTTTAATTTTGAGCCAAGAGTATCGGTAAATTATGTCATCGATGATCAGAACTCAATAAAAGCATCATACGCACGCAATGTTCAGAATCTTCATCTGCTTTCAAACTCAACCTCCGGAAATCCTACCGACCAGTGGATTCCCAGCAGTAATAATGTGAAGCCTGAGATTGCCGATCAGGTCTCGCTGGGATATTACAAAAACTTTGCAGACAACAAATATGAGTTTTCATTAGAGACATATTATAAAAAGCTTCAGAACCAGATTGACTACCGTGACGGTGCGGAGATTAGCCTGAATGAGACAGCCGAGTCACAGATTTTATTTGGCCGGGGAAGAGCTTATGGTCTTGAATTTTACCTGAGGAAGAAGACAGGCAGATTTAATGGATGGATAAGCTATACGCTGTCGCGTTCGGAACGTAAATTCGACGGGATAAACAGCGGTCACTATTTTCCGGCGCGACAGGACCGTACTCATGATATCTCGGTTGTGGGGATTTATGAACTGAACAAAAAATGGACTTTTTCTGCAACATGGGTCTATTATACAGGGAATGCAGTGACCTTCCCGACAGGAAAATACCAGGTCGATGGGAAGACAATGTGGCTCTACACTGAACGTAATGCAAGCAGGATGCCTGCTTATCATCGCCTTGATTTAAGCGCAACGTGGGTTGTGAAGAAGACTGACAAGACTGAATTGAGCTGGGCATTTTCTGTTTATAATGCCTATGGACACGATAATGCTTACTCCATTTCCTTCAGGGACAATGAGTCTGACCCTTCAAAAACAGAAGCTGTTCAGACAACATTATTTAAGTTCGTTCCCGCAGCTACTTTCAACTTTAAATTTTAGGAAGATGAAAAAGCATATAATACTTTTTGCAGTTGCATGCCTGGGACTTTCATCGTGCGAAAAAGTCATAAACCTTGACCTAGGCGTTACCTCCCCCAGACTTGTTATTGAAGGTAATATTTACAACAAGCCCGGACCATATACTGTCACTCTTTCACAAACGGTTGATTTTGACCAGTCAAATACCTGCCCTCCCGTATCAGGTGCAATTGTTATAATTGCCGACAATCATGGTTTAAAAGACACTTTAACCGAAAAAGATCCCGGAACATATATAACATCAAAGATTGCAGGAGTACCCGGTTATAAGTATTCCCTTTCTGTCAGTGTCAATAAAACAACTTATACCGCCACCTCAACAATGCCGGCTGCTGTGAGCATTGATTCAATATTCTTTGAAAAGTTTGTTTTTGGGAATTTTGACATGGTATCAATTAAGTTCCAGGATCCGGTGAATATTAAAAACTATTATCGCATTATAGAATATTATAACAATATCCGGAACACTGATTTCAATACACTTACTGATGATGTTTATAACGGAATGGGAATAAGATATTCAATTATGGCTGATGAAAAAAATCAGTTCCTCTTTAACCCGGATGACTCAATAACTATATGGCTGGAGTCCATTGACAAAGGGGTATATGACTATTTCCGTACTGCAGAAATTAATGACATTGACAGTCAGAGTGCCACCCCGGCAAATCCTCTGTCTAATATAGGCAACGGGGCGTTAGGCTATTTCAATGCATGCTCATTTACCTCAAAATCAATAGTGTACAAATAAGCAGAAGTAAGATTAAATGCCTGATTTCCGTATATAGCCGGCCTTGTGAAAAAGCACTAATTTTGAGTAACGTGTTAAAAATACTTGCCATACCAATCCTTATCCTCTCACAGCAGCTGAATGTGACATTTACAGGTATTGAACACATTCAGGGAAGTGATTCGCTCAAGGTATCGGTAAGGATGAACCGTGACCTCTTTATCCGCGATTACCAGCAGACGATCTTCGATGATCTGGAGCTTGACCATTTGAGAAGCCTCAGACCTTTCCCGGCCGACCTGGCTAACAACTATTTAAATATTAAATTAAAGATATATGCAAATAAGAAACTGGTTACGGGTAAGTTGCTGAAGATGGATGAAAATGGCGATGACATAATATTCAGTTTATTGTTCAGGGTAGACAGAAAACTAAAAGTTCTTACTGTAAAAAACCTGTTCCTTAATGGGTTACGGAGCAATGTCGAAAACCTTACTATTATAAAGGCAGGGAAATTTGAAAAAGAAGCAAAGTTTACTCCTGAATATAATCAGGAGACATTCAATCTGAAATAAATATCAGACGCGATCATGCTGAAATCCTTCAATGATGAAAACAATCAGTTATGTTTAAGGCCCTTATAATTAACCTTTTCTTTCTTCTGCACCCGGTGCACGTCACACTCACTACTGTAAATCAGGCTCAGGATTGTGATACCATGAAAGTCTTTTTCAGGATGTATTATGATGACTTCCAGCGCGATTATAAGCTTTATTATCCTGACTTCAATCCCGGTGAAAACGGTGACACCTCCGGCATCTCCACTGAAATGCTCCTCAAATATTTTAACGACAGGGTCAATATTTATATAAATAATAAGTTATTGCCGGCTAAGATCAATGAGTTTTCTGTTGACAGTTATGAGATCCGTATTAACCTTATATACAATTCAGTTAAAAACCCCGGGAAATTCAGGATAAGGAATCAAATCCTTACCAACGTATATAACGATCAGGCGAACATGGTTTATCTGAATATAGGAAAATATCAGAATGCAATAAACCTCACTGTTGGCAATGCTGAAGAAACGGTCACTCTGAAGTAATAACTGAACTGTGGCAGATGGTTTTTCTACTTGTTCCCCAGGGCGCTAAGCAGCTGTTGTTTAAAAGATTCAAGTTCTGTGTTGACACTGTTTCGTTCGCTTACCTGAATGTCGATCTTTACTTTGCATAAAATTGTTGCCGGGGGCTGACTCAGCACCACGATATCGTTTCCCAGCAGCAGCGCCTCATCCACATCGTGGGTCACAAACACTACAGTACGCTTGTCCCTGATCCAAACTGAAGATATGGTGCGTATCAGGTTCGTTTTTAGCTTTACATCCAATCCCTTGAAGGGTTCATCCATCACTATAATATCTGACCTGAAGGCAAAGGCTCTTGCAATGGATACTCTCTGGCGCATGCCGCCGCTTAGTGCATGTGGATAATAATCTGCAAAGCCGTTAAGCTCAACAAGATTGATGAAGGTGTCGATATATTTATTTCTCTCCTCTGTTGCCATGCTGTCATCGAGTACAAAGCCAATATTCTCTGCAGCTGTTTTCCATGGGAGGAGTCTCGGATCCTGGAAGATGTAAGAGATTTTCTTTTCACTGAAGCCTGTCAGTTCGCCTGCGTCAGGTTTAATTACCCCCCCGATAATGTTAAGCAGTGTGGTCTTCCCGCAGCCCGACGGCCCCAGTATGCATGTTATGGTGTTTTCATGCAGTTCAGTGGAGAAGTCACTGAAGAGCGTCAACTGCCCGAAGCTTTTATACAGGTTTTTTATTTCCAGGCTCATGTCAGCTCCTCCATGTGATAAGTTTTCTCTCGCTCCATCGTATTACCTTCTCGAATAAATAGCTTACTATCACAGCAATTATTGTCCATGCTATCACTGCATCAACATTAAGGAAGGTCTGGGCGTTCTGCATTACTGTTCCAATACCGTATTTTGGCTGACTCAGTACCTCGCCAATGATTATAGCTCTCCACCCTATGCCCATGGCGCTTGATGCTCCGCTTATAATAAACGGCATTATTGCAGGAATATATACTTCACGTACTATTTTGCTTTTCTTCACCCTGTAAAACACAGCCATCTCAACAAGATCGTGGTCAACGCTTTTTATTCCGTCTGTGACATTGGTGCAAATAAAGGGGAACATGGTGAGCATTGCAACAAAGACCGGAACTGTGTCTGGACTTAACCATATCAGTGCCAGCAGGATAAATGATATAACGGGCACAGACCTCAGCGTGACAATCACTGGCCTGATGAATGCGTCAAAGTCACGGTTTACCCCGGCAATTATTCCTGCCCCGATACCAAGGATCATTGATAGCATAAAGCCTGTTGTGCCTCTTAGTATTGTGGATCCGGTAATTGCAAGAAACCCCTTATCAATGAAAAGGTTAAAAGTGGTCAATAGTGCTTTCTCAGGAGGAGGGAGGATAAAGTCGGACCTGAAGTGCATGGAGACGAGCTTCCATACAGCAATCATAAACAATACCGATGCCAGTGTGATATATTGTTTTCTAGTAATAGAAATCTTCATCTGGCATCTTTCCTCCTATTATTTCAGGGTTCATCTTGTAAAACACCTCAAGGAACTCTTTTATCTGTTTCTCAGCATCTTCTGCCGATACATATCCCAGGCTTGACCTGGGGATAGATGCAATGGCAATGTTTTTATCAGGCAGTATGCCATATTTTACAATAAGAGCCGCGGCGCTGTCGGGGTTGCTATTGACCCATTTAGCTGACAGCCTGTACGATGCAATTATCTTATCAACGGTAGCCCTCTCTTTTGTAACAAGGCTATTCTTAGCCATGAAAGCTGTCAGGGCCATTTTTGCTCCCTCGGCTTTCACCCATTCGGCATTAAGGTCTATTAAAGGCTTTACGGTTTTGTTCTTTGCCGCGGCCAGGCTCGACATCGGTTCCGATATCACTCCCATGGGAGCCTGTCCGGCAGCCACAGCGTTGGCAAGGTCGATATGAGTGGGGAAACTATAGTCAAGCATAACATCCCTGTCCGGATCGATGCCGTTTTTGCTAAGCAGAAAACGGAAAAGAACATCAGGAGTCATACCTTTTGCCATGAGATAAACCCGTTTACCCCTGAGATCATTCCATCCTCTGACAGTTGTATCACTCCCGAAGAGGAAGAGAGAACCCCAGTCGGGCACTCCCAGCATCCTATATTTCAGCCCTTTATTATACACAAGTGCTGCCATTGTTGTTGGGAGTATGGCAAAATCGGCGGTGCCATCAAGCATCATCTTTCTTACCTGCATTGGCTCGTTGAGTATAATAACACGAACGGTGGCATTTTTTGTTGTCTCAAGACTGTCTATGAGCCGTATCATACCCATTGACGAGGGGCCTTTCAGGGTAGCCAGGGTATATGATTTACTGTCCGGCGTAGAATTATGGCATCCTGCAACAAGCAGAGCAATCAATATTACCGGCAAGTTTCTTTTAAACATCTACATGCAAGTTTTTACAAAGCTATCCATTTCAGTTAAAATCTCTCAATGAATCTTCAAATCTTCAAATTTTCAAATCTTCAAATCAATTTGGGCATTAATTTTGATTGATTTGACTATTTTAGTTTGTGTCTTCTACCGGAATTAAATTTATACAATAAAAATATGAAATCTAACATGCCGTCTGTCAGACTATTCATCTGCATGGTTCTTATTGCATTACCATTTACTTTGGTTAACGCACAGGTATCATTTATAACCAACGGGCAAAACATCAGAAGTTCTAAGAGCTGGGATGTCAGTCTGGTTGATCTGAATGGCGATTCAACGCCTGATGCAGTCTTTGGAGGTGAGGTGTGGCTCAATGATGGCGCTGGCCGCTTTGCAAAATCAGGCATTTCTGCAGGCGCAGGATTATATCCGGGTTTTGCTGATTTAAATGGCGACGGATTTGTTGATATATTGAACAACGACAGCATCTTTTTAAATGACGGTTCATTTCATTTCAGATTCTCAAAGAAACTAACATCAGATATTTCAATGTATAAATCTGTGCTGGCCGATATTAACAATGATTGCTTCACTGACATTATCAGCTGTTCCATGACATCAGACAGGATTTTATTGAATGATGGCAAAGGCGGGTTTATCAATACAGGTAAAAGCCTCGGCGGATGGGCGCAAGCCACTTATGCCGTTGGAGACATCAATGGCGATGGCTTTACAGACATTTACGCTGCAATCCCTCATACACCACCAAACGGCGGTCATACACCAAACTTAATATGGCTCGGCGACGGGAAAGGAAACTTCACTCAGAGAACTCATGACATCCCCGGGGCTGAAAGCAGAGGTGTGATCCTTGCTGATTTTAACGGAGACCATTGCCTTGATTTGTACATTTCAGACGCAGCCTCATCGGGTATGATTTTAATTAACGATAGTAAAGGTAACTTCAATAACAGTGGCCAGAAATTTGGCAGTCACGTCAACTCCGTAAAAACAGCCGATTTTAATAACGATGGCAATCCGGATCTTTTTATTTGCAGTGGCGATGGGAAAGGAGTCACCGGTAATGGGTCGCCGGCCACAGTTTGGCTGGGCGATGGACATGGACATTTTACAGATAGTATGATTCGGTTGCAGTCAGATAATTCAAACAGTATTGCAGTTGATGTTGCCGACATAAATAAAGATGGAAGGTCAGATGCTGTTGTTGTAAAAGTCAAACTGGATGCAAAAAAAGGATATGTTGCAGTTCCCTGCCCTGTGGAGATATGGCTGAACAACAAATTCTCCTGCAATTATTTAAATGAACCGAAGCCGGGGAAAGTTCCTGTTTTATTCGGTCCAGGAAAAATCTCGGTTAATGGCGAAAACACACATGCTCTTTCTTTTTCTCCCGATGGGTCTACTATTATTTTCTCACGGTACCCTGAAAAAAAGTCATATATAATGAGCTGTAAAGATGGTCTGTGGAGCGATCCTGCTGAAGCCTTTTTCAGAGGTAAGGAAGCCTGTTTTTCACCCTATGGTGATAAAGTGTTTTATTATAAAGAACCCGGAGACATTTATTACAATGAAAAAACAGAAAATGGATGGGGTGGTCCGATGTACATAGACAGCACCATTAACACACCTGATATGGAATATTACCCTTCAGTCACTTACGACGGAACATTATTTTTCAGTAGGGGAGTGAGCTGGGACAACAGCAAGATCATGTTTTCAGTTATTAAAAACGGAGCTTATTCCTCTCCGTCAGATATCGGGCTTCCGGTTAACAATGGAGGGGCATTGCATGCCTGGGTTGCACCGGATAAAAGCTATATGATTTTTAACTCGCCACGGAAAGGGAGCTATACAAAACTTGATTTGTGGATATCATTTCATAATGCGGATGGCTCGTGGACAGATCCGCAAAACCTCGGAAAAGAAATCAACTCAGGCGGTGATGCAATTTTATGTCCGACTGTCACCCCTGATGGGAAATACATGTTTTTTACCAGATTAACATTTAGCAATGGTACAGGCAATGTTTATTGGGTTTCAACTGATTTTATCGATTCCTTAAAGCATAAATAAAGTTGCAGCTTTTGAATACAGAGATACCGTATGTCCTACGGACAATAGTAAAATAATTTGATCATCTACGATGATCTTGTTTTGTGTTGGTGCCATGTATCTACAATAATGTGACCATCTACGATGGTCTCTCAGGTTTGGGTTTCGGCCATCAACTAAGGTCTTTCTTTTTCCCTCCGTTTTAGATTTTTCTACAAACCTGTGATGCCTTCGGCATCATTATAATTAAGAATCATTTTGTTGACAATTATGAATCAGAACTTTTTTTTAATCAACATATTACTGATCCCGGAGGGATCACAGGTCTGTAGCATGCAGTTATATTTAGAAACCCCGACCCCGACGGGGTCGCAGATTGCCAGACAGATGTTGATGCATTAATTTGTTTATTCGTTGATAGGTTTTCTATTATCTTCAAATCTTCAAATCTTCAAATTTTCAAATCAAATCAGGCATTAACTTTGATTGATACGTATAGCCTGAAAAGAGATTTTATGCTAACTGCTTATTACATGTAAATAAAGAGGAACAATGAGAAAGTCAATAGCATTAATATCAATAATCCTTTTCAATATTTCATGCATCAACGCACAGGCTCCGGGAACAATTACCGACATTGACGGTAATGTTTACCGGACGGTCACAATCGGGAGATTCGTCTGGATGGCTGAAAACCTGAGGGTAACAAAATACAACAATGGTATGATGATCCCAATTGTAACAAACGATACCATGTGGGCGGAATTAAAAAGTGGTGCCTATTGCTGGTACGACAATAATGAGGATAACAGGAACACCTACGGAGCCCTTTATAACTGGTACACTGTAAGCACCGGTGATCTTTGTCCGGTTGGCTGGCGGGTACCAACAGATGAAGAATGGAAATACCTGGAGGGCTATGCCGATTCAGTTTATAAAATTGGCAACCTGATCTGGGACAAAGCAGGCCTGAGAGAGTATAATGCCGGTAAAAGGCTTTAGGCATTAAAGGGCTGGCGGCAGGGAAATAATGGCCCTGATGATTTTGGCTTCTCTGCGCTTCCTGCTGGTGAGAGACTCCATGGCTTCAACAATATGGCCGGAAGCAATGGCTTCTGGTGGACCAGCACCGTAAATAACTCTGCCACTGCCTGGTACCGTTGCATAATATATTCGTTAGATGAAGTCTCACGCGATATTCATCCCAAACAAATGGGCTTCTCAGTTCGCTGCATGACAGATATTAATGCGTTAATACCTTGATACGTCTATTCAATCTCCCAAATCTTCAAATCCCCAAATCTTCAAATCTTCAAATCTTCAAATTTTCAAATCCCCAAATCATTTTTCTTTTTTCCGACGATTCATGCTATCTTTGTGAAACAATTAACAACCGGTTTGCTTAATACCTGAGGCCTTGATTATATCTGGGCCGAAGTTCGGCAGACTACAAAAAAATGATCTAACCCGGAGGTATTCTGATGGAAAAGAGAATAGGAACAGCAATAATCAGGGTCGATGACCGCGAAAACGTTCAACAACTGAACGACATCATCTCCAGACATTATCAGATTATTATTGGACGACAGGGCCTGCCCCGCAGTGATGGACATAACATCATCTCTCTTGTCATTGAAGGTACCACCGATGAGATCAGCTCCCTTACAGGTCAGCTTGGAAGACTGAAAGGGATACAGGTGAAAACGGTACTTTTAAAAGACAACTAATAATGAAAAGATTATTTTTTCTCACATTTTTTTTCTCACTCTTCTTATCATTCAACCTCTTTGGACAAAGCAACCTTTTGCAGGGCAGCGTCAGCGACACTGTCAGCAGAGAGACACAGATCTCTCTTGGCGAAGTGAAGGTCACCAGCCTCAGGGTGGAGAGGAAGGAGAAAGACCTCCCCATACCTGTCTCAGTTGTTGAATCGTCAAGGTTTCGCGAGCTGTCGTCTCTGACCCTTTCAAATGTTCTTTCAACTGAACCCGGAGTATCATCCGGCGGAGATGGTATATGGGCCACCAATGTAAATATACGCGGCATGAGCGAGAGCCGCCTGGTGACACTCATTGACGGAAACCGTGTTGAGACTGCCAGTGACCTTACCGCTTCTTTCAGCATGATTGATGTTAACGACCTTGATCATGTTGAAATAATAAAAGGGGCACAGTCATCTCTTTATGGAACAGGAGCAATGGGAGGCATAGTAAATATCATCACAAAAGATGGTCATTTCTCTGTAAAACCATATATCTCCGGGAGCCTTATCTCAGGATATGCATCTGCAAACAACATGATCTCCGGGCATGCCGATGTGAATACCGGAGCAGACAAATGGTATCTGAGACTAAGCGGTACACGCACTGGTGCCGGCGACATGCACACCCCGGAAGGGACACTGCCAAACAGCCAGTTTACTATGAACAACGTGGCTGCACGGACAGGAATAAAGATAAGGGAGAACCAGGTACTAAAACTTCAGTATCAGCGCAACTGGTCAGATAATGTTGGCATACCGGGCGGAACAGCTTTCCCGGGACCGGCAGAGGCGACATATACACTCATAAGCCGGCAGCTTTTTGCAGGAAGCTATGAGTTCAAAAACATCTCTGACAGGCTTTCTCTCCTTAAAGTCAGCTACTTCAACCAGTATATTAAACGTGACGTATCATTGATACCTAACACTGTCACGAAAACAAACACCCCGACAGGCTCAATAGTCACAAGACCTGAGCTATTTACGCCAAAAGGCAACCACAACACAAACGGAGCCCAGCTGGAGACAACATGGAACCTTACGGGGAGAAACACTCTGATAGCCGGTGTTGACCTGTGGGAGAGGAGACTCACCACCAGCCGCGAGAAACATATCAGGGTAGATATTCTAAATACTGTTGGTGACACTGTTAAGACAAATAACATTATAAGGGGTGAG
>JGI20214J51088_10001703_pt1 | contig 14931 bp, 12 predicted proteins | sample WetSurMetagenome_FD_51088 | JGI IMG/M metagenome (IMG submission 51088) | reverse complement strand
GGTAATGATCACCGGCAGCCACAACCCACCGGATTACAACGGCCTGAAGATGGTGCTGGCGGGCGAAACACTATCCGGCGAGACCATCCAGAAACTGCGCCTGCGCATCGAGCAAAACGACCTGACGCACGGCAACGGCAGCTACTCGCAACACGACATTGCGCCTGAATACCTCGCACGCATCATCGGCGATATCAAACTGGCGCGCCCGCTGAATATCACCGTGGATTGCGGCAACGGCGTGGCCGGGGATTTTGCCGCCAAACTCTATAGAGGCATCGGCTGCACCGTCACCGAGCTGTTCTGCGATGTGGATGGCAACTTTCCAAACCATCATCCCGATCCGTCCGACCCGCACAATCTGGAAGACCTGATCGCAGCCCTGCGCGACAACGACAGTGAACTGGGCCTGGCCTTCGACGGCGACGGCGACCGCCTCGGCGTGGTCACCAAAGACGGAAAAATCATCTTCCCCGACCGCCAGCTGATGCTGTTCGCGGCCGATGTATTGAGCCGCAATGCGGGCGCCGAGATCATCTTCGACGTGAAATCCACGCGCAACCTGTTCGGCTGGATACGCGAACATGGCGGCAAACCGACGCTATGGAAGACCGGCCACTCGCTGGTCAAGGCCAAGATGCGCGAGACCGGCGCCCTGCTGGCAGGCGAAATGAGCGGACACGTGTTTTTCAAGGAACGCTGGTATGGCTTCGATGACGGCCTCTATGCCGGTGCGCGGTTGCTTGAGATTCTGAGCCGCACCGGCGATCCCGGCGCCGCGCTGAACGCGCTGCCGGATGCGGTGTGCACTCCTGAATTGCATATCCATACAGCGGAAGGCGTAAATCATGCGCTGATCGCCCAGTTGCAAAAAGATGCCCGTTTCACGAATGCAAAAGACATCATCACCATCGACGGGCTGCGTGTGGAATACGCCGACGGTTTCGGCCTGATGCGCCCGTCCAACACCACGCCGGTGATCGTGCTGCGCTTCGAGGCCGACGATGCCGGCGCATTGCAGCGCATCCAAAACGATTTCCGGCGCGTGCTGCTGAATGCGGCTCCCGAACTGTCCTTACCGTTCTAGATCTATTCGCTGCAGAAAAGGTGGCGATTTTTGCCACCCTGCTTGGCCTTGTACATCGCCTGATCGGCCCGCGAAAGCAGCGCGTCAAAACTTTTACCATCTTCGGGGTAGACACTGATACCGATGCTGAACGACACCGTGGCTTCCACTTCGCCATCCAGCGCGTAGGGCTGTACTGCGATATCGAGCAGCTTTTTCGCCACCCCCTTGATGCTTTCCATATCCTTGACGTCTCGCAGCAGAACGGTGAATTCGTCGCCACCCAGGCGCGCCACGGTATCGCCGGAGCGGACGCATACCCTGATACGCTCCGCAACCGATTCCAGAAGACAATCTCCGTTATTGTGTCCGTGCATGTCGTTCACCGCCTTGAAACCATCCAGATCGATGAACATCACCGCCAGTTTGGCATGCGTGCGTTGAGCCTGCGCAATGGCCTGTTGCACGCGATCCCGGAACAGCATGCGATTGGGCAAATGCGTCAGCGGATCGTGGTAGGCCAGATAATGTATCTCTTCCTCCAGGCGCTTCTTCTCTGAAATATCCTGCTGTACTGCCAGAAAGTGCGTCAATTCGCCTTTGCCGTCATACAAGGGAGAAATGCTTTGCGCGACGGTATAAAGCCCGCCCGTCCTGGAGCGGTTCACGATTTCCCCGCGCCAATGATTGCCGTCCAGAATGGTCGTCCACAACTCGCTCCAGAATGATTGCTGGTGCTCGCCCGAGTTGAATATGCGCGGGTTGGATCCGGTGATCTCATCTGTCGTGTAGCCGCTGTAGCGACTCAGTGCCTCGTTCATCCATTCTATGACTCCGTCACGGCGGGTAATGAACATGGCATTCGCCGCATTGCTCATGGCAGCCTGCATCAGGCGCAATTCCTGCTGTTCCTGCGCCCCCAGCATCGCCACCGTGACGCGCCCGGCAAATGCGGACAGGCGGCTGATCGTCAATTTATCGAAGGTATTTTCGTGCGCCGAGTACATAACCAGCGCACCTGCAACTTCATTTTTTATACCCAGCGGCATGGCCAGAGCGCTGCGCATACCATACCGCTCTGCACGCTCGCGCCACAGCGCGAACCGGGGCGAGTCTAAAGACATGGTTTCAGCCTTGTTGCCGCGTATCGACCTGCCTGTAATTCCCTGCCCCTGCGGTGTGTCGTCCCAACGCACCCCGATACCTTCCAGATATGCCGACTCACCGGCCGATGCCAGAGGTTCAACCCGTCCATCCTCCATCCTGGCGCCGATCCAGACCAGTTTGAAATCGAACAATTCCGCCATGCGGCGGCAGATGCGCTCGTTCAACGAACGCATGTCATAGCCGAGCAGAATGAGCTGGTCGATCTCCTGCATCAAGTAGTCCGCTACCACCTGCTCGCGCAGATTACTGCGCAGGATCGCGCTCACCATCTCGCGTTGCATGCTGGGCAACAGCCGTTCCATCTGATCGAGCGCGATGCAATCCTGCGCACCGAGGTGCATCACCTCGGCCAGCGGAAGCGGTTCCCTACCCTCATTCAATACGATCAGTGGAATATCCAGCGTTCGGCAGCGCAATGCATGCACTACGGTTTCGATGGTGAGTTCGGCAGATGAGCCAAGGAGCAACACATCCCAATTTTGCTGCAGATGACCGTCCAGCATCATCCCATCGCTTGCTTGCTCGTAATGCACTTCACAATCCTCGGCCTGCAAATGCCCGATGATCTTCGCCATATTGCCTACCGATGTCGCGGCAAACAATACCCGCAGTTCATTCATAACGGTATGGATTGTGAATAAGGATGATTCAGACCCTTGCCGCTCAGCCAGCCAAGAGCGGCAAGTTCCTGCAGGAGTTGCGTGAATTCGGCGTGATTCACCGGTTTCTTGACAAAGCTGTTGGCTCCGATCTGGTAGCTCAGCACCACGTCGGATGGCTCATGCAGTTCCGAAAACACGACAATAGGCACTTCCTGCAAACGGTCCTCCATGCGCAAAGTGCGCAACACGGCCAAGCCGGCCAACTTGGGAAGTTTCAGGTCGAGCAAAATCAGGCGGGGCATTGAATAGCCCCGTTTGACCGTGTCGGACAGCCATTCCAGTGCCTCGGTCGCATCGCGCGCCACTGCGAGGTGCAACTGGTCTGGACAACTCGCCACCGCCTGTTGTATCAGAAGGACTTCGGCTTCGCCGTCCTCAACCAACAAAATCGTTTCATTCGCTTGTCTGAGCATCGCCCGGCTTCACCCTTGAATTATCAGGAAACGATACAGCATATCCGGCGCGTGCAGCCTGGCTCCAAAATCATCTCCATTCCCGAGTGCAACCCTACACTAACGGAACGAATCTTGGCAACCGGACCCAGCGCCAATCTGGCGGGAACCTTCTGCGTATTTGTTCAAAGCTTGGCCTTCACCCAAGCGGCAACCGAGGCCAGCGCTGCGGCCAGATGTTCGGGTTGCGTGCCCCCGGCTTGCGCCATATCCGGACGTCCGCCGCCTTTGCCACCGACCTGTTGGGCGACGAAGTTGACCAACTCTCCCGCTTTCACCTTCGCGGTGGAATCGGCCGTCACCCCGGCAATCAGGCTCACTTTGGCGTCGTTCACCGCAGCCAGCAGGATGACCGCGGATTTGAGCTTGTCTTTCAGCTTGTCCAGCGTTTCGCGCAACACGGCCGCATCGGCGCCTTCCAGCGTGGCGGCCAGCACTTTCACCCCGTTGACGTCCTGCGCTTGCGCCAGCAACTCGTCGCCCTGGGCGGAAGCGAGTCTGGACTTCAATGCGGCCAGTTCCTTCTCCAGCGACTTTACGTTGTCGAGGATTTGGCCGATGCGAGCAGCGGCTTCCTGCGGTTGTGACTTCACCGCGTCGGCCACTTGCTGCAACTGTTGCTCCTGCTGTTGTACCAGCGCCAGTGCGCCTTCGCCCGTCACTGCCTCGACCCGGCGCACGCCCGCCGCCACGCCGCTCTCGGCCACGATCTTGAACAAGCCGATGTCCCCGGTGCGTTTCACGTGCGTACCGCCGCACAGTTCGCGCGAGGAACCGATATCCAGCACGCGCACTTCATCGCCGTATTTTTCGCCGAACAACATCATTGCGCCGGTCTTCTGCGCATCCTCGATATTCATCACACGCGCCTGGCATTCGGCATTGGCCAGAATCTCGGCATTCACGATGCTTTCCACTTTGCGAATCTCGGCATCCGTCATCGGTTGCGTTTGCACGAAGTCGAAACGCGTCTTGTCCGCATCAACCTGCGAACCCTTTTGCTGCACATGCGAGCCCAGCACTTCGCGCAACGCCTTGTGCATCAAGTGCGTTGCGGAGTGGTTGCGTACGGTGCGGCTGCGCGCGGCGACATCCACCCTGGCGGTAACGCCATTGCCTACGGTCATCTTGCCGGTCTTCACCACACCGTGATGCCCGAACACGGCAGCCTGGATCTTCTGCGTGTCTTCCACCGCGAAGATGCCGTGTACGCTACGCAGTTCGCCGCAATCGCCCACCTGGCCGCCCGACTCGGCATAGAACGGGGTGTCGTCCAGCACCACCACGCCCGTGTCGCCTTCGTTCAGTTCGTTCACTTCGACGCCATCCTTGTACAAAGCAAGGATGTTGCCCTTGTGCTCCAATGTGTCGTAGCCATGAAAAGTGGTCGCCGGGCCGGAGTATTCGAGGTTTGCCGCCATCTTGAATTTGCCTGCCGCGCGGGCCTGTTCCTTCTGGCGCGCCATCGCCGTAGTGAATGCAGTTTCGTCCACCGTCACGCCGCGTTCGCGGCAGATGTCGGCAGTGAGATCAAGCGGAAAACCATACGTATCGTGCAGCTTGAATGCGGTCTCGCCGTTGAATACCTTGCTGCCCGCCTTGTCCATTTCGGCCAGGTCGGCTTCAAGGATCGCCATGCCGTGTTCGATGGTAGCAAAGAAGCGCTCCTCTTCCAGCTTGAGTATCCCCTTGATACGCGTCTGCTCTGTGGTCAACTCGGGATATGCCGCCCCCATCTCCGCCACCAGATCGGGCACCATCTTGTAGAAGAATGCGTCGCGTGCGCCCAGCTTGTAACCGTGACGGATGGCACGGCGGATGATGCGGCGCAGCACGTAGCCGCGGCCTTCGTTGCCGGGGATCACGCCGTCGGCGATCAGGAACGAGCAGGCGCGGATGTGGTCGGCCAGTACTTTGAGCGAAGGCGAATCGAGGTCGGTGCAATGGGTCTCGCGCGCCGCCGCCTTGATCAGCGCCTGGAACAGGTCGATCTCGTAGTTGGCATGCACGTGCTGCAACACCGCCGAAATGCGCTCCAGCCCCATGCCGGTGTCCACCGAAGGTTTGGGCAGCGGATGCATCACGCCCGCCTCGTCGCGGTTGAACTGCATGAACACGTTGTTCCAGATCTCGATGAAGCGGTCGCCGTCTTCGCCGGGACTGCCGGGAGGGCCGCCGGGGATGTGCTCGCCGTGATCATAGAATATCTCGGTGCAAGGGCCGCAGGGCCCGGTATCGCCCATCATCCAGAAATTGTCGGACGCATAGCGCGCGCCCTTGTTGTCGCCGATGCGGATCACGCGCTCGGCCGGCATCCCGATCTCTTTGGTCCAGATGTCGTAGGCCTCGTCGTCCTCGGCATACACGGTGACGGTGAGCTTGTCCTTGGGCAGCTTGAACACCACTGTAAGCAGTTCCCACGCATAGTTGATGGCGTCGCGCTTGAAATAATCGCCGAAACTGAAGTTGCCCAGCATCTCGAAGAAGGTGTGATGGCGCGCGGTGTAACCGACGTTTTCCAGATCGTTGTGCTTGCCGCCGGCACGCACGCACTTCTGCGAAGTCGTGGCGCGGGTATAGGGGCGCTTGTCGAAACCGAGGAACACGTCCTTGAACTGGTTCATGCCCGCGTTGGTGAACAACAGCGTCGGGTCTTCGTGCGGGACCAGCGAACTGGAGGCAACTATCGTATGGCCTTTGGAGGCAAAATAATCGAGGAACTTCTGGCGGATCTCACTGCTTTTCATCTGGACACCAATCGACGCGATTTATTCAATAAATACGCCGCCCGAATGGCGGCATCAAGGCATGAATCATACCATTTGATGCCCTTGTCCTGTCAGTCCTCCCCCGTTGCGGAGGAAAGTTTCAGGACCTTGAAGATCACATCCATGGAAAACCCGCGCGATTGCAGGAAACGTATTTGTTTGGCTTTTTCTTTGGAATCTTGGGGCTGGATACCGAACTTCCTTTGCCACACCTCCCTGGCCGTATCCAGTTCGGTTTCTTTCAGTTGCGGCAGGGCATCGGAGATCAAGTTCTCGGGAATACCTTTCTGGCGGAGTTCGTGGGCAATGCGCTGGGTGCCGAAACGGCCGCGTTTGGTATCGACAAATAACGTGGCGGCGCGAACATCGGAGAGCCAGTTGCGTTTTTCCAGCTCCTCCAGCACGGCATCAAGGTCTTCGCCTTCCTGAACGTAAGGCTGCAACTTGGCGTGCAACTCAACCCGGCTATGCTCGCGCCGCGCCAGATAGCGCATGGCGCGAACACGCAGGCTTAACTCAGGATTGTTCCTCAACTGCTTTCGATCCTGCCTTGGCGCTGGATTTTTCGCTTCCTTTCGCAGTCGTTTTTTCGACGACATCCAGTTTCGCCACGCCGACGGCTTCGCGTATGCTGTTTTCGATCTCGGCAGCGATATCCGGATTGGCCTTCAGGAACTCACGCGCATTGTCCTTGCCCTGGCCGATCTTTTCGCCCTTGTAGGCATACCAGGCACCGGATTTCTCGACCAGTTTGTGCAGCACGCCCAGTTCGACGATCTCACCTTCGCGCGAGATGCCTTCCCCGTACAGGATATCGAAATTGGCTTCGCGGAACGGGGGCGCCACCTTGTTCTTGACCACTTTGACGCGGGTCTCGTTGCCGATGACCTCGTCGCCTTTCTTGATCGCGCCGGTGCGGCGGATGTCCATACGCACGGAGGCATAGAACTTGAGCGCGTTGCCGCCGGTAGTGGTTTCGGGGTTGCCGAACATCACGCCGATCTTCATGCGGATCTGGTTGATAAAGATGACCATGGTGTTGGAGCGGTTGATGTTGGCCGTGAGTTTGCGCAAGGCTTGCGACATCAGGCGCGCATGCAGGCCCATCTGCGCATCGCCCATTTCCCCTTCGATCTCGGCTTTCGGGGTCAGGGCGGCAACGGAGTCGACGACCACGATATCCACGGAGCCGGAGCGCACCAGCATGTCGACGATCTCCAGCGCCTGTTCGCCGTTGTCGGGTTGTGAAATGAGCAGGTCCTCTACCCTCACACCCAGTTTCTGCGCATACTGAGGGTCAAGCGCGTGTTCTGCGTCGATGAAAGCGGCGGTGCCGCCCAGTTTTTGCATCTCTGCAATGACTTGCAGCGTCAGCGTGGTCTTGCCGGAAGATTCCGGGCCGTAGATCTCGATCACGCGACCGCGCGGCAAACCGCCTACGCCCAACGCGATGTCCAGCCCCAGCGAACCGGTGGAAACAACCTCGACATCCTTGATCGCTTCGCCTTCGGCCAGGCGCATGATGGAGCCCTTGCCGAACTGTTTTTCGATCTGGCTCAGTGCCGCCGCGAGTGCCTTGCTCTTGTTGTCATCCATTTGCGTTCCCCTTTCAAAAATTCGATGGGGTGGATTGTGGCACAACAATTCGGACTTGTACAGAACGTTCGTTCTCTTTATATCTCAAGCGATCTTAGTGCTGTTATTCAGAATGTTAACAACACCTTGCAGGGCGATTCGCACCGATTTCGCGCGCACCGTGTCGCGGTCGCCGGAAAGCTGATGGCAAGCCGTGTGCGCGGTATCGTTGGTCGCCCAAGCGAACCAGACCATGCCGACCGGCTTTTCCGGCGTACCACCGGTCGGCCCCGCGACGCCGCTCACGGCCAACGCCACCTGGGCGCGGCTGTACTGCAACGCGCCATCGGCCATTTCGCGCACCGTCTGCTCGCTCACCGCGCCGTGCTGCTCCAGCGTGTCCGGCGAGACGCCCAGCATCTCTTCCTTGGCAGTGTTGGAATATGTCACGAAGCCGCGGTCGAACCAAGCAGAACTGCCCGATATCATGGTAACCGCCTGCGCCACGCCGCCACCCGTGCAAGATTCCGCCGTTGCCAGCGTCATGCCGTGCTGCTTGAGCTCAACACCGACCTGCTGCGCCAACAGTCGCCCGGAATCCTCTCTGCCCACAGCGGCAGGACGCGCCCTTTGCTTTGCTCGCTTCATTGCTTATAACCCTCTGGCCAGATCGTTCTGGATGTCGATCACTGCCTCCAGCCCTACCGCGATGCGGATCAAGCCGTCGCCGATGCCTGCCGCCGCCCGGGCTTCCGGCGAGATACGCGCATGCGTCGTGGTCGCCGGGTGGGTGATGGTGGTCTTCGTGTCGCCCAGGTTTGCGGTGATGGAGAGCAACTTGGTGTTGTCGATGACGCGCCAGGCAGCAGCCTTGCCGCCCTTCACTTCAAACGCAACGATGCCGCCGCCGGTCTTCTGCTGCTTCTTCGCCAGCGCGTGTTGCGGGTGCGATGGCAGTCCGGGATAGAACACGCGCGCCACATTGGGTTGCTTCTCAAGCCATTGCGCCAACTGCAGTGCATTGGCGCTGTGCGCTTCCATGCGCAGCTTGAGCGTCTCGATCCCTTTCAGGAAAATCCAGGCATTGAACGCGCTCATGGTCGGGCCGGTGGTGCGCAGAAAACCGTACACCGGCTCCATCAGTTTCTTGCTGCCCAGCACCGCACCGCCGAGTACGCGCCCTTGCCCATCGATGTACTTGGTCGCGGAATGGATCACGATGTCCGCACCCAGTTCCAGCGGGCGTTGCAGGATGGGCGTGCAGAAGCAATTGTCCACTGCCAGCAGCGCGCCGCAGGCTTTCGCCACGACTGCGATCGCGGCGATGTCGGATATCTCGGTCAGCGGGTTGGACGGCGTCTCCAGAAAGAACAGCTTGGTATTCGTGCGCACCGCTGCCTGCCATTGCGCGACATCGGTGGCAGAAACGAAAGTCGTCTCCACCCCGAATTTCTTCAGAACGTTGTTGAACAGGTTCACCGTCGAGCCGAAGATACTCTGCGACGCAATAACGTGATCGCCAGCTTTCAGCAAGCCCATGCAGGCCGACAGGATGGCAGACATCCCGGATGACGTCGCTACGCATTGCTCCGCACCTTCCAGCGCGGCCAGACGCTCCTCGAACATGGTGACAGTAGGATTGGTGAAACGGGAATAGATGTTGCCCGGCTCCTCGCCGATGAAACGCTTCGCCGCCTGCTCCGCGCTGTCGAAGGTAAAGCTGGAAGTCAGGAACAGCGCCTCGCTGTGCTCATGGAACTGGCTATGCACGCTGCCCGCACGCAACGCCAGTGTCTCCGGTTGGTATGACTCGGTCATGTTATTCGTCCTTGCGGCCTGTCCACGCCGACAGTGCCGCCAATAAAAAACCCGGAAAGCTTAGCGCTAAACCGGGTTTCCCTCGCTTTAGCAGTATTTGTAACGCGCCCGCAAGCTGTTCCTCAAATCGGCGCTGACGGAAAGTAACACCCTCCGCGGCGAGCTGTCAACGCTTCACATCGAACTCGCACTCATCACCAGGTCAAGTTCCAACTGGTCCTCTTCCAGGGTCTTGTTCGCCTTGCCGCCCGCACGCGCGGCTTCGACACGATCCAGATAGTCGGCCGTGATGTCGCCGGTGATGTATTCGCCGTCGAAACAGGAGCAGTCGAATTTGGTGATATTCGGGTTGCACTTCTGCACCGCCGCCTTCAGGTCGTCGAGATCCTGGTAGATGATGCGGTCGGCGCTGATCTCGCGGCAGATCTCTTCGTCCGTGCGTCCTGTGGCGATGAGTTCCTTGCGGCTGGGCATGTCGATGCCGTAAACGTTGGGGAATTTCACGGGCGGCGCGGCGGAAGCGAAATACACTTTGCGCGCCCCGGCATCGCGCGCCATTTGCACGATCTCGCGACTGGTGGTGCCGCGCACGATGGAATCGTCCACCAGCAGCACGTTCTTGCCCTTGAATTCGACGCTGATGGCATTGAGCTTCTGGCGCACCGATTTCTTGCGCATCGCCTGACCCGGCATGATAAAGGTGCGGCCGATGTAACGGTTCTTCACGAAACCTTCGCGGAAAGGGATACCGAGATGGTTGGCCAATTGCAGCGCGCTTGGGCGGCTGGAATCTGGGATGGGAATCACCACATCGATATCGTGATCCGGCCACTCGCGCAGGAGCTTTTCCGCCAGGTATTCGCCCATGTTCAGACGCGTCTCATACACCGAGATACCGTCGATCATCGAATCGGGGCGTGCGAAATAGACATACTCGAAGATGCAGGGATTCAGTTCCGCATGCTGGGCACACTGCTGGCTGTGGAAGTTGCCGTCAAGATCGATGAACACCGCTTCTCCCGGCGCGATGTCGCGCAGGAACCTGAAGCCCAGCGTATCCAGCGCCACGCTCTCGGACGCCACCAGATAATCCACGCCTTTATCCGTATTGGCCGAGCCCACCACCAGCGGCCGGATGCCGTGCGTATCGCGGAATGCCAGCAAGCCGTAGCCCGAGATCATCGCCACCACCGCATATGCGCCGCGACAGCGGCGATGCACGGCAGCGACCGCAGCAAAGATGATCTTTGGATCGAGACGGAAGTTCGTCGCGTTCGCTTGCAGTTCGTGTGCCAGCACGTTGAGCAGCACTTCCGAATCGGAGTTGGTGTTCACATGGCGCATGTCATCGAGAAAGAGTTCTTTCTGCAACTGCGCCGTGTTGGTGAGGTTGCCGTTGTGTCCCAGCACCACGCCGAACGGCGAGTTCACGTAGAACGGTTGCGCCTCGTTGTGATCGACAGCAGAGCCTGCCGTCGGATAGCGCACATGGGCGATGCCGGCATTGCCGGTCAGCGCACGCATGTTGCGGGTGCGGAACACATCGTGCGCAAGCCCGTTGCCTTTGTGCAAATGGAATGTATTGCGTTCCAGCGTGGCAATGCCCGCTGCATCCTGCCCGCGATGTTGCAACACTTGCAGCCCGTCATACAGCAATTGATTGACGGGGCTTTGCGAAACCACACCTAGAATCCCACACATATATTTTCGCTTTTGCTTCTCGGTTAAAGTTGATCGGCTTATTTCCGTGCTGCATTTTCCGGCAAATAATCTTTAGCATACAGGGCCGCTTCCTGCAGCGGCTTGCTCGACAAGGCATTGCGCCAGAACGGCAACTGCGGCAAATCAGTCAACCCGCCCAGCCACACCAGCGCGATCACCACCAGACCGCCGCGCAACATGCCGAATATCGCACCGAACTTGCCGTCCATCCCGGACAGGCCGGCAAATTTCGCCAACCGCGCAAGGAACCATGCGAACAATGCGCCCACGATCAGCGTTGCGATGAACAGGGCCGCGAATGCCACCGCCGAGCGGATGTTCTGCTCGCCCACCGCCAGGGGTACATACGGCAACGCCTGTGGCGAGAAGGTGCGTGCCACAATGTAGGCTGCGACCCAGCCGATCAGCGAGAACAGCTCATACATGAAGCCGCGCCACCAGCCCACCAATGCGGACAACAGGATGATCGCAATGACCGCGTAATCAAACGATGTCACAAACCAACCTATTCGAGGTTGAGCACATTGGAATGCGTGCCCTGTTTTTCAAGTTTGCTCTTTATTTTTTCTGCAGCTTCGCGCGTCGGGTAACTGCCTATGCGCACGCGCACGACACCGCCCGCTTTCTCGGTGTAAGCGTGATAACCCTGTTTGCTCAGCTTGGCTTGCAAGCTCCTGGCGGTATCCGCATTGGCGAAGGCACCGGCTTGCAATACCCAGCCCGTCTTCGGTACTGCCTGTGCTGCGTGCTTGNTCTCGACTTTGGGCTTGGGTTCGGGCTTGGGCTTGGACTTTACGTCCGGTTTGGGCTTGCTCGCCGCCTGAGCGGGCACAACAGGCTTTGCAACCGGGGAAAGCACAATTGCCGCGGGCGCAGAAGCAGCTACGGGTGCAGAGGCAACTGCCGGCGCGTTTGCCACGGCTGAAGTCGCAACTGCCGCGGACGCCATCTTGTCCAATTCCGGCAAATCGATCTTGGGCTGGAATTCGCCTGCACTGTCTTTGTTCGGAATGCGCAACTCGATGTCGTTGCCCGCCTTGGGTGCGGGCTCGCTGTCGAACACCACCGGCAGCAAAACCACCACCAGCAAAACCAGCGCCACGGCACCGATCAAGCGGCGTCTCGTCTGCCGCCTCAAATTGAATTCTTCTTCCGTCGTCTGTTTTGCCATTGCGCTATGCCTGAAAGATCAGCCGCCGCGCATGCCGCGCGCCCGCATCACTTCCGCCACCGTATAGAATGATCCGAAGGCCGTGATTCTATCATTTTCGCCAGCCCGATTGCTGGCCTCATGCAGGGCATCGGCGATGGATGCGCAGGGTTTAACCTCACCTCGAACCTGCGCATTTTGCAGCACGTGCGACAGCTCGGCGACCGTCGCGCCACGCGGTGCATCTATCCCGGCGACCAGCCAGACGTCGATCTGCGCATCCAACTCGCGCACCACCCCGTCCATATCCTTGTCCTTGAGCATGGCAAATATCGCGTAGGTCTTCGCGGGCGGCAGATTGGCAAGGTTCTGTGCCAGCGAACGCGCCGCGTGCGGGTTGTGTGCGACATCCAGGATCAACTGCGGCTTGCCCGGCACGAACTGGAAGCGCCCGGCAAGCTCGACTTCAACCAGCCCGCGCCGCACGACACCCATATTCACCGGCAATTTGTCTTTGAGCGCGTCCAGCGCTGCCAATGCAGCACTGGCATTGTTCAACTGAAATGCACCGCGCAAGGCCGGATAAGGCATGGCGCTGCGTGAACCGATTTTACTGCGGTAATCCCATTGCCCTTCATGCCTGGCAAACCCGAATTCGCTCCCGATGCACCACAGCTCGGCACCCACCTGCTGTGCCTGCGTGCGTATCGCCTGCGGCACATCGTTGTCCGCACAGATCGCCACCCGTCCCCGGCGGAAGATGCCAGCCTTTTCGAACGCAATCTTTTCTCGTGTGTCCCCTAGATAATCGACATGATCGATATCCACACTGGCCACCACCGCGCAATCCGCATCGAACGCGTTCACCGCATCCAGCCGGCCTCCCAGGCCGACTTCGAGGATGGCGACATCCACCCGGTGACCAATGAAGCACTGCATCGCAGCCAGCGTGCCAAACTCAAAATAAGTAAGCGAAATATCACCGCGCACCTGCTCGATCTGCGCAAACGAAGCACACAGCTCCGCATCGCTAACCGGCTGTTTGGCGATGCGTACCCGTTCGTTGTAATCCAGCAGATGCGGCGAGGTATAGCAGCCGACGCGGTAGCCGGCGGCGTACAGGATGGATTCCAGCATGGCGCATACCGACCCCTTGCCGTTGGTACCACCTACGACAATGACAGGAAAATCAGCTTGGAGATTCAGCCGCTGTTTGAGTTGCGCCACGCGCTCCAGACCGAGCGCGATGGTTTTTGGATGCAGGGATTCGAGGTAGGTCAGCCAGTCGGCCAGGGTATTGGGCATTCTATGTTTTGCTATTACAACTGCACGCCGAACTTGCGCAACAAGGGCAGCATCGCCAGGTAACAAACCGCGGTAACCGCAACGGAAATCGCAAGACTTAACCAGAAGTTCAGCCCCTGCCTGAGCAGTATCGGAAGCAGCAAAAACAGGATCAGGGATGGCAATACCAGCCAGAATATCTGGTTGGACAGCTCGGCAATACGTGCGGGATCAGCGCCCTCGACGTGCATCCACATGAACGCCAGCAGGGAAGTAAGCGGTATTGCAGCAAACAATGCGGCGAAGCCAGTACTCCGTTTTGCGATCTCCGCTATCGCCACAATGACGAATGCGGAAATCCCTACCTTGACCACGTAGTAAAGCACAGTGTTATGCCGCCTCCAGTTTCGCCACCGCTTCCTGCCTGGTCAACAGCGTGATCAGCGTAGCCAACTGGTCTCGCATCTGGCGCCTGTCCACGATCATGTCAATGGCTCCGTGCTCCAGCAAAAACTCTGCGCGCTGGAAACCGTCCGGCAGGGTCTCACGCACAGTCTGCTGGATCACCCGCGCGCCGGCGAAACCGATCAGCGCACCGGGCTCGGCGATGACCACATCGCCCAGAAAGGCAAAGCTGGCGGAAACGCCGCCCATGGTTGGGTCGGTCAGCACGGAAATGAAGGGCAACCTGGCTTCGCTCAATTGCGTGAGCGCGGCGCTGGTCTTGGCCATCTGCATCAATGACAGCAGTCCTTCCTGCATGCGCGCGCCGCCGCTGGCTGAAAAACAAATGAAGGGGCATTGCTGCTCCAGCGCAACCTGCACCCCGCGCACGAAACGTTCGCCGACAACCGAACCCATCGAGCCGCCCATGAAATCGAACTCGAATGAAGCCGCCACGACAGGCAGGGCATGGATACTGCCCTGTAACACGATCAAGGCATCGTCCTCATCGGTCTTCTTTTTCGCCTCGACAAGACGGTCGCTGTATTTTTTCTGGTCCTTGAATTTCAGGGTATCGACCGACAACACCTCTGCGCCGATCTCGAAACGGCCTTCGTTATCCAGCAGCCAATCCAAACGGGTACGCGCGGTGATGCGGTGATGGTGGTTGCACTTGGGGCAGACGCTGTAGTTCTTCTCCAGGTCGGCGTGATACAGCACGGCCTGACACGACGGGCATTTATGCCACAGACCGTCCGGCACGCTCTTTTTTATGTCTGCACCCTCGCGGCGCTTGATCTTGGGGGGTAACAGTTTTTGGAAC
>JGI20214J51088_10001700_pt1 | contig 14938 bp, 14 predicted proteins | sample WetSurMetagenome_FD_51088 | JGI IMG/M metagenome (IMG submission 51088) | reverse complement strand
AGGATGGTGCAGGGCGGTGGCGTAAGCATAAACAAGGTCAGGGTTGATAATCCCGACCAGCCTGTAAACGAAAGCATGCTGCTTAACGGGAAATATCTTCTCATTCAGAAGGGGAAGAAAAATTATTACCTGTTAAGACTGGTGTAGCGCCTATTTCAGATCAGCAACAATTAGGGAAACGTCGTCGAAGAGCCAGGGATTGGTGTCTGGAATCCCCAGGAACTTAATCATATCGCGCATATTCTTTTCGACGGGATCGGTATTCATGATATGCCTTATTATCTCNCGGGTTCCGATATCGTTGCCATCATCGCCCTTAAGTTCCGATAGTCCGTCGGTATAGCAAACCAGTTTTGAATAACCATAAACCTGAAGTTCGGTTTTCCTTACATGGGGTATCTCGTCGAGCATGCCAATTCCCACACATGAGGCATTAATATGTACAACATCGCCGGTTATAGTATTGAAAAGGACAGGCGGGTTATGAGCTGCATTTATATATTCAAGGATTTTATTCCTGCTGTCGTACCTGGCAATAAAAAAGGTGATGAACTTTTCGCCTGCTGCGTTTGCTACAACCACCGAGTTCAGCTTATTGATCAGAGCTTCAAGGTCGATATCAGCGGTCAGAAGTGCACGGAGAGTTGCCTGAAAATTCGACATTAATATTGCAGCAGAAATTCCTTTTCCTGATACGTCGGCAATACAGATTCCTGTCTTGTGTTCCGACAGCTTAATGCAGTCGTAATAATCGCCTCCGACCTCATAGTGAGGGAAATAAAATCCGTTTACAACCATTGTCGGGTCCCTGGGCATCCGGCTGTTGTCGGGAATAAGCATCTTCTGCATTTTCGCAGCAAGCTCGAGCTCCTTTTTAAGGGCTTCCTGGCGAGGGATTCCTTGTGGAGCCTTATGTTTTCCACGGCAACTATAATGATACTCGAGATGGTCTGAATGAAGTTCAGGTGCTTGAGAACAGGACTCATCCCTTCGCCTTCTTCTTCGATATCGCCGATGAAAAGGAAGGCAAGCTGGATGTTGTTGTTATACACCGGCACGATTATGTCGACGCCTTCAAAGCCCATTTCAGCCGAGACATAGGTTATCTCGTCAAAACCAAGAAGACGTAATTCAACATTGAGAGTCTCAAAGCTTTTTGGGAATCCTCCGTTGAGGAGGCATTCCCATTGTGCCGATTTCTTAAAGATCAGGATCTTGCCAATCCCGAGCTTATCGCGCAGTATAGATTCATATTTGGAAAGAAGGACCTCTGTCGGGAGGTTGGCATTGATGGAGAGGGTGATATCAAGCAGGGAATCCAGCTTGAATCTCGACATCTTCAGCCTGTCATTCGAAAGCTTCTTTCCTTCTTCTGTCATTATATAATCAGCCTTTAACGCGCTCCATATAGGAATGCTCGTGAGTGTCGATTCTGATCTTATCGCCGGTATTGACAAAGAGGGGAACCATTACAGTTGATCCGGTCTGGATCTTAGCCGGCTTAAGGGTGTTTGTTGCGGTATCGCCNCTTAATCCGGGCTCCGAATATACAACCTCCATGACAACAAACTGCGGAAGCTCGACAGACAGAACGCTCTCAGTGTCGGCATGATACACAACTTCAACATTTGTTCCGTCGATGAGGAACTCGGGATAATCAATTACATGCTCTTCGACATGAATTTGTTCGTAAGTTTCAAGATGCATGAAATAATATCCGACGTCATCTTTATAAAGATACTGGTAGGGTCTTCTCTCAATTCTTGCCACATTNACTTTCGTGCCTGATGAGAAGGTATTGTCGATNACCCTTCCTGTCTTTATGCTTTTGAGCTTTGTCCTCACGAAAGCCGGTCCCTTGCCAGGCTTGACATGCTGAAACTGAACAATGGTAAAAAGGTCATTATTGAATTCGATGACCAGTCCATTTTTAAAATCTGCGGTAGTTGCCATAAAATGTTAGTTATCCTTTTAGTTATTTTTTCTTAATATCGAGCGGATAGAGCAGTCCGGTATAGTCGGCCATATCCACCATAAATGCCCCCACAAATATATCAAAACGAATTTTAACCGGTAAATAATTTTTATCAGCAGAAAACCAGAATGATACATCTTCCTGGGTTTTGAAGAGGCGGCCAACTTCGGTAACGGGGTTAAACTTATAGCAGAGTATCTTTCCGGCTTTTGTTTTAACCTCTTCTTTACCAATGAATTTCATTCTGATAGGATAGAGTTCGTCGGCAAACCAGGTAGTCATTTCGATCATTTGTCCCGGCTTCACATTCTCCATATTCGGCAGATGATGATTTCTGAACCAGTAAAAGCATGAAAGGATATCATGTATTCCACTTGGGGCCACATGCTTTCCGGAGAGGTCGCTGCTCAGAATTGCAGAATCCTTTCTTGAACCATGGTCGAAGAGAACCACATTGTATTTGTGGTAGCGCCCCTCGTTGATATTTCTTATAGATTTAACAGGGAGCTCTGTNGAAGGGCTCATAAAGCTCTCGTATACATCTCTTACCCTGAACAACGCATCGGCAACACCGGTGGTCCTGGCCTCCATGGCAGAATGCCACACTTCCTTACCTGAAAATGTATCCTTTTTAAGTTCGAGAGTCGCAACCCCACCGTTAATCATGCCGTAATGGATAATATAGCTGACTTTTTCTCCGGGCATATACGAGGCATCCTGCCCCCAGACATTTGCAAGCAGAGGACTTAAAAAAATGAATATTGCGGTCAGTTTCTTCATAATTCAGAAAGAGAGAGCAAAACGCGGACCAGATTTAAAAGCCAAGGGTATTTCTGGGCTTCGAAGTTATGAAATCTTTCAGATAAAAGGGTTCGAAATAGGCAAGGTCCTCAAAGTTTCCGCTCCGTAAGGCTTCAAATGCCGGGGCTTGCATCGATGCAGCTGAAATTGTGAAGTTACTGTCAATGATAATATTTTCTCCGGAAACAACTCCGCGGCATTTTGCAGCTCCGTCGCCGAAGACGAAAATCCTGGATGCGGAGGGAAGGCTTTTGAAAGTTGACGGATCAACTATTTCTGCTGTTATTTCTTTAACAGTTGTTCCTTCAGAATTTAAAACGGAAAGGTAAACTTCCATTCTTCTGGCATCTAAGGCAGGGACAAAGAGGTCACTTTTTTCAAGACCATACCTGTCTTTTGCCAGTTCCCTGAAGCCATAAAACATAGATGTTGTTGTAGGAATTCCTATCAGGGGAACAGCTGTGGCGTATGCCATTCCCTTTGCTGCCGAGACGCCAATTCTCAGGCCTGTATATGATCCCGGACCCTTGCTTACGGCTATAGCCTCAAGCTGTGAAGCCTCAATGCCTCCTTCCCTGAGTACTTCACCTGCAAAAACTGTAAGAAGAGAAGCATGGGACCGTCCTTCATCACTCTCCCTTATTGCAACCACCCCCTTGCTGTCACACAGAGCTACAGAGCAGAGATGGGTGGCTGTTTCAAAGCAGAGTATCATATGATGATCCCTTTTTCAGAATCTATTTTTCCTTATAAAGGTCTTCTTTCCTGACAACCTGTATCAGGGTGCTGTCGACAAGCTTCTTNCTAATCGCGCTGAAGGGAGCCGTAATGACCTTAGTGCTGTCAGGTAATCCGGAAGTGATTTCGATATAGTTATTATCCTGGATTCCTGTCTTCACATCCTTTGCAAATGCATATTTTCCGTCGGTGGTGAATACGAGAGTCCTTACATCTTCTTTTCCGGTAACTGTGTTTGTCTTGGTAGTATCGGTCCTTGTGGTTACAGCCTGAATAGGAACAGTGATAACATTCAGTTTGGTTTTTGAAAGGATCTCGACAGTTGCCGACATTCCGGGGCGGAAGGGGTTTTTGCTGATCTCTGCGAGCTGATTATATGATTCAGGAAGGACTCTGATCTTTACGTCGAAGTTGGTAACCTGGTCGGCAGAAACGCCGGTGGTTTTGGCTGAGTTTGCTATCTCGGTAACCACACCTTTAAATTTCTGGTCGAGGTATGCGTCAACCTCTATGAGAGCTGTATCGGCAAGATTGATCCTTACGATATCATTCTCATTTACTTCGACCTGGGCTTCCATCATTGAAAGGTCTGCGATCCTCATGATTTCGGTACCCGCCATCAGGTTTGTTCCTGCAACCCTTTCACCCTGTTCAACCAGAAGCATTGATACTGTTCCGGTCATAGGTGAATATATGGATGTCTTTATAAGGTTCTCGTTAGCTTCTTTAAGTGAAGCTTCGGCGCTGACTACTGAGAATTTTGCAGCGTCAACTTCCGATTTTGCAACATTATAAGAAGCTTCGGCCTGCTCATATTCCGATTTTGAAACTGTTTGCTGTTCAAAGAGCTGTTTGGTGCGCTTGAAAGAAAGTTCAGACTGGGTGAACTGGGCCTGTGACTGTGCCAGCCTTGCCTGAGCTGAGCTGATGGCTGCGACAGACCTGTCTTTCTGGGAGATGTAAATGTCGGGCTTGATCCTGAGAAGGAGCTGTCCCTTTTCAACATGGTCGCCTTCCTTTATGGTAAGCTCGACAATCTCGCCCGATACGTCGGGGGTGATTTTAACTTCTTTTTCAGGCTGGATCTTCCCGTTGGCTGTTATTGTTTCGGTGATATTCCTTTTTTCGGCATTCTCAACGGCAACTTTTACCATTACGGCTTTGCCAAACCATCCGGCTTTTTTGCCAACGATGGCAAAAACCAGAAGGGCTACTACAGCGATTACCAATATCCGGAGGACTTTTTTATTTTTCATGACTTAGGGTTGACTATGGTGATTAATTATTTGTTCAGATTGATGGGAAGGCCTTTATAAAAGTCGAGCACCTTGGTTTTAAAAATGAATTCATACTTCGATTGTGCCAGGTCAGACTGCGCTTTGAGCAGAGTCGATTTAGCCGTATTATAATCGACAGGAGCAACCATTCCGACGTTGAATTTCTGTTCGGTATATCTGAATGATTCTTCCGATGAAGTTACGGCTTTCAGGCTCGAGTTATACTTTTTCAGTGAGGCTACAGCATCGGCGTAAGCTTGCTGAATACTTTTATAAAGGGTCTTCTTTGCGCTTTCGAGCGAATATTCCGAGCTCTCCATCTGCAGCTTTGAGTTAGCGATGTTCTTGTTTACCTGCCATCCGTTGAGTATCGGAATACTCAGGGTGAATCCAATGCCGTAGTTTTTATAGTTCTTAATCTGGTCCTGGAATGATACGTTTGCAGTATCGTGGAATACATAGCTGTATCGCGTTCCCATTGAATGACTCGATGTAAGCCTGGGTGATCTTCCGCCGCGTGCTATTTTGAGATCGTAGGCTGAAGACTGAAGTTTCATTTCAGCGCTTTTTATCTCAGGCCTGTTCTTAACGGCAACGTTGAAGATCTCCTCTACTTTACCGGAGACGGAACTTGCTGTATCGACGCTTATAGCAGGCATAATTATTTCAAATCCTTCAGGGCTCTTAAGCTCAAGCATCTGAGTAAGGTTCAGGTAGGAGAGGTTGAGCTGGTTTTCCATATTGATGAGCTGAACCTCCTCCTGGGCAGCCTGAGCTTCAATCTGAAGAAGGTTGCCTTTTGCAACGCTTCCTGCATCTACCAGTTTCCTTGTTTTATCGATCTGCTGCCTGGTTGTCTGAAGCTGGGTGTTGTTTGCTATTACCAGTTCCTTGTTGAGAAGTATCTGGAGATAGGCGAGTGCGATATTAAGGGAGATATTGTCCTTGATATTCTGGAGGTCCTGCTCGCTGGCAAGAACCTCATACTGGTTCTTCTTAATAGTATTGTAATTTACAAGACCGTTGAAGAGAGTCATGCTTCCTCCGATGTATGCATTGTCGTTCAGAGCATTATGGTCGACATACTGATAAGAAAGGTAATTGAGGGCGCGGCCAAAGGTATAGTCGTGGCTCAGCTGGGCGTTCAGAGTCGGAAGGAGCTTCAGCTTTGAAAGGTCCAGCGTGTTTTTCTGAATCTCCGTCATTATCATCTGCTGCTTGATGGTAATGTTGTTGTCAATGGCATATCTGACACACTCTTCGAGCGTCCAGACCTTCTGCTGAGCTGATATGGCAGAGCTTCCAAGCATCAGTAAGGCCACTGTCAGGGATATGAATTTTCTCATTTTGGTTTGTATAGATATTTAATTACGTCAGGTTAAGACAATCCAAATACGGTAAGTTATTCTGTATGTTGCATGACCCGACAGACTTTTTTAAAAATCAGGCACGAAGATAGGCATAATCTTTATTACGGGCTGTTAAATGACGAAAAAATAAGTATCTTTCGCCGCGATTAAAACGTTGTATTATGATACATTATAAGGAACTAGGACTTGTCAATTCACGCGAATTGTTCAAAAATGCTGTAAAGGGAGGATATGCCGTCCCTGCATTTAATTTTAATAACCTTGAGCAGCTTCAGGCTATCATCAGTGCCTGTGTTGAAACCAAATCACCGGTAATTTTGCAGGTTTCGAAAGGCGCCCGCAAATATGCAAACCAGACTCTTCTCCAGTATCTTGCAAAGGGTGCTGTTGAGTATGCAAAGGAGCTTGGATATGCAATACCGATAGTGCTTCACCTCGACCATGGCGATTCATTTGAAACATGTAAATCGTGCATCGAGTCGGGCTTCTCTTCGGTTATGATCGATGGATCTCACTTCCCCTATGAGGAAAACGTAAGGCTTACCAGGCAGGTTGTTGAGTATGCCCATCAGTTTGATGTAACTGTTGAAGGAGAACTCGGCGTGCTTGCAGGTATTGAAGATGAAGTTTCGTCAGAGCACACTTCATATACCAGGCCTGAAGAGGTTGAGGATTTTGTAAAAAAGACAGGTGTTGATTCGCTTGCCATATCGATAGGAACATCACACGGTGCTTTCAAATTCAAGGTGAAGCCGGGCGAGCTGCCTCCACCGCTTCGCTTCGACATTCTTGAAGAGTGCGAAAAGCGCATACCCGGATTCCCGATAGTGCTTCATGGTGCTTCTTCAGTTCCCCAGGACATTGTTGCAGAGATCAACAAGTATGGTGGCAAGATGGAAAACACTGCNGGGGTTTCCGAAGACCAGCTCAGGAGGGCAGCTTCATCGGCAGTATGCAAGATTAACATCGACAGCGACGGAAGGCTTGCCATGACAGCAGCAATCCGCAAGGTGTTTGTTGAGAAGCCCGGTGAATTTGATCCGAGAAATTACCTTGGTCCGGCACGCGACAAGCTGAAGGAACTTTACATGCATAAGGTTGTAAGTGTTCTCGGAAGCGCAGGTAAAGCATAGCAAATCAAAGCTCCCGTATTGAAGCATTCGGCTCATAAGGACGAGAAGCTCAAGCGCACCGGCAGGGTTACCATTATGCTAAACGCAAGGGAAATGCATGCCTTGAATGTGTATTGCTCGCGTTACCGTGTAAAGAACAGGTCGGAATTGCTGCGGGAGACACTCATGAGGGCGATTGTAAAGAGGTTTGAGGATGAGCATCCTACATTATGGGAGGAATTTGATCCAAATCTTTTCAGTCAGGAGCCTGAGAAATAACTATTCCGCCGGATGGGCATAAGCCACNGAATCCGGCGGTTTTTTTACGGAAATTTTGCTTATTTTTGCAACGTTATTTCCTTATTGACCCATGGTGTAATTGGCAACACGTCGGATTTTGGTTCCGCAGAGTCCTGGTTCGAGCCCAGGTGGGTCAACAAAAAACAGCCGGGAGGCTGTTTTTTTATTGAAGGGCCAGCAGAGCAGGCCACTGGGCGAGAAGTTTATCCCGATATGCGGAGCATCATCGTGAAGCCCAGGTTGGTCAACAAAAGAGTGAGAGTGAGAGCGGGAGCGCATCTACCTGATTACCTGTCCGTGAAGATAAATGCCGATTACGCCGGGCGAGTCTGTCCAGGGACTGTCAATCGACTTGCGATGAGATGTATTCCCGCCATAAAGAGAGGTACGGAACAACAGCCTGCCTTCTCCCAGATCGCGGTACAACTCGAGTGCGATAATAATATTACCATTGACCACGATGGAATATTTTCTGAGATTAAGGGTAATAGCTTCATCGATGTTCTCCCCTGAAAAGGAAAAGTAAACCGGTTCCCTCAGGACATTCCTGTATACTTGCTGATTGTCAGCCTGATATATGTTAAGCCTGTAGGTCACCGAATCATAAGTACAGACGCCGATATTAAGATTTATATCTTCAAGCCTGACCGGCTTTTTCAGGCGGATCCTTACTCCGAGTTCAGAGCCAGGTTCATTATACCCGAAGCCTGATCTTAGGTCGTTCGCCAATACTTCAGTCCCGATAATTGTTTCCCTTGGCTTGCTGTATGGCACTATTACTTCATGCAGATTATATACCACGGGCTTCAGATAAATGTTATTTATTTTTACTTCACTGAACTGGCTTAGTGGCAATATTCTGGATTCATAGCCGATCATATAAAATTTTACTGAATCGTTGACGCCGGCTTCGGTAATCGGAAAACTGAAATTGCCTGAGGCGTCCGATACTGTTCCTGTGTTCCGGCCGGCAATTACAACATTTGCCCAGGCAACCGGCTCTCCTGTTTCAGCTGAAAGGACCTTCCCTTTCAGTCCCTGTCCGGCAATTAAAGCAGGTATGAGCCATAGCAGAATGATTATTACAATCTGTTTATAAGAAGCGATATGTTGCCCGAAGTATTTCAAGTTTATGAAAGAGCTGATAAAATGTATATGACCGGCCCGGGTTTGTGTCATATTATTCAACACATAAACCCGGACATTGTTCACCCGAAAATATGATCCGGCAATGAACATTTTTATTCTGATATTGTTTTAATCGTCATAAACATAATAAAATACGATTATGAAAAAGCTTATTAGTTCTTTAATTGTACTTATCGGATTCATTTTTCCGCTGGCGGCACAGGTCGACCACGATTATAATCCGAATGACAGGATCCCGCTGATCAACCAGACAATAACAAAGGATCAGGTTCCTGCCGCAGTGCTCAAGGCTGTTAATACTCAGTTTCAAAAGGATAATCCTCTCACATGGTCAAAGTTTCCATATGCTCTCAAGGAATACGGATGGGTTTATGATGCCGGCGCCGCCGATCTGAAGCTCAATCGTTTTGAAGTTACTTTGAAAACCGTAAAAGGCGATGACCTTTGGGCTGTTTATACCGCAGACGGAAACCTGGTGGAGACACGGGAAGCCTTAACCAATGGCGCTATTCCAGAATCAGTTCAAAAAGCGCTTGCCAACAGCCAGTATAAAGACTGGACCGTTGTTGGAAACAGGGAACTAATAAGGTATTACCACGATCATGATAATTCCAGTGTGGAACAACACTACAGGATCACGGTACAAAAAGATAATGTGAAGCGAAGCATTTCATTCAACTTCCAGAACTCTACAGATAAATAATCGGGATTTACCAAAATCTGAAAAGCCGCGGATGCGGCTTTTTTACTTTAATAGACTTGATAATTAAGACATTATTTTGATTTTATACGCTCCTGTTTGCCAGCGACCTCAAGCGGTTCTGTCTGTATGAGATCCCATTCTCCTTCGCCTTTTTTTTCGAGATGAAATCCATTTTTGGGGTTTTTAAGCTGCTCTCTCTGTTCGGGAGAAAAGGCTCCTGTTAACCTGGCCGTTTCCCATTCCCTGATAAGGTCAAGCAGCTTCAGACCATCGGGATTTTCCTGAACAGCCTTGATACCGGTAACCATGGCGAAACCTGCATTGTATCCTGCCGCTCTGGCAAGCATCCACTCCATCTCCCCGACGGTGGTTGTTTTTGTGAGCATGTACCATCCAAGCATATTGGGGAAGAAATTCCTTTCGAGCATAGCCTGATTGCTTATCCTGTACTCCTGCATGCTCTGATTGAAGCCCCCGTACCATGGTTCGCCCCAGTTGCAATATGTATTGATGTACCAGTAATAAGGCTTTGAATTGCTGGTGCCGTTCACAAATTCGTGGTCAATATTTTTGAAGAAGTCCTCAGCAAAGAGGGCATACGCATAATCGCCCTCTCCGGAACCAAAAGTGCCTTCATGACCATCGAAATCGAGATGGCTTATTTCACCGCGGTTATACACCTTTGCCAGGTTAGCCGCTATTTCCCTCTGAAGGCTAATCTCGGGAAAAAAGACCTTGTACCCATGGTCGATCAGTTTTTTTACGGTGTCATTTTTAAGGTGAAGCTGTGCCCGCGTGCCGAAAGCGCCGCGCTGACAGTTGGTGAGTTTGCAGGACGGGGCAGGGCTGATCGAGTCGTACTTAATAAGCTCGTCGCCAATTCTTACTGTATGAAGATTGTTATTCTTTGTTTCGCTGAAATATTCACTGGTTGATACAGGAATTTCTGTTATGCTGCTGCTTATGTTTTCACACAGGAAGCCGAAGCCTGTCATGGCAAGGCGTCTGTCGGGAGCCGGTGTAACATATGGATCGCTTGTATTTATGAAATTGGTAAGCGTATGAGCCCCGAAAAGCAGTCCCGCAGCCTTTGCCTTTTCGGCACATGCCTTCATACCCTTAATTCCATGAGGGAAATATGCTGTGTCGATATCGTAGTGGCCCCAGGTTTTAAAAGGACCTTCATGATAGAGGGAGTAGAATCCGCCTCTTTTCGCATAGGCTATTATCTGGTCGATTTCTGATTCGCGGAAATCCGATATAAGGTAGGAGGGAGAATGAAGAAATGCCTTCTTGGTCCATACACCATGGAATGTAGGATAGGGGAGCTTTTCTGCAATCACAATCTTTTCAATGAGGTCGAGAGTGGCGGGTTCGTCGCATGAAAAGAGAGTTATCTTACTGCCTGCAGCAGTTTCTCCCGGGATTGGCTTCACGGGAATATTTTTAAGGCCCATTGTTTCGACAAGCCTGGGCTTCTCACGGTTTATTGAATATGCCTGAAATGAGCTTCCTGTTCTGAATGGTAGGGCGAGAGTTCCCCTTCCGTCGCAAGACCCATTAATGCTGAAAGAGCCGCCAATTGTTTTGGCGTTCATAACAAGCATTCCGAAAGCGACTTTGTCGTCACGAACCACACCGACTACCTCTCCGATTTTTTTGGAGATAGTAGTATATACCGGGCCCCATGCAATACCGTCTATTTTGCCGGAGGGTTCTGCGTTAACCACCTCAAAGACCAGGTATGAATCCTTTCCTGTGATCTTTACAGTAACGGTGACACTGGTGTTTTCAAAACTAAAAACGATCAGGCTTTTTCTCTTGTCATATTTTGCAGAAGAAGAATTGTGCCTGGTATTTCCGGAGACAATTGACAGAAAATTTGAAACAGTATCTCTGCTAAGGCAATCAAGATTGTAATGAGTATTTTTAAGCGAGGTGATCTTACCCCGGCTGTCAAGGCTTAGCTCAAAAGAGCCTGTTTTTAGGATGGTCTGCGTATACGCGCACAGAGAAAGCGCAAAAGCAAAGGCTGTAAAAAGAAGTCGGTTAATAGTCATGTCAGGTCAGAGTGAACTATAAAAATAGCTCATTTTCCTGATGACTTTGAAGAAATCAGCTCATTTACCAGGGCCTTCAGCTCGTCAATTTCCTTTTTCTGACTCTCGATCTGCTTCTGCTGGTCTTTTACCGCTTCAACAAGCAGGGCAGTGACAGGTGCGTACTGCATTGAATAATTGCCATCCTTAACCACCACCACCTCGGGAACAACGTTTTCAGCTTCCTGTCCTATGAAGCCCATCTGGAGTCCTTCTATCCCGGGTATGGGATCGTTCCACATGAAATTGACACCCCGAAGCTGCATTACTTTGTTCAATGCATCGGGGATTGTAACTATATCATGTTTTCTTCTCCTGTCGCTTACATTTGCCCAGGAAACAAGTCCGCCGGAAGTGCCATTTACGAAAAAGTTGGTTCCGAGTGAATTACTGATGGAGTTCCCGTTGATTACCACTTTCTTATTGTCGAACTCCCCAAAAACCAGTGGTGTGGCTGTAGCCGAGTTGGCTATATAAAGCTTTTCGGAGCCTGTTTCATCTCTTCCTGCAGCATAACCGATACATACGTTCCAGTTACCCGATAAGTTATTCCTGCCTGCATAAGAGCCGAGATATGTATTGCCATCGCCTGAGGTAGCAGAGTAACCCGCGAAATTTCCCAGGCTTACATTGTATGAGCCGGCAGGGTTATATTCACCTGCANATGAGCCAACATAGGTGTTTCGGGTTCCATTAGAGATGCGTAATCCCGCATTAATACCAATAGCAATATTCTGTACTCCTGACTTGCTTAATGCACCCGCATTTGTGCCGAGGTAAACGTTATAGTAACCGTCAGTGTTCTCCTGTCCGGCCCATCCTCCAATGAATACGTTGGCCTTTCCGGAGGTGTTTTTACAACCGGCAGAATCACCGATAAAAGTATTTCCTTCGCCTGTTGTGTTATTATACCCGCTTCTTTCACCTATGAAAATGTTCCAGTTCCCGGTAGTATTTGCTGCTCCTGCTTTGTAACCAATGAAGGAATTAGAATACCCTGTTGTAAGATTTTTCCCGGCCTCATGACCAATTAGATAGTTCCTTGNGGTAAGCTTTAAATAATTTGTCGAAACGCCGGTTTTAACATTCCCTACTGCAAATCCCTTTGTGGAATCAGCGGTCAGAATCCTGGTGGTGGCAGGCGTCACGTTCAGATAATCCTGAACAGCTCCTTTTGTCATGTCGTAACCACCAACAGAGAATCCACCTTTTACACCCTTGATGGCTGGATTGGAGTCGAAATACAGCCTGGCGCTGTCGGTGCTCAGAACAAGGAGGTCATAAACAGTTCCTCCCTTGGTGGCATCGTAGCCTCCTACGGAGAAACCGCCCTTGACTCCTTTGGCATCTCCATTTCCGACATAAGCCCTGATTCCCTCGTTGTAAACTGCAAATACAGTCTGCCCGTTCTTGTTTTTAACTTCAAAAAGCGCCTCCTCCATGCTGGAAGTGGTTCCCGAAATTCCGAGCTTATTTAAGGTGCCGACATTTTTTGCCTGAAGAGAATATGGCACAGACCATATTTGAGATGTCCCCATAGGTGTCCACCCCGGCCCGGGGTATTTTACCGCTGTTTTGATATATAATTGCTGAGACCAGTCAATGCCTGAAAATGATGCAGCACTGCCACCGGTCTGAGTCCCGGAACCTATGGCAATAGATAACAAACCGTATTGATTTGTTGATACCGAAGCGAATTCTTCCTTATAAATTATAAATCCTCCTGCCAGAGTGGTCTGTAATGTTATCTCTACAGGTAACGACTGGTTTGCAAGAATAAGCCCTGAAGCGTCTCTTGCAATAGCCTGATAATTAAATCCCTGTGGAACCTGCCCATTCAAAGGAGAAAGGGAAAAGGCCAAAAAAGAAAGTGCAAATGCCAAAAAGAGAAGTCGTGCTTTCATTTCATTCTGTATAAAGGTTGTTACAATTCATTTAATTCGGATAAATGCCGGATATCAGGCAGGGGTTACTGTGAGAGTGAATTCTATTTCCTTGTATAGAAATAGTAGCCGAAATATACACCTGCATTAAACCCGGGCGCCCTGGTTGAATAAGCCCTGTTATATTCAATATAGGGCGAAAGCAGGAATCTGTTAAAGTATTTGTTCAACTCCAGCCCAACGCCGAATCCGGCCTGGAATTCATTCATATCAGGTTCCGGAAGCTTACCCCTGCGATAGGTGTTTTCGAGACGGAGCAGGCTTACATAGGGTGAAAGATCCATGCAGCTATTAACAGGGATATGGTATGAGAAATGCTCTGTGGAGAGGAGCACAAGAGCTGCCATTACAGCAAGGTCAGACAGCGAATATTCTCCTCCGTCATTCTCTCCGCTGAAAGCCAGCAGCCAGATTGGTATCCCTATAAGGCCGGGGCCGAATTGCACAAAATCCCTTCCAGCCAGGAATTCACTATCGAAGCTGAAGCGCTTTCCGGCAAACATGCGAAGCTTCAGCCCTCCGGCAAGCTGTGTGCCATTAGGGGTATTAAAGATCAGGTTTGGTGATGCTGAAACGCTGAAATCCCTGTAAGCGTGTGGGCTGTATGCGCCTAAAACCTGAGTGGCATCCTGTGAACACAGAGAGGGATGGCCTACTGTTAATAAAATAACAATCAGCAATATTCTTGATCTCATTAAATGCAAAATAGACAAGTAAATTTATGAATTAGAAGTTATTATCGGAAATTATTTTTGACAAACAAAAAGATATTTTTAATTTTATGTCTGTCTAATGTCCCCAAAATGAAAAACAGATTTAAGTTCTTTTGCTGTGTAATTTTCACACTTGTTATTCTTTTTAGTCCCCAGNTAAATGGACAGATTGTACTCTTTGACAACTTTGATTATTCTTCCGGCGACCAGCTTGTAACTCATAACTGGCTGCTCCAGGGGACAACAAATACCAACCCGATAACCCTTGTCCCGGGGAGCCTGAATATCCCGGGATTCCCTGGCGGTACAACAGGAAACGCAGTTTCCCTTACAACTTCGGGTCAGGATCTATTCAGGGGATTTGAGCAGATCAATACCGGGACCATTTATGCGTCGTTCCTTGTTAAGGTTACATCCGCAGCCAGCACCGGAGATATTTTTTTCAGTTTTAAGGAATCGCCCACAAACAGCGGAAATACTAATTTCAGGGGCAGGGTCTTTATCAAAGCCGACAATTCAGACCCCAATAAAATCTATTTCGGAATCTCAAAAAGCGGGACCGCCGGTAATTATACCACCGAATCATACGGACTGAATACAACATACATGATCGTTGTAAAATACTCAATTGTCCAGGGTGCTTCAAATGATGAGGCGAGCCTGTTCGTAAATTCTCCAATATCGGTCAGGGAGCCTGCAGCGCCTTCCGTATCCGCTTCAGACATTGCAACAGAAGACTTTAACATAGGTTCTGTACT
>JGI20214J51088_10001699_pt1 | contig 14939 bp, 14 predicted proteins | sample WetSurMetagenome_FD_51088 | JGI IMG/M metagenome (IMG submission 51088) | reverse complement strand
CTGGAGCGGCAGCACATTCGACTACGCCTTCAGGGACAACCTGTTCGGAGTTTCCGGCCCCACCGTGACATTCAGCGCGCCGTACCCGGACACGCTCTTCTTCGAGACGCCGTACACGGTCAGCCCCGGCTGGACCGCGGCGAACCTCTCCCTGGCGACGTTCGTGCAGGAGTACTCGACCTCTGACAAGGAAGTGGCCAACTCCCGGCTCGACAACTTCCTGGGCCTGCCCACGGGCATAGGCGACCAGGGCGTTCCCGCCGTGGGAACCGATCTGGCGGTGTACCCGAACCCCTCCGGCGGAACCTTCACGGTCGATGTCCCCGATGCCGCCATGACTGCCGCTACGGTGACGGTCTTCGACGTCTCCGGGCGCACCATCTTCGAAGGCACCGCGGCGGATCTCCCGATGGAGATAACCGTCGCGCAGACGGGCCTTTACCTCGTAAGGCTCGCGACCTCCGACGGAACCTCCGTGTCCCGCACGGTGGCCGTGGTCAGATAGACCGACAAGGCGGCCTCCCGGCCGGGGGGCCGCCCTTCCCCCGTTCTCTCCAGCCCTGCGCCTTCCCCGAGGCAGCCGGGATCCCATGCGCTCCCGCCTCCGGCACCCTGGAGCCGCGCGGGCTCCTCAGGGGCACCAGCGGCATTCCGGGAACGGGCGGGTGCGCTTGGTGCTCTCGAAGGCCGAAGCCTCCCTCCACGACCTGGCTGAGGGCTCGGTCCACCTCGGAGGATCGCAGGCGAACGGGCATGGCGCCATGGCGCCCGAGGCGTCGATGAGCAGATAGCCCAGGGCCGGACAGGCGCCTTCGGGCGCGGTGCGCCGCACCTCGCCCCCCTCCACGGAATAGAGCGCCCCCGGGATCGACGTTGCCAGCATCCCGGGCCTCCCCACGTCGAAACCGGTGGGGTCGAACAGCCCCTGGACCACCTGCGTGCTCTTCCAGCCCCTGGCCCGGGCCAGCTCCCGGAATGCCCCGGCGTCGCCTTCGGAAGGCCTCCAGAGGGTCAGGACCACCTCCAGCATGCCCCTGCCGGCCAGGCCGATGCGCTCCGTCGCCTCGAGGACCTCGGCAAGGCGGTCGTTGCCCCTCACCGCCGCATAGGACCCGGGAGTCGCCCCCGGGATGGACACNATCCACCTGTCCACCGGCATCCGGAGATGGGCGGNCTCCAGTCCGAGCCCNACGGTGCTGATCGAGACGAGCAGCCCGCTGGAGGCGGCGATCGCNGCCATCTCAGGCAGGTGCGGGCTGCACAGCGGATCGGAATGCCTGCCGACGAGCGAGAAGGTTGCCGGGACCACGGGCGCGCAGCCGAGCCACTCCCTGAGCCTTCCGGGCGCGAGGACGGCCTCGGGCGAGGGGACGCAGCCCCTGCACCCCGCCCCGCAGACGGTTGTGGGCTCGATGACGAGTCCCCTGGGGATGCCCGCGCGCCTCAGGGCTGCGGCCCTGAGGAACATCGCGGCCGGCCAGACCGGCCCCTTCCGGCGGAGAGTCCTGAGCGCGGTGTCGAGGGTGCGGTTCAGGCCCCTGCCCCCGGCTTCCCCGGGGATGCCCCGAGCGCCTCGCGGAAGAGCATCATGGCCCTCGCCACGGGCAGGCCCATCACATTGAAGTAGCAGCCCTCCACCCGGCTCACCAGGAGCGATCCGAGTTCCTGTATGCCGTAGGCTCCGGCCTTGTCCAGAGGCTCGCCGCTCCCGACGTAGGCCTCTATCTCCAGCCGGTCGAGCTCCCTGAACAGCACGGACGTGCGCTCGGAAAAGGTGATCTCGATCCCCTTCGCGTCCCACACGATGCTCACGCCGCCCCAGACGTCGTGCCAGCGCCCGGAGAGCCTGCCGAGCATGTCCGCGGCTTCCTGCCCCGAGGCCGGCTTCCCCATCGTCGCGCCGTCCATGAACACGATCGTGTCGGCGCCCAGGACCGGCCTGTCCGGGAACAGGGGAGCCACCGACGCGGCCTTGAGCGCCGCATGCCTCGTCACCAGGGCGGACGGGTCCCCTGCCGTGTTGTCCTCGTCGACTTCCGGGGGGTGGACGGTATGGGGGATCCCTGCGTTGCGGAGGATGTCGTGCCTGCGCGGGGAGCGGCTGGCGAGCACCAGCGGCTCCCGGCAGGGGTACCAGAAGCTCACGATCGCCTCTCCGAGGGGGATTCGAGCATGAGTGTGACGGGTCCGTCGTTGACCAGCTCCACCTGCATGTCGGCTCCGAATACGCCCGTCTCCACCGGCAGCCCGAAGCCCGTCAGCTGCTGCACGAAGAGCCTGTAGAGGGTCTCGGCCGCCCCGGGCGCCGCGGCGCCGATGAAGCTGGGGCGCCGACCTTTCTCGGTGTCGGCGTGGAGCGTGAACTGGCTCACCACCAGGAAGGAGCCGCCCGTCTCCAGGATGGAGAGGTTCATGGCTCCCCGGGAATCGGAGAAGATCCTGAGGTTCGCGAGCTTCCTGGCCATCCAGTCGAGATCGTCCCCGGAGTCGCTCCCGCCGAAACCGGCGAGCACGAGCAGCCCCGGGCCGGTCGAAGCCACGACGTGCCCCCCGGTCGTGACGGATGCCCTGGAGACCCTCTGCACGAGGGCCTTCAAGGCCGCTCCTCCTCCCCCGGCTCCTCCTCCGGCCCCTCCCCGCTCCCGGTCTCGTCGCGGGAGAGGATCGCCACGACGGTGGCCGGGACCGAGGCGGCAAGGCCGGCCCAGCTCCCCAGTCCGAGCGCGATGCCGACCGAAATGGCCGAGGGTATCAGCCAGGGTGTCATGCGCCCGCCCCTCAGGAAGACGGAGAAGCCCGCGCCCAGAGCCAGGACCGCTGCGCCGGCCCACCTGAGGATGGCCGGTCCGTCGAAGTCGGTGATCCCCAGAAGCATCGAGTCGACCGCGCTCACGAGCAGCACCCCGTAGACCGCAAGCCTGGCGGAGGATCGCCCGGTGCTCCGGTGCGCGGCGAGCGACCACAGGAAGTAGACCAGCACGGTGGCTCCCGTGGCCTGGAAGTCGGCGTCGGCCCAGGGCAGCGTGAAGTCGACGAGGCCTGAGAATCCCAGTGCGGCGATTATGATGGCGACCGCAGCCAATCTGAAGACCGCTGCCTTGTCCAATNGAGCCTCCCGAGATGTGGAGAACCGGCTGGAGAGGTCCTAGCGGACCACCGCGAACTTGACCAGCTCGACGGCGTCGCCCAGCCGGAGGACGGCAATATAGGCGCCGGAGGCGGCGGGATTCCCGTCGGCATCGTTGCCGTCCCACCACACGGCCTCCCCGGGGAGAGGCGCNCTGTGAGAGCCNGCCTCGAGCCCGGGGCATTCGATGATCCTGACCGGCCGGCCCGACAGGTCGAGCACCGAGATGACGACATCGGCNCCGGCCGGCAGGTCGAAGCCGAACCACGCGCCGCCCGTCGTGGGGCTCGGGAAGGCCGAAGGCTGAAGCCCGAAGGCCTCGTTCTCGACATAGATCGTCAGGTCCACGCCCTCCGCGCCGAGGGTCCCGTAGACGGGCAGCACCGTCCCCGGCCCGGGACCGCCTTCTATGGCGAAGGGTCCGAGGGCTCCCGGATCGACGGCGAACCAGCCCGATCCGTTGGACTCGATTCCGAGAGCCGGCCCGCCGCAGGTGACCGAGAGCGGGTAGTGCGGCAGGAGCTCGCCCGTGTCGCTCCATCTCACGCATCCCGTGATGGAGTTCCACCGGAGTGCGTCGGTCGCGTCCACTATGCCCCGGCCGTAGTCGTTGTCGGGCGACTGGGCCTGCGACGCGGTGAGGCGGAGGGCCTCGAGGGCCTCGAGGGAGGTCCACTCGGGATGGGCTTCGAGGAGCAGCGCCGCCGCGGAGGAGACGAGGGGCGTGGCGAAGGAGGTGCCGTTGCCCCAGGTGTACCCGGTCGAGCCCGCCACGAGGACGCAGTCGACGCCCCTGGCGCAGGCGTCCGGCTTGATCCTGCCGTCGGCCGTGGGACCCCTGGACGAGAACCCGGCGACGAGGNCCTGGGAGTCGACCGCGCCGACGGCGAACACGGAGTCCCCGTCGGACGGGGCGTTCAGGGTGCCGGGGCCGGGTCCCAGGTTGCCCACCGCGTTGACGACGGGCATCCCGTGCGAGGCGGCTATGTCGGCAGCGATGGTCGTCACGGCAGTGTTGCCGTCAAGGTCCTCGTACCCGTACCAGTCGACGTATCCCAGGGAGCTGCTGACCACCCTCGCGCCGCAGCTGTCGAGCCACTCCAGACCCTCGACCCAGAAGTCCTCCTCCTGGGGATACTCGCCGGAGATGTCCTCGGTCTTCGCCAGGAAGAAGGAGGCGCCCCACGCTCCGCCCGTGAAGAGTCCCTCCTCGCGCCCCCCTATGATGGAGAGGACCCGCGTGCCGTGGAGCGACTGGTTCTCGGCGTCGCCGGGCTGCTGCGAGGGGTCGGGGTCGTCATCGAGGAAATCCCACTGGGCGAGGACGATGGTGGACGAGAAGGCGGGGTGCACCAGGTCGAAGCCGGTGTCGAGCACGCCCAGCACGATGCCGGCGCCCGTGTAGCCTCTCGCCTGGAGGGAGTCGATGCCTGTCTGTCCGAGCTGCCCCGAGGACAGGTCGTTCCCCTGCGGACCCGGCAGAGAGGGCTCGGGCTCGAGGGCGCCCCTGCCCACGGGCCGCACGGCCGACACGAAGGGCAGCTCCAGCAGGGCTCCGGCCTCCGCTTCCGAGCAGCTGACGCTCGCGGCATCGAGATACCTGGAGGTGGTCCTGATCGATCCGGGCCCCAGGATGTCCTCGACAGCCAAGAGGTAGCCCTGCCACGGCTCGAGATCGGTCTCCAGGGCACCGCGGACTCCCGCCGCCTCGCGGCGAGCGGAGGACGGCGAGGAGGCCAGCGCCTCGGAGGCGCTCTCCAGACGGCTGTCGAGGGAGGGACCCCTGTCCGCGAAGAACACCCACCATGCGCCGGGTCCGCCTGCCGGGGCGGCCGCCAGGGCGATGAGGAGGGCTGCGATGGTGGCCAAGGAGCGGCTAGGTCTCGGACTCGTCCCACCACTGCCAGATGTAGTACTGGCCGGTGGAGTCGGGCCTGATCACGAACTTGGCGCTGCCCGTGGCCTGGTAGCCGTGTATGCCCGAGCCGTCGGTGTAGACCTTGAGGGTGAAGGAGCGGGTCATCTCCCTGGTGATGCCGGTGGGATCGCCGGCCCAGGGGTGGTCGTATCCGCCCCAGAGGGTCAGCTCGATGGAGTTCACGGCGCTGAACATGGCCTCGTGGAACTGCTCCTCGAGGTCGAGGCCCCAGTAGGTGTCCACCACGCCGTCGGGGGGGATGGAATAGTCGGCCCAGTCGGTCGCCAGGAGGTGGAACTCGAAATCGTCCCTGAAGCAGGCCATGTACTTGTCGAGATCGCGCGAGAGGTATGCGTACTGGAGGTTGGCGATGACCTTGTAGGCGCTGTCACAGTTCTGGTAGTACGGAGGGGGCGTGGGGTCTCCGTCATCGGGGTCGAAGGGGTTCCAGCAGCTCGTNGCTGTCAGCACCGCGGCTCCGACAAGGACGGCGAAAGTCAACCTCGCTCTGCTAATCATCGGGCTCCTCTTCCTCCCCGGCAAATGCCTCCGGGCCTGCCTCGAAACCGGCTTCATAATGCCCCCGGGGCGGGCGCTCGTCAAGAACGCGGGGTCGTTGACGAGGGCATGCCGTGTTTCTCATGGTTTCCAGGGGTGTCAGAGATATGATGGCATTGGTCCTCGCATCCATTGCTGCCTCGACGGCCGTCTCCGTGGACGACGCGATACTGCTGTACGAGAACGGCGACATCCCGGGCGCCATAGCCTCCCTCGAGGTCCTCGTCGACGGGAGGGACCTCTCCTATGACGAGCAGCTCCGCGCGTGGGACCGGCTCGGGTCGGCCTATTTCGCGATGGGGGACACCTCGGAGGCCGGCCGGGCCTATCTCGAGCTCCTCAAGCTCGATGTCCACTACGACCTCTCCCCCCGAGCGAACCCCAGGCTGCGGACCCTGCTCACCTCGGTGAGGGATCGCAGCATGGCGGTCGCCTCGGTCTCGAGCGAGCCCGCGGGCGCGCTCGTCACCCTCGACGACGAGCTCCTGGGCGTCACGCCTCTCCAGATCGACGGCCTCCTCGGCGGGGAGCAGTATGACATCTCCGTCTACTCCAACGGCTTCCAGGCAGCCTCGATGACCCTGACGGCCGTGGGCGGCAGCAGCCACGACGTGGCCTTCAACCTGATCCCCATGCAGGAGACCACGCAGGTCGCCCTCCTGGGAGACACCGCCTCCGCTTCCGGGGTTCCCGACTTCGCGGACATCCTCGCCTCCACCACCCAGCAGGTCGATGCGGGCTCCACCCAGCCGCAGGTCTCCACGGCCGACCTCGTCAACATCCTCACTTCGGGCGGGGGATTCGACATGGCCGCTCTTGCCAGCTCGGGCGCCCTGAGCGGCCAGAGGCAGCCCGCGGGAGGCATCGCCGGAGCCGAGAGGGTCACGAGCGGAGCCCTGCAGACGGGCCTGGTCGCCGCAGCCGCCTCCTCGTCCGAGATCCAGTCGTTCATGGTGTTCTCGGACACGACGTCCTACTCCGACGCCGGGCAGGAGAGCTCCATACCGGGCAGCTCGCGCACCTCGGAGGAGATAATGGAGGTGCTCGGCGAGAAGCGCAGCAACGTGACCTTCGTCTACAACAAGTACCTGAGGAACGATCCGATGCTGATGGGCACGGTCGTCGTGGAGATGATAATCGAGCCCAGCGGGCGCGTGTCCGACGTCAGCATAATAGATTCCAACACCTACAACCCCGCCTTCGAGCTCGAGCTGGCGAGGACCATCGAGACCTGGCGCTTCGGCGCCGTGGACGAGAGCGAATCCCCGCTCACCGTCCAGTACCCCTTCACCTTCAGCCAGTAGCCGCGGCGACTGAGGAGCCGGTCCCCGGCCTCCCCGGGGCGGCCCGGGAGGGCTGCAGGCGCGGGCGCCCGTCCCCTACAGCAGCTGGAACCGCCAGACCGAGGACCAGGCCGTGTAGCTCGACTGTCCGCTGACCGATGCCCTGACCCGCCACCACCACAGGCCTGCGGCCCCCGGCGCCCTGGTGACGCCCGGAGAGGTCGTCACGACCTCCACAGCCCCCTGCATCGAGGAATCAGCGGCTATCTGGTGATAGTACTTCGTGGCGCCGGATACCGCGTCCCAGGCGAACTGCACATCGGGGCCCGGGAGCGTGTCGCCGTCGGCCGGGCTGACGAGGACGGGGCCGGTGGTCGGAGTTCCCGGGCCGCTCGGGGAGCTGCCGCAGGAGACCATAAGGAGAAGGGCTGCGAACCCCAGGAGCACCTTCATGTGTTCCCTCCGCGGATACGACCTGCGAACGGTTCGGACATGGCGCCCGGCCTGCGGGGAGCGCCGGCGGGCGGCGGCGATTCCAAGCCGGGAACATAAGCGCAGGGAGNCGGGCGGGGAGGAGGTTCCGGCTCCTCAGTCCCCGGCGCCCTTCGGCCTCTTCGACGGGAAGAAGACGGTCGTGAGGTGGGCGCGCGTGGAAAGCGAGTTGTCCGAGCGCTTCGTCCACCTGAGGATAGCCTCCCGGATCTCGGCGTGGAACTCCCTGAGCTGCGCAGGCGTCAGGCCCAGGTCGATTATGCTCGAGAAGGCGAGGTTCATGTCGCCGGCCGAGAGGCCGCCGTCCGACATCCCGCGGCGGATCTCCAGGATGGTCGAGTCGAGCTGGGACAGAACGGTCTTGATATAGGCCTCCTGCCCCTCCGCGCCGTGCGAGAACAGCGTGGGATCTATTCTGAGGATCCTGGCGACCGGCCTGTAGTACTTCTCGACGAGGTTTCCCCTCTGGCGGGTCTCCACCACTTCGAGGATGCCCACCTTCTCCAGCTCGGTCACGTGGTAGTAGAGCCTGTTCGGCTTCTCCCCCAGGATCGCGGCCACCTGCGAGGTGGTCATGGGTTTGTCGTGCAGGGTCATCACTATCTCGACCCTCAGGGGGACCGCCAGGGCCTTCACCTGCTCGAGGTCGGACAGCACGAGGAGGTCTCTCATCCGTCAGCCTCCATGAACGCTCAGACTTTGTTGGATGTCCGGCAGGATTAGAGCGCGCGTCCGTCCTGAAGTCAAGAAGCCGCCGCCGTGGCCCGGCCCTCCCCGCGGCCTTATGTTCCGCAGCCGGACGCAGGCGGGGACGGCATCGACTGGAGGCGCGACACGGGAAGCTCTCGCACGGCACCTGACGGATTCCTCGAGATGGAGTCGGGAACCCTCCCCTCCTTCGGGATCCCATGGAGGCTGTTCCGGCACGGTCCGAGCGGGGCACAGGTCCTGCACGTGCGCAGGGAGGACCCGGACAGGTTCCTCGGCATGGCCTTCCGCACCCCCCCGTCCGACTCCCGCGGCATACCCCACGTGCTGGAGCACTGCGTCCTCAACGGCTCCGCGAAGTACCCCGTCAGCGACGCCTTCAACGAGCTCTGGAGAGGCTCCCTGCACAGCTATCTGAACGCCGCCACGGGCCCGGACCGCACCATCTACTACGCGGGCTCCCCCAGCCCCGAGGACTTCCGGAACATCCTGGGCGTCTACTTCGATCTGGTGTTCAACCCGGTGCTCGACCCCCGGAGGGTCGCCCTCGAGTCCTTCCACTACAGACCCTTCGAGAGCCGCGGCAGGCTCTACGCCCAGCCCTCGGGCGTCATCTTCAGCGAGATGAGGGGCTCCTACTCCGATCCGGAGGAGGTCGCCTCGGTGGCCCTGCAGGCCGCGATCCTGCCGGACACCCCCTACAGGTTCGACCCCGGTGGCGATCCGCGCCAGATGCACCGGCTCTCCTACGAGGACATCAGGGCATTCCATTCGCTCCACTACACTCCCGGCAACTGCAGGATATTCCTGTGCATGCCCGAGGATTCCGGGGAGGCCTGCTCGCTCGTGGAGCCCTTCCTAGGTGCGCGAGGCGACGGACCGGTCCCGGCCCCTCCTCTGCAGCAGAGGTGGAGGAGGCCGCGGACGCTCACCGCGGCCATCCCCGGCGGAGACAGGCGCGACGGGGCCACGGTGAATCTCTCCTGGCTGCTGGGGGAGGTCGCCGATTCGGAGGGCACTGCTCTGCTGCAGGTGCTGGAGGAGGTGCTGCTGGGAGACGCCGGACCCATCTGCCGCGCTCTGCTGGACAGCGGTCTCGGCACGGACCTGTCCGCCGAATCGGGGATCGAGCTCGAGCTGCGGGAGACCTTTCTCACGGCCGGCCTGAGGGGCTGCAGGGCCAGCTCCGCTCCCAGGGTGGCCAGGCTGATCCGGAGCGAGCTCGGGCGCTTCGCGGACGATCCTCCCGCGGCCTCTCTCGTCGACGCATCGCTGAACGCCCTNCTCTTCAGGTATTCGGAGGTCGTGGACGAGTTCCCGCTCAGGCTCTTCCTCCGTTCGCTGCGCGCATGGGCNTACGACCGCTCTCCGGCGGAGTGGCTCGACCACGCNGCGGCGCTCAGGANGCTGGGGAGCTCCGAAGACCTGCCCCTGCGCCTTTCCGCCGCCGCATGCGATCTGCTGCTCGGGAACAGCCACCGGCTCAACTCGGTCTCCATGCCCACGGGTCGCCCCGCCGGGGGGAGGATCACCAGGCTCCGGCAGGACGATTTCGACCGGCTCGACCGGAGGAAGTCNGAACTGGAGAGCTACGCCGCGAAGCCCGACGAGCCCGGGATCCTCGGCACCATCCCNAGGCTGGATCCGGCGCTCCTGCCGTCCCATGGACCGCATCCCGAGCCGCGCACCGAAGAGGTGGAAGGAGCGAGGATCCTCCTCCTGTCACAGCCTACGGGGGGCATAGTCTATCTCGAAGCCGCCTTCGACGCTTCCTGGATCGACGAGCGCGAGGCGCTGCTGCTGCCTCTCCTGGGCAGGTGCATCCCCGGCCTGCCCGCAGGACCCCTGGGGTATCCGGAAGTGGCGACCAGGCTCGGCAGGCTCTCGGGAGGCCTGGAGTGCGAGCCCGCGGCCTCCACGGCTCCCTCCGGGGCTGCCCGCCCCACGATGCTGCTCAGCACGAGCGCCTTCTCCGGCAGGTTCGGCGACCTCGCCGCCTTCATCGCCGACCTGCTCGTCAGGCCGCTTGACGACATGGACCGCTTCGATCGCGTGGTAAGCGAGATGTACGGCGACGCCAGGTCGGACATGGTCCCGAACTGCGACTCGTTCGCCAGGCTTGCCGCAGGCGCGGGCGCCAGGCCTGTGGGCCGCCTCTACGAGACATGGGAGGGCATGACCCAGACCGAATTCCTGGAGTGGCTCTACGACGCCGACAGCGACTCGGCCGAAGCCGTCCTCCGGGAGGTCGAGATCCTCAGGCGGAAGATCTTCACCCGCTCGGGGCTGACTCTGGCGGTCTCCGCCCCTCCGGAAGGCCTCGAAGGCGCCTTCGCAGCGGCCTCGGACCTCGTCCGGGCCCTCCCCGGGGGCGGGCCGAGGCAGCCCGGAAAGATCGCCGCCGGGGGCGCCAGGCGCACGCTCATCCGCTGGAACACCTCGGTCTCCTCGGCCTGCGTCTGCTTCGGAGCCCCGCTCGTGGCCGAGCGTGACGCCGCGCTCTTCACGGTGGGCGCCGCGGTGCTCTCCGACGGGATCCTCTACAGGGCGCTCCGGACGGGAGGAGGCTCCTACGAGGTCTCGGGATGGCACGACCGGATATCGGGCATGATGGCCGTGTGCTCTTACAGGGACCCCGATCCCGCCGCCTCGCTCGCGTGCTTCGGATCGGCCGCCAGCCTCCTGAGCGCCAGCCCCCCTTCGGACGAGGACGTGAAGCTGGGGATCCTGGCCGCCTTCTCCCCGCTCGAGAAGCCGCTCTCGCTCAGGGGCCGGCTGAGGCTCTGCCTCCTGAGGAGCCTCGCGGACATAGGACCGGAAGCCCTGGACGGCCTGAGGAGGAACCTCAAGCTCGTGACGAGGAGGGACATGCTCGACGAATTCGTCCCTCGCCTCGACAGGGCGCTGCAGACTGCGGGTTATGCCGCGTTCACCCCCCTCCGCACATCCGCCCGCTCGATATTCGGCGAGGACGCGGACGAAGTGAGGATACTTCCTCGAAAGGTGACGGGATGGAAAAGGAAGTGANCGGCGCAGGCGCAAGGGTTCTCGAGATCCTCCGGGAGGCGGGAGCATATCTGGAGGGGCATTTCAAGTACACCTCGGGGCGCCATGGCAGTGTCTACTTCGAGAAGATCAGGATAGCGCAGCGCCCGGACCTGGTGGACGAGACGGGCCGGATGATGGCGATCCTCTTCGACGACCTCCGTGATGCGATAGATGTCGTCGTGTCGCCCGCCTTCGGAGCGATAGTCTTCGGATTCTCCACGGCGAGGCACCTCGCCCGGCCCTTCGCCTTCCTCCAGAGGGACGGCGACGGCAGGATGACCGCGCGGCCGGGCTTCACCGTGCTCGCTCCCGGGACCCGNGCGCTCCTGATCGAGGATGTGGCGACGACCGGAGGCAGCCTGCTCGAGAGCATCGAGGCGCTCAGGGAGAAGGGCGTCTCGGTGGAGGCGGCGGGGCTGCTCGTGGACAGGACCGGGGGCCGGCTCGAGCTGCCGGTTCAGTGCAGGTCGCTGCTCTCCGTCGAGGCCGGGAGCTGGCCGTCGGAGTCCTGCCCGCTCTGCGCGTCAGGCGTCCCGCTGTCGACTCCGGGCTCCTCCGGCAGGAAGCCGTAGGAGGCTCCCGCTGCGGGGTCCTGCCCGAAGAAGTCCTTGAGGCCCTCGTACAGGTCCGGCTGCCGCGCCTTCAGCAGCAGGGGGCTCTCGAAGAACACCTCGACGGCCACCGCGAAGAGCTCGGCCGGGTTCTTGCCGGCGTAGTCGCGAAGCACCGACCGCCCGTCCCTCACCTTCTCGAACTCCTTGCGCATCATCTCGGTCCACGGCTTGACCCGGGGGGCCGGGAGGTTGTCGGGTATCCCGTCGGCCCAGGGCAGACCGTCGAGGACGTGGGCGAACTCGTGCAGGGCCACGTTGCCCTCACCGGGGCGCGAGAAGCCCCGCACGAGATGNGGGAGGGAGAGGATGACCGCGCTTCCCGTGGAGTGCGCCATGCCTGCGACCCGGGACTCCCTGGGCGCCGGATCCGTNGAGAACGAGCCGTCATCGCTGAACTCGCCGGGGTAGATCAGGACTTCGCCGAAGTCCGGGTAGCTCCACTCCGGCCTTCCGAGGATGAGGCGGGCCGCGGAGGAGGCCACCATGCCCCTGATGCCCGGGCCGGGCGTGATCCCGTCCACCCCTGTTATCCGGTGGTCGTACAGGAAGATCGCGCATAGGTCCTCGAACCGCCGACGCTGCTCGGGGTCGAGCGGCCCGTAGAACGGCACCCTCTCCCGGATGAACTCGGACACGCCCTCGTCCAGGCCGCTCTCCAGCGCGGACAGCCAGCCCGACCTCCTTCGGAGGACGATGGCTGCGTACACCGCCAGGGCGACGGCCAGGACCGGGAGGGCGAGCAGGGCCCGGCCGCCCCCCTCGACGAGGATGACCGAGATCAGTATCGCGATCGCCGCCGAGAGGAAGAGCCTGTCCGAAGCATATCGCCTGACCGATTCCGCGACGGGGGTCATCATCGGCCGCCCGGGGCCGCCGCGTCGAGGACGAACACCCTCAGGGCAGGATCGAGATCGACTTCCCCCCTGCCGGAAACCGTGAGACCGCCGGCCTCGAGGAGGCTGCTGGCGGATCCCACCGAGCCTTCGAGGACGGCGATGCGGGAGGCGGGGAAGGATGTCAGCCGGGTCGCGGCCAGCAGATCGGCGCCCGTCGCTGCGAAGAAGACGGGGGTCCCCCGGGCCTGCGCCAGGGCGAACTCGCCCGGGAGCAGCCAGGTGGTGCACACTATCGGAGCCGGTCCGCGCACCATCTCGAGGAGGCGGGCCGAATCGCTCCGCTTCTGTGCGAGATAGCCGATCGAGACGGCGGTCGAGAGCGCTCCCAGAGCGATCACCGGGATCGTCCTCCGGCCCCGGGGCGTCGCGGTCAGTCCGGCCAGGAGGAGCGGCAGCATTATCAGGCGGGTCCCCCAGGCTCCGTCCTGGGCGTGCATCGGGCTCATCACCGCCAGGACGGCCGCCAGCAGAAGCCACGGCATGACGCTCTCGAGCTTCCTCGAGGGCTTCACGAGCCACAGGACCGGGAAGACGAGCAGGGGATGCTTGAGCCAGAACACGTCGAAGAAGCCAAGTCCGTCAGCTGCAGCCCTGACGAGCAGGAAGGCGGAGCCTGCCAGCCCCGCTGCGAAGGCCACTGTCGAGATCCTTCCCCGGAATCGCGAGGCCGCCCAGGCCAGCCAGAGCGCACCCCCCGCGGCCAGGTTCAGGGAGAGCGGGCAGCCGCGCAGGCACAGGAACANCGAGCTGACGGCCACGTAGGCCTTCTCGGCCGCGATGCCNCCGTAGAAGCCGTAGAGGAGCTGCTCCGTCCCGCTCGCTGCGACATGCGTCCCNAGCCANGAGCCTGTCAGGAGCCTCTCNAGACAGAGGATCGAGGCGACCGCGGCGAGGAACGCCGGGGCAGACTTCCGAGGCCGGTCTGCCAGGAGGATGAGGGGGAGGGCGACAAGGGTCTCCTCCCTGAGGAGCACTGCGGGCACAAGGAGGGCAGCGGCCGCCCACGGCCTCCTGCCGAGCGAGGCGTATGCGGAGGCGGCGCCAAGCGCGAGGGCCGGCGTGTGCGCCCAGAAGGTCTGGGAGAAGAACGGCAGCGGGGTGCAGAGGATGGCGAGCCCCGCGGCGGCGGGAAGCCCGAATCCGTTCCGTTTCAGGCGCGAGACCCCGACGGCCGCCGCCAGCGCGGCCCCCAGCACCGGCACGGCGAACAGGCCCGGGAAGAACCGCCCNCCGGCCGACGGCAGCCAGCTCAGGAGGGGCAGGAGCGGAGTGTACTGGGCGTACAGCCTGCCTTCCCTGACGAACCCGTAGTGGTAAGGCAGCGGCCTCAGGCCTTCCGCGGCATCGCCGGCCTGCCCGGAGCCGGGCCAGGGAAGCGCGGGGGGGAGGGAGAACGAGCGGGTGAGGCCTTCNACCTGGAGGTACGAGAAGGCCTCGTCCATCACCCAGAAGGCCCTGGGGAGGATCAGGGCTGCCATGCAGCCCGCGAGGGCGAACGGCAGCGCGACCCGTGCGAGGATAAGCCTCATCCCCTGCGGGCCGCCATCCCGGCCAGCGCCATGTAGCTGAGAGCAGAGCCCCTGCGGGCATCCAGGCCGAGCAGCGACGCCGCCTCGGCGAGGGTCTCCGGGGCTTCCGCCTCCAGCTCGACGAAGCGGCCGAAGTCGAGCTCGTCGAGGCAGACCGCGGCTCCGAACATCCTGCAGGAACGGCGTTTCTTGCCGTACTCGAACACGACTTCGTAGCCCAGGGCCTGCAGCAGGATGGAGGCTTCCTCCAGCCCGCAGGCGAGGCGCGTCTCGTATTCGCGGCGGACCTTGGCCCTGTCGTCCTCGACGGGCGTCTTCACGGTGAGGAGCACGCCGGCGGGCTCCTCGCGGAGGCGCAGGAGCCTGCCCGAGGCCCTGAGGGTTCCGTCAGGGCTGTCGAATACGAGGTTGCGCTCGGCGACCGGAGGGCCTGCTACGCACCCCAGCTCGAGGAGCTTCCTCTCGATGGCCGTGAAGCTTTCGACCGGGAACTTGAGTTCGCATTCGAGCATGGCCGGACTCCCGAAAGGAGAGCGTGTTTGACCGGTTTCGGAACATAAGCTAAATTGCGGCGCGGTGGAGGACTAGTCTAATGGTAAGGCAGCGGATTTGAAATTCGCCGGGCTATGCCCATCGGGGTTCGAGTCCCCGGTCCTCCGCCAGTCCGCCTGTTCCCGCCTCGGGGAGGGAACAGGCCCGCCGGCAGTTGCCTTCGCCCTGAAGGCAACAAGAGGCGCATACCCCGCCTCGGGGCGGGAACAGGCCC
>JGI20214J51088_10001698_pt1 | contig 14947 bp, 9 predicted proteins | sample WetSurMetagenome_FD_51088 | JGI IMG/M metagenome (IMG submission 51088) | reverse complement strand
GTCCTAGAATGGTCATTTCGAGCCGAAGGCGAGAAATCTTGTTTGCGTAAGTAGTTGACTTCTCAGATTTCTCTCTTCGCTCCGCTTCGTTCGAAATGACAGAAAATGAGTTCTCGGACAAGCTCCCAGTGATTGCCAACTTTCAAGCCATGACGGCCGACGCCGCTTCCTCAAGAGTCGTTATACCCTGGAGGACCTTGCTTGCGGCATCCTCTTTGAGGGTGCGAAGTCTTCCTGTCTGCTCGGATGCTCGCGTGATTTCCTGGGCCGGCTGTTTTCGCAAAACCATGTCTTGAACCATTTCGTCAATCAGAAGGATTTCAAAAAGCCCAACCCTGCCCTTGTAGCCAGTGTTCATGCAATTGAAGCACCCTTTGCCGCGCTGAAAATTGGCATCTTGTGAATTCTGCAACCCAAATTGCTCCAGGGCTTTCTCCGGTGGTTGGTAGGGTTCTTTACAATAGGGGCAAACCGTCCTCACCAAGCGTTGAGCAAAAGACACCAACAGCACCGAAGCGACCAGAAAGGGTTCCAGCCCCATATCGACCAGCCTGGTCACCGCCCCGGCAGCGTCGTTTGTATGGATGGTGCTCAAGACCCGGTGACCGGTCATGGCCGCCTGAACGCTTATGGTCGCCGTTTCGGCATCGCGAATTTCCCCCACCATGATGACATCCGGGTCCTGGCGAAGGATCGACCGTAACCCGCTGGCAAAAGTCATCCCGGCTTTACGATTGAGCTGCACCTGGCGGATGTTTTCCACACGGTATTCAACCGGGTCTTCCAAGGTAATGATATTGATGTCCGTTTTGTTGATCCTTCGAAGAATGGCATAAAGACTTGTGCTTTTGCCGCTTCCCGTAGGGCCGGTGCTCAAAATCATGCCGTACGGTTTGTGGATCGCCCGCTCGATCTTTTCCATATCCTCAGTCACCATGCCGAGACGGTCCAGGGTGTAATGACCGGCGCTCATATCCAGGAGGCGAAGGACCAGGTTTTCACCATAGATGGTCGGCAGGATGGAAGCTCTGACATTGATTTCCTTGTTTTCCAGTTTGACCGTGAATCGCCCGTCCTGAGGAATTCTTGTCGTCGCTATGTCCATGCCTGAGAGGATCTTGAACCGCGAAATAATGGGCAGCACAAGGGATTTGGGTGGGGCGGGCACTTCATGGAGCTTGCCGTCGATGCGAAACCGTACTGAGACTCTCGTTTTCTCCGGACTGACATGAACATCGCTGGCGCCGTCGCGCACTGCCTGGGACAGGATCGAATTGACCAGTCGAACTACGGGAGCCTGCGCGGCCATATCTTCCAGAGAGCTTACTTGCAGGTCCTCCGCGGTCGGCTCAGCACCTGCTACAGGCTCTTCCGCATATTGCATCTCCTCCACATTTTCGACGACGCCGCCAAGACTGCTCTGCACTCCGTAAATGCTGCTGATTAACTGGTTGAATACCCGCTCGGTGCAGATGAGCGGCTCCACCTCCTGGTTGGTCAGCACCTCGATGGTGTCGAGGGCGGCAATATCGTTTGGGTCGGTCATCGCAACCTTGATCAGGCGGCCTTTTCTGCTTAACGGCACAGCCTGGTACTTGAGGGCAATATCTGCCGGAATAAAGGTCGCCAAACCGGGATCGACAGGACAGCTCTCGGGTTCAAACCTCTCTATCTTCAGCTGGCCGCTCAAAACATCCATGATCTGAGGCTCACTGACAATACCCTGGCGAATCAAGAACTGGCCGAGCTTCAGCTCGGTTTTCCTCTGCTCGCTTAAGGCTTGCTTCAGCTGTTCTTCCGTCAATAACCCGGCGTCGATCAGCATTTCTCCGAGTCTTTTTCGCTTCGGCATGGATTATCCTTACTATCCCTTCAAATCTTTTCGCCTCAACTCTTTCACGAAGTCACACCAAGTTTTTCTTCATCCACGAATGAACACGAAGAAACACCAATCCCCGTTGTTCAGGATTCTGGCGTCGGAAACCAGTGACAAGGGGAGTTCCTTAAGAGCGAGCTCGGCGGATTGTTGATCGGCGCAACAATCTCTAAGAACAACAACAAAGTTCAGGCGACCTGAGGGATTTCCACAAGGGAGCATACAAACAGGCGGTGCGCTTTGTGGATAAGCCCTAAGTAGTTGGTAGGCCTCATCCAGAGTATTTCGCCCGGCAACCAGCACCCACCGACCATGGTTGAGCACCGAAGCGGCTTTGATGGCAAGGACAGGGAAATCGAGTGACTTCCCGGCTTCAATCATTCGAGGATTGGTGATCCGGCGGTTAGCTTGCATAACTGCTTGAAGGTATTGCTGGTCAAAGGTGCCATAGACCCTGCGGATAATGGTCTCCAGGTTGTCTCCGGAGCGCAAGGTTATCTTTCCCAAAATGCCGGGCAAACGGGAATTTGCCCCGGAAACTCCGCGAACTGCCTCAGGGCTCGCTTTCAAAGGCACGGCAAAAGTTTCTGTTGCGGCAAGCGGTGACTCTGCCTGGAGCTCTGTCTCGGAGAAAGCTGCTGGTTCGGCAGGAACCGGCGTTCCCTGGTCGGTCAGGACCGCAATCACATTGTGATGCTGCTCTGGTTCCGAATTGAGACCTTCCTGCTCTGATATAATCCGTTCCGGTTCCGCCGTGTTCAACGAGGCGGGTGCTTCGGTATGCTCAGCAGCAGCCCGGGATAAAGGCTCTTGTTGATGGACCGAAACCGTCTCGGTCTTGGCTGTTGCCCTGAAGAAAGGTATTTCGAGCTGCCCCAGCGCGAATTTGGCGACCAGAAAGACAACAATCAAGCTTGCCAGTACAGATGCCATCTGCATCCGCGGCATGCGGAAGGAAGCCCATGGAAAGAGCATTTTTGAACACCAACGGACCAGAGACCATCCAGCTTTTGAACGATTTTGGATGATCATCGTCAAGAGGACCCGATGACATAGATGGACGATCCTCCGTGGGTACCCCCCCGTGGCGAGATAAACCGCGAACAAGCCAAGCGTCGTGAACAACTTCGGTTGCTCGTAGCTCTCTTGTGCTTGATGCAACCTGAATTGCACTAATTTGCGCGTCTCGCGAAAGCTAAGGGGAGCGAGAACATGATAGAAATTGATGCGATCGGCGAAATTGGGATGTTCGGCGAGGGTCTTTTGAAATTCCCTCTGAGCAAAAATGACGATCTGGAGAAGTTTACTTTCATTGGTCTCATAGTTTAGAAGCTCCCGTAATATTTCAAGGCAGAAGCCGGGGGTGTTCTGCCCCTCATCAATGATCAGGACAACGGTCTTGTTCTCTGCCACGCCCTCCTTGAGGAGATGATTCTTTATGCTCTCCTTGATCTGCCAGGCACTGGTCTTCCCACCAAGCTGAACGGGCAATCCAAACATATCGGCAAGTGAAGAAAGGAATTCCAGAGGGGTACCGTAATCAGGATCAAGGATCAAATGCGTTTGCAGGTCTTCTTCTGTCGCAAATAGACGAATAAGGTGACGACACAGCGTGGTTTTTCCAGTCCCGATATCGCCAATGATTACGTTAAGGCCCCGCCGCAGGCGGATAGCAAGTTCAAGCTTCTGCAGACATCCAACGTGTTCATCGGAATGATAAAAGAATGCGGGATCGGGAGAATTGGAGAAGGGTTCTCTGCCCAGATTGAGTAACCGGAAGTACTCCATTTTTACTCCCTCGGTCGGCAGCTATTTGTCATGCCGCAGGATCAGGGATTTTCGGAATCATTTCGATACCACGGCTTCAGGATATGAGGAGTGATAAAGACGAGGACGTCTTCCATCACCTTGCTGTCATCCACGGAACTGAAAAGCCATTTGAGCAGAGGAGTATCCTTGACTCCCGGGACCCCTTTGTTGGTATCCTGATCGGTTATCTTGGTGAGCCCGGAAATGACGATGGTCTCACCATCCTTGCAGATCATAGTGGTCTCGGTTTTCTTCAGCAAGATGTAAGGGTTGCCTAGCACTTTCCGAGTGTCATCCACTTGATTGTTGGTCACCACGATTTTCATTTTGAGAACGTCATCCGTGATCACATGAGGGGTGATCTCCAGCTTCAGAACGGCATTTTCAAACTGGACCTGGGTGCCCGCCAAGCCGCTGGTGGACACATAAGGCACTTTCGCGCCATTTTCAGTATAGGCCATCTGGTTATCCAGGGTCGTTACCGACGGGCTGGAGAGAATATTCAGTTTCCCCTCCCTCTGCAGGGCCGAGAGTTGAATATCGAGGATGTTCCCGCCGATGGTCCCGAACATCAAGCCCAAAGCTGAGCCTCCCGCACTCGACACATCTACTGGAAAGTTCACGCCGAACCCCTGTTGTCCGATGCCGGTGGGGTTAACCAGACCCAACTCTGAATTTCCCGTAAGGGGCGTGTAGGTGTAGGGTGGAACTCCAGGTATTCCAGCGGGGGTGGTTCCCGTTCCCCCCGGGGTGACATGAACCCCGCCTCCGGTAGTATTGTAAAATCCCCCCCATTGAATCCCCAATCTGAAGGCCGTCTCCTTGGTTGTCTGAACAATGTTAGACTGGATCAGGATCTGACGGGTGGGTTTGTCCAATTCCTCGATGAGCGGCACCAGTTTCGCGATATCATCCCTGATCGCATTGATAATCAGGGAGTTGGTGTGTTCGTCCACGGTCAGGGAACCGCGTGCCGTACCCTTCTCGTCTTTGGTCAGATAGTCTTTGAATTGCTCTTGAAGCTTGGTGGCATTGGCATAATCGATAGGGATTACCTTGACCAACAGCGGCTCCACTTGCTTCGCCTCTATGGTCAGGGCTTTTTGCTTATCGCGAATGGCTGAGATTTTCAGTTCGTTCTCCATATCTTCAGCAGTCATGACGCGCAAGAGTTCTCCGTCCCAGGCGTAGTTGAGCCCCTGCAGCCGAAGGATGCCAAGAAAAGCCTGGTCCCATGGAATAGCGTCAATATCAACGTTAACGGCGCCTTTCACTTTGTCATTGATCAAAATATTCTGACCCACCGACCTGGCCAGAGCCCTAAGAACCACCACGACATCGGCGTTGTGCATGCGGAGGCTTACCCTCCGGGTGGGGAGATGCCGTTCCGGCTTATCCGCAGGCTGTTCCTTGCGCAAAGCCCTGACGCTTTCCGGAACTTCAATATGTTTGGCGCGAGGAGGAGGCGAATGGCCCTGGGAATCATCGACCCTGGTCTGCCATTGACTGAAGACGTCCGGTTTTTTGACTGTTTTTGAGGTTTCGGCGCAACCGTATACAAAGACATTCAACATAATGACACTAAGCAGCCCGAGCAGTTTTCCGCCCATCATATTTTGAGTTCCTCTCAGGGTCTTCCGGCCTTTCTTCAACAGAGCCATGGTGACTAAAAGATCTCTGCCGTAAAGGGTATGGTTATCTGCCCGCGCTTGTCGATATCTTCCAGTACAACCCTTTCGGGATCGATGCTCTTGACGACATATCCCCCGGATTCCAATTGATCTCCCACCAGATATTCCAGTCCATTGATGATGGCCAGTCTCTTGTTGCCCACATCGACATAGCCGGAGTAGGCGAAATCAGTCGGTCTGGCACCTGATGCCCCTATGGCTATTGGGGAAACCGGCATGAGTTTTCTTTCCAGGAAAGGATCTCGCGGCCAATCTGCCTCAGCCCGCTCCAAAACGTATTTTTCATTGTCGGTCAGAGCATCCTTCTTAACATTTTCAGTGAGTTGGGTGGACAACACCTTCACATTGGCCAATTCCTTCTGATTGGCAACATCGGTGTGTTGAGGCGATGAACCGGAGAAGAAAGTGACAGCCGCAACCGATAGAGCGACCAGCATCACTGCAAGAATGATCTTTTCCCGTTTACTCATCGCTAGGTGCTCTTTCCACAACTGACCGCCAACCAGGTTTTGAGCCGGAATTCTTTACCTTCAGCCGCCTCCTGAATCTGAATTTCTTCTATGTGTTCCAAGTAAGGAAGTTTTTCAAGTTCAAACAGAAATCGGCGTAGTTTCAAAAAATCGCCCCTCACCACGAGAAGAACTGAAATGCTTTTGGAATTGTTGGTCAGCGATTTCACATCCGGATTCACCGAGACGGCTTCAAGGCTACCTTCCTGGGCAATTTTTTTTAAAAGATACGATACGTTACCGAGTTGATCCATGGATAGTCCGGTTTTGCCCGAGGCAGGAAGAGCATTTAAACCCCTTTTCTGAGTTTTCTCTAGTAGCAGAAGTTCTTTGTAAAGGGGGAAAAGCACTTTCTGCTCCTCTATACGAGCCTTCATTTTGGCCATGTCTTCGTCCTGCTCGTTCAATGAGGACTGTAATGGGAAGAGACCAATTAAAATAAACAGAAGAATTCCCACACTACACATAAGAAGATAATAGACGCTCTGTGCCGGTATTTTTGCAGGTAGCTTGATCTGCATTAGGATCCTCCATCAACCAGTCCCATTCTTAGGATGAAATGGAGCGCTTCTCCCACTTCTTGAAAGGTTTCAAGATTGCTCGTATGCACGGCGGGATTGACGAACACCGGAGAAGACCCAAGTCTCATCAAATAACGCGCCAGGGATGCTTCCAGGGTCTGAGTATCTCCCATTACGATGCCATCGATCACCAAAGTCTTGGAAATGCTCTTTTTCTGGCCCGGGTTGACATCCTTGGCGGGCACTTCCGGAGGTCGTCCCAAGTCCGCCGTTATGCTGATCAGCCCGATATTTTCCGGAGTTAGAGCCGCAAGCTCGCTCAGTACCGCAATCCCCAGGTATTCATTAGCCGTCTCCTTGAATAGCCGCTGTTCGCTCTTAACTTTTGCAGCCGTCTGCGTGATCAGGTTTTGATCCACTAAAGGACTATACAGAGCCAGTTCCTGCTGTAATCTGGATATCTCCTTCTGTTTTTGACTGCTGACGTGCTCCTGCCAGAAGAAATACCCTGCAAGTATGGACATAATGGACATGAAAACCACAAATATCGAGCGATTGATACGAGCAATCGCAGCTTGTTTCTCTTTGTCGCCAAAGGTGAAAAGAAGATTCGGTGTTCTTGTATTATCGGACAGAGCCAAGCCAACCGTAGATGTATAAAGGGCCCGCTCGGAAGCGGAACCAAGCGGCCGGAGATCGGTCAGAAAGGAATTGGCCGGATCGAGAGGATCCACTATCTCGATGTTAATACCCAGGCTCTGACCGATATGGTCCACGACGGCCCCACAAATATTCACTGCCCCCGACACAAAGATCTTCTGGATAATCTCGCTTCTTCCGGCTCTGGAGTAGAATTCGAAGGTCCTCTCTATCTGTCTTAGGAGCCGCTCCAAGGCGGGGCCGACCATTTCCAGGATCTTTTCGTCTTCGGGTCGAACAACTGCGCCCTCCGGTGACTTACGAGGGGTATCGTTCCCATTAAAGAGCAAAGCCTTCGCCCGGTCCCAATTCACTTCCAAAGCATCGAGCTTCCTTTCCAGCGCATCCAATGACGATGGTGCTTCCTCAGAATCATCGAAACTCTCGACAATGGAGATGATCAGGCTGTCCACACCGGTCTTGATTTCGCGGGAAAAAACCAGGTCGCCCTCGGAATAAATAGCAATGCGTGAATAAGCATCACTGAGGTAAAGATTGGCGTAAGTTGTTAGCTTCGACGTCGGCACCCAGCCGGTTCGAAACAGATTCTGAACAGCGAATGAAGTAGTAGTGACGCCGGCCAGCGGCAAACCACTTTGGGCGAAAAGGTCTTTTACCTCCTTCACCGCATCTTTAGGTGCGGTATAAGTCATAACTTTCACTTTGGGGATGCCGTCCTCGATTACTTCCCCTTGTATCTCGAAATCGAAAATACTCTCCTTTTCGTCGAAATTCATTTCCCTTTTGGCAGTCCAAAAGATAGCGTTGAACAGTTCCGTTTTCGCAACTCGCGGTATTCTTATCTGGGTGACATCGACTTGCGTAGTCGATATGCTTGTCCACAGATTAACATTCCTTAAGAAACCACAAAATTCCATCACCGACGATCTTAGATATTCATAGAAATCAGGGCTGTGTTTAGGGAGGTTGGGATTAAGCGGGATAGACTTGCAGTCGAGTATTTTACATCGGGTTTCAGATAAATGCACCATTTTGACCATAGTCAAATTAGTGTACCCGATTTCAACTCCAACAGTCGTGCGTCTCCGAAAACGCAGAAAGCTCTTTAAAAAAATGTGTGCCGACTTGCTTCGAGAAGGTGGTGAATCCCTTGAGATTTCGGGCAGACCAGGTGCCGAAGCGCCTTCCCCTCGAATCAGATTAAGCAACTTCCCTGTCGATGAGATTTCGTCTTTTGCCGAAAAAGCACCTCTCATAATTTCTCAGTCTGTTATGCAAGACAGGGCGAACAGCAAAAACGACCAATCCTTTCGGCAAACCTAATCCCAGACTCACTCACGCATGTGATACACACAAAACACCATATTTATAAAAATGCTAACTTGTATTTAAAATACCAAAACTCGGTTAGAAATTATGAGAAACAGAATAAACCACTCCTTGTCAAAAAAGGCGGCCACTTCTTTCACATCATTGCGCCCGGGAAACATCAACGGCAATTGTTTGAACAAAGATTGGGCCGATATAGGCCTTGGTCGGATCCCCTTCGCTATGGGCGAGTGGTGATCAGCTTTAATTTACCATAAGTAACCGACAAATGACTATCCTTTATTCACTGCATACCGGGGGTTGCAAAAAAATCGCCGGGCAGAATTTTCATGCTGCCCGGCAATTAAAAGGGTGAGAGGCGTGGCTTCTGAGTTGCTTATTTACGGGATTCTGGCCCGCAATGAAATGGGGCGAAGGCTGTATTCTTCTCTGAGGATTACCGTATTTGTCGGCTAAGTATGTAGTTCATCGACCGTCATGCGCCAAGTGTCTCCTCATTCTTCAGAGGCAAAATGAAGTACATCAGGTTACCGTAGCGTTGCGGTTCACACCCTACCGTCCCACCATGAATCTCCACGACGTTTCTGACAAAATAAAGTCCGTGCCCCGTGCCCTTCTCTGAAGCGGCCGAAGCGGTGGAAGCCCGGTATCCTTCTTCAAACACCTTGCGGGCCTCCCTCTCGGAAAGAGGCTTGCCGGTGGTGAAGAAATTAAAGCGCACCCCACCGATGTCTTCTCCGAAAACGTCTTTCAGGATCTGACGGTTGTAGGAAACCAGTTTGATCTGGTTTCCCAACTGGTCCTCTACCGTTTCCGTGTATTTCAAAGCGTTGGAAAAGAGGTTGTCAAAGACCTGCGAGATGAGCCCTTTGTCGACATAGAGCGTCACCTGTTCATCGGGGACGTCGTCGAGGCTGTTNTCCACAACAATTCCCTTTTTAGCGAACAACGCCAGGTATCGCTCCAGAAGCGGCTGGATGATTTCAGTCCGGAAATTGCAGGACTGTTTTCTCAGTACATACGTGCCCTTCAAGAAATGGTCCCGGCGAAGCAGCGTTTCAAGAAAGAGGCTGGTATGTTCGTAATGCTTCGACAAAGCGCCGGCCTCTTGATCCAGGCTTTCGCTGTTTTGGCTCAAAGCATGATAGATTTCGCAAAGTTCCTTCGAGAGTGCCGCGTTGCCGTCTTGAAGAAAGCGGATGAGATCTCGAATCCGTCCCTGAATCCGGTCGTATTCCGCGAGGACCCTTTTCAGACGGAGCAGATAAAGTTTGTAGTAAAGGTTCGGTGAAATAACGTTGTGCTCAATGTCCGAAACCAGTTGGTTGATGAATTTGATGTGCTTGATATTCTGCTCAATGAGAAGCTTCTGGTGAAGATTATACCCGATCCGGTTGGTGAATTTCTCCAGGAAGAAGTGTTCCTTGTCATCCACTTTTTCCTTTGGATAAATTTCAAACAGCCCCAGCACCTGACTCTGGTCGAGAAAAGGGATCCATTTGGTAAGAGCCTGGTTTCCCCGGATGGGAAAAACCCAAGCTTCTTCAGTCTCATAAATCGCGTCGACAACGCGCAGGTCAAAGTGCGTGCGTTCCTCATTGGGGATGAGCCCGGCCTCGCTGGTGCACACCCTTTCCAGGCGGGAGGTTTTTGAATTGATTACATAAAGCCTACTTTCCAGGTCCAAGAATTCTTTGGGAACGGCAACACAGATCTGATACAGGTAATCAATCGTGGTATATTCCTGCGCCAGATCAAAAAAGGTGGCAAACGCCTCCTCTTGAAGCCGTTCAAAATTATAGCGCCGGTAGCTTTCTTTCTTCTCCCGCACCCGTTCGCGTATGCTTGACATCAGATGTTGGGGCATAATTCCCTAAAATCCGATTCTCAGGGGACTTCCAGTTCTTGCTTGAGACTTCTTTCCATCAGCTCTTGCACTGCTTTTCGAGGTGCCTTGCCTTCGTGCAGGACTTCATAGACCTTTTTGGAAATGGGCATTTCAACCTGGAGCCTTTGCGCCAGAAAGTGCAGAGACTGAGCCGTTTTCACCCCCTCTGCCACCATACGCATTTCCTTCAGAATTGCTTCAATTTTTTGACCTTGTCCCAATTGGAGGCCAACCTGCCGATTCCGGCTTAAATCGCCGGTGCAGGTCAAAAGCAAGTCTCCAATACCCGACAAACCCGAAAAGGTCAAAACATTTGCCCCCATTTTCACACCCAGGCGGGACATTTCGGCAAGCCCCCGGGTAATTAAAGCGGCCCGGGTATTGTGCCCGAAATTCAAACCGTCGCTAATCCCGGCAGCAATGGCGATGACATTCTTTTGCGCTCCTGCCAGCTCCACACCGGTCTTGTCAAAGCTCGTGTAGACACGAAAGTGCAATGTCGAGAATATCCGCTGAACCCGCCGGGCCAGTTCAAGGTCTTCACCGGCAATGACGATTGCTGTGGGAATCCTACGGATCACCTCCCTGGCAAACGAAGGTCCGGAGAGCGCCAGAACTTGAGCGAAATCCGGTGAGGGCAGGATCTCCTTCCATATCTCCGACATGACGAGCAAGGTACCGTTCTCAATCCCCTTGGTTGCGCTCACAATGACGGCCTTTCGTTTCAGGAAAGGAAGCATCTGTTCGGCTGTCCGGCGATAGACATGGGAAGGTACCACCATCACGATCAATTCATGGTCCTCAACCGTTTGCCTTAACTCATGATGGGCATTGATCTTTTCATGGAGCTGGAACCCGGGCAGATAATAAGTGTTTTCCTGCGTTTCTCGAATGGCCCGGCAGAGCTCCTCCTCAAAAACCCATAAATCAACGGAATAGCCCTTTTCGGCCAAGAGCTGAGCGAGTGTCGTCCCCCAGCTTCCTGCACCGACAACTCCAATGCGACCAACCGCTTCCATTAGTTCTCCACTTCCTCCTTGACTTCCTCGGGTTCCGCCGAGACCGTCAAATCGACTACCTGCTCGTCCTCATCCAGAACCATTAGTTTCACCCCCTGTGTGACCCGACCGATCTTGCTCACCTGTGCCGCGGGGATACGAATCAGCCGGCCGCGGTTGGTGATAATCAGGATCTCCTCCTCCTCCCCTACTTGACGAAATCCTACCACGTGGCCATTTCTCTCGGTAACGCGAATATTCAATACCCCCTTGCCACCGCGACTCTGGCACCGATAGGCCTCTTCCGGAGTGCGCTTGCCAAACCCATTTTCAGTAATCACCAGAATGCTCTTGCCCGCGTCAATAACATCCATTCCCACCAGTTCGCTGCCATCCAGCTTCATCCCACGGATGCCGCGGCTGACCCTTCCCAGCGGTCGGAATTCCTTCTCGGAAACACGGATGCATTTCCCCGACTTGCTCATCAGGAAAAGGTCTCTGTCGCCATCAGTGATACGCGCCGCAATGAGTTCATCGTTATCATCCAGTACAATAGCCCGAATTCCTGTTGACCGTGGATGGGCATAAGCCGTCAGCTCGGTTTTCTTGACGACGCCGTTTCTAGTCACCATGATGATGTATTGCCCGTCTTTAAAATCCTTCACGGGCAGGATGGCTTCAACTTTTTCACCCGGCTGCAGTGCCAGCAGATTGACAATCGCCTTTCCGAGAGCCGACGGGCCCACCTCGGGAATTTCATAAACCTTCAGCCAGAAAACCTGCCCCCGATTGGTAAAAACAAGCAAATAATCATGCGCGGAAGCGGTAAAAACCGTGGTGACCAAATCCTCTTCCCGGGTGCTCATCCCGCTCCTTCCTCGGCCACCCCTTTTCTGACTGCGATAGATGACGAGAGGGGTTCGCTTGACGTAACCGGCCTGGGAGATGGTCACCACCATCTCCTCATTGGCAATCAAGTCTTCGATACAGATATCTTCGGCTTCAGCGATGATCTCGGTCTTCCGCAAGTCTCCGTATTGAGCCATCAACTCCTCGATCTCGTCACGAATAACCTGGTCCACCAAGGCTTTAGAGGCGAGGATTTGGCGCAGTCGTTCGATCTCCTTGATGATTTGGAAGTATTCCTCGATGATCTTTTCCCGCTCGAGCCCAGTCAGACGCTGCAAACGCATCTCCAGGATCGCTTGCGCCTGTTCTTCGGAGAACTCAAAGCGCTGCATGAGTTGCGCTCTGGCTTCCTGAGGGCTGGCTGCCGAGCGGATCAACTGGATCACTTCATCCAGGTGGTCCAGCGCCCGTTTTAAGCCCTCCAAGATGTGGGCTCGCTTTTCCGCCTGGCTGAGTTCATATTGGGTGCGCTTAACGATTACCTGACGTCTGAAGTCAATGAACTTTTGAAGCACGTCCTTGAGATTGAGAACTTCCGGCCGGTTATCCACCACGGCGAGCATGATGACCCCGAAGCTGGTTTCCAGCGGCGTGTGCTTGTAGAGCTGGTTTTCAATGACCTTGGGCTCGTCTCCCTGCCGCAGGGTGAGGACGATTCTCATGCCCTCACGGTCGGACTCGTCGCGGATGTCCTGGATGCCTTCGATCTTTTTCTGCTTCACGAGGTCGGCAATGCGCTCCAGAAGCCTTGCCTTATTCACCTGGTAGGGAAGCTCGGTCACGATCAGGTGGCTTCTCCTTCCGGATTCCTCCACTTCAACGCGGGCTCGCATCTTGATCGTACCCCGGCCCGTCTGGTAGGCTTCCTTGATTCCTCCACAACCGCAGATAAAACCCGCAGTCGGAAAATCCGGGCCCTGGATGTAGCGCATGAGACCAGTGACCGAAATTTCCGGCTCGTCCAGCAGGGCGAGAAGACCATCGCAGAGTTCGCGCAGATTATGAGGGGGAATGTTGGTGGCCATGCCGACGGCAATCCCGGAAGAACCGTTGAGGAGGAGATTGGGAACCCTTGTCGGCAGCACCAGCGGTTCTAAAATGGTATTGTCATAATTGGGCTGGAAGGCAACGGTTTCCTTTTCAATGTCCCTCATGAATTCTTGCCCGAGTCGGTGCATGCGGATTTCAGTGTAACGCATGGCCGCAGGAGGGTCCCCGTCCACCGACCCAAAATTACCCTGGCCATCAATCAGCGTGTAGCGCATCGAGAAAGATTGAGCCATCCGCACCAGAGCGTCATAGACCGCCGAATCGCCGTGGGGATGAAACTTACCGATGACATCTCCGACAATGCGCGCCGATTTCTTATAGGGCTTGTTAAAATCGTTGCGCAGCTCGTGCATGGCAAAAAGGATGCGCCGATGGACCGGCTTCAACCCGTCCCGCACGTCGGGAATGGCCCTTCCAATGATGACGCTCATGGCATAATCGAGATAAGAAAGCTTGATCTCATCTTCGATATTGATTGTTTTCAAATCCATTGTGATCTTCCTGGGTCGAGGTCAATGAGGTGCATCTAAATATCAAGTTCCCGGAAATCCAGGGCGTTGACTTGAATAAAATCGCGACGCGGTTCCACCCGATCACCCATCAGGGTGGTGAATAATTCATCCGCGAGGTACTGATCTTCGATGCGCACCTGTAGCAGCGTCCGCTTTTCGGGATTCATGGTGGTTTCCCACAGCTGGCCGGGATTCATTTCACCAAGACCTTTGTAGCGCTGGATGGTGAGACCCTTTTTGCCGTCTTCCATCAGGAAGCGGAAGAACTCTCGCGGATGAGCAAAGCTCTGCTCGCCCTGCCCGCTCTTGACAAGGCATGGGGCCTGATGAAGAACTTCGAGAGCATGATAGAGGTCCACCAGCTTCCGAAAGGCAGCCGATTCCAGAAAATCATGCCCAATCAGAATTTCACCGGGCGTATCGCTGGATGCCATGGGCGCAAGCACGAAAGCATGGCTTCCCGATTCTTCATCTGCTTCGAGGGATAGCACCGGGTATCCGGCTTTCTCCAATTCCTCCCTAAACATGGCAGCCCGTTCGTCCGGCTCAAGCAGGGTTGCTTTGTGGACGGTATGGATGTTCACCAATTTTTCTATGAGCGCCTTGGGCAGTCCCTTCGAGCATTGGCGGTCCAGCCATTCTTCATAACGTGAGAAGGCTTTCAACAACTGGACCAGCTGCGTCTTGGGCAGAGCTTGCTCGGAGCCGCTCAAGTATACTTCTTTCTTCTCCGCCGCTCGCGACAGCAGATGAGCGTTGAGGCCTTCATCATCTTTCACATACTGCTCCTGTTTGCCGATGGCGACTCGATAGAGCGGCGGCTGAGCAATATACAGATGGCCCCTTTCAATCAATTCCGGCATCATCCTGAAAAAAAACGTCAACAACAACGTTCGAATGTGTGCTCCATCCACATCGGCATCGGTCATGATGATCGTTTTGTGATAGCGGAGCCGGTCGGGATTGTATTCATCCTTGCCAATGCCGGTTCCGAGAGCCGATATCATGTTGCGTATTTCCTGGTTCTCCAGCATCTTGTCGAACCGCGACTTCTCCACATTGAGGATCTTCCCCCGCAAGGGCAAAATGGCCTGAAACCGACGGTCACGCCCCTGTTTGGCCGACCCGCCGGCAGAATCCCCTTCCACGATAAAAATCTCACTTTTTGCCGGATCACGCTCTTGACAGTCCGCCA
>JGI20214J51088_10001697_pt1 | contig 14950 bp, 13 predicted proteins | sample WetSurMetagenome_FD_51088 | JGI IMG/M metagenome (IMG submission 51088) | reverse complement strand
CCAAGAAGTAGGCAAGGAGGCCTGTCATGAGTATGAGTGTTGGCAGCGGCGGCGGGCCCAAGTCTGACATCAACATCACGCCCCTGGTGGACGTGCTGCTCGTGCTGCTGATCATCTTCATGGTCATCACGCCGATCTTGCAGAAGGGCTTCACCACCCAGGTGCCGCAGAAGGCCGAGTCCGTGAGCAACGCGCCAAGCACGGCCATCGTGCTCCAGATCTCCAAGGACGGGTCCATGGCCATCAACCGCCAGCCCGTCACCCTCCAGGACCTCGGCGAGAAGCTGGGCGCCATCTACGCCACGCGCGCCGACAAGATCCTCTTCGTCGACGCCGAGGACAAGGTGGCCTACGAGAACGTCGTGAAGGCCCTCGATATCGCTCGCGGCCCCGGCAAGGTAGAGACCATAGGTTTCGTGCTCAACTGACCTTGCACAACCGGGCCCCCGCGCCCGGGCCACTATCTGATGGTCGCATGGAAGGAGGACCCCGCCGGGTCCTCCTTCCTCTTTTGGCCCCTCCCCTCTCCGCCCCGAGCGCACCCTCCGGAGACCTTGCGCTTCAGAGGCGATTCGGCTAAAATGCCCCCCGGCAGCGTTGGCACTGCATTCGGAAGCGTTTCAGAGGGTTACGCGAAGGGGCGGCCACCCGGGGGGGAGGCGGCCTAGGGCAGTTTCTAAACGAGGTGACCCGGAGGAGGACAGATGGAAAGGGAGACGATGGTGCGGTTCAGAGGCGTGGCGAAGTGGTTCCTCAAGGGGTTGGTGACGGTGCTGCTCCCCCTGGCGTTCGCGGCCCCCACCTTCGCCGGCGGCGAGGCCGACTTGAACATCCCCCCGCTCGAGGGGAGCTTCATGGGGATGACGGGGCACAACCTCCTGCTCATCGGCCTCCTGGTGTGCCTCGGCGGCATGGCGTTCGGGCTCGTCCAGTACGCCCAGATCCGCCGGCTCCCGGTCCACAAGTCCATGGCCGAGATCTCGGAGCTGATCTACGAGACGTGCAAGACCTACCTCCTCACCCAGATCAAGTTCATCGCCATCCTGTGGGCATTCATCGCGGTCATCATCGTCGCCTACTTCAGATTCCTGGCACACACGCCCATGGGCTGGGGCCAGGTCCTCGTGATCCTCTTCTTCTCTCTCGTGGGCATTCTGGGCTCGGTGACGGTCGCCTGGTTCGGGATCCGCATCAACACCTTCGCCAACTCCCGCACGGCCTTCGCCAGCCTCGGCGGCAAGCCCTTCCCCACCATGGCGATACCGCTCAAGGCCGGCATGTCCATCGGCATGCTGCTCATCTCCGTCGAGCTCGTGCTCATGCTCGCGATCCTGCTCTTCATCCCCGGGAACGCCGCGGGTCCCTGCTTCATCGGGTTCGCCATCGGTGAGTCCCTGGGTGCGGCCGCCCTCCGTATCGCGGGCGGCATCTTCACCAAGATCGCCGACATCGGCTCCGACCTCATGAAGATCGTCTTCAACATCAAGGAGGACGACGCCCGCAACCCCGGCGTCATCGCCGACTGCACGGGCGACAACGCGGGCGACTCGGTGGGCCCCACGGCCGACGGGTTCGAGACCTACGGCGTCACGGGCGTCGCGCTCATCACCTTCATCCTCCTAGCGGTGAGGGAGCCCTCGGTCCAGGTGACGCTGCTCGTCTGGATCTTCGTGATGCGCGTCGGAATGATCGTCACGAGCGCCTTCTCCTACTTCGTGAACGGTTTCATCGCCAAGGCCATGTACGGCGATTCGAAGAAGTTCAACTTCGAGCACCCCCTGACCTCCCTCGTGTGGCTGACCTCGGTGGTCTCCATCGCGATGACCTACGTCCTCTCCCGCATCCTCATCAGCGACCTCCCCGACGGCATGTGGTGGAAGCTCTCCTCGATCATCACGTGCGGCACCCTGGCGGGCGCGCTCATCCCCGAGCTGGTGAAGGTGTTCACCTCCACCAACTCGGGCCACGTCCGCGAAGTGGTGACGGCCTCCAAGGAGGGCGGCGCCTCCCTGAACATCATCTCCGGCCTCGTGGCGGGCTACTTCTCGGCCTACTGGATGGGCCTCTGCATCGTGGCCCTCATGGGCGCCGCGTACTTCGTCTCCACCTTCGGGCTCGGGGCCTTCATGGCCGCCCCGGCCATCTTCGCCTTCGGCCTGGTGGCCTTCGGCTTCCTGGGCATGGGCCCCGTGACCATCGCGGTGGATTCCTACGGCCCCGTCACCGACAACGCCCAGTCGGTCTACGAGCTCTCCACCATCGAGACCCTGCCCGGCATCGAGGACGACCTGCAGAAGCACTTCGGGTTCAAGCCAAACTTCGAGGAAGCCAAGATGTTCCTCGAGGAGAACGACGGGGCAGGCAACACGTTCAAGGCCACCGCGAAGCCCGTCCTCATCGGCACGGCGGTGGTGGGCGCCACGACCCTGATCTTCTCCATCATCCAGCTCCTCAACGGCAAGTTCGGCGAGGCCGGCGTGAAGGAGGGGCTCTCGCTCCTCAACCCGCTCTTCCTCCTCGGCCTGATCACCGGCGGGGCGATCATCTTCTGGTTCTCCGGGGCGGCCTGCCAGGCCGTGGCCACGGGCGCCTACCGCGCGGTCGAGTTCATCAAGAAGAACATCAAGCTCCACGACGGCGCCGAGAAGGCCTCCGTGGAGGACTCCAAGAAGGTCGTGGAGATCTGCACCCAGTACGCCCAGAAGGGGATGTTCAACATCTTCCTGGCGGTCTTCTTCTCCACCCTCGCCTTCGCCTGCGTGAACCACTACTTCTTCATCGGCTACCTCATCTCCATCGCCATGTTCGGCCTCTACCAGGCCATCTTCATGGCGAATGCCGGCGGCGCCTGGGACAACGCCAAGAAGCTCGTGGAGACCGAGCTGAAGTCCAAGGGCACGGCCCTGCACGCGGCGACGGTGGTCGGCGACACCGTGGGCGACCCCTTCAAGGACACCTCCTCCGTGGCCATGAACCCGGTGATCAAGTTCACGACCCTCTTCGGTCTCCTCGCCGTCGAGCTGGCCATCGAGCTGGACCCCACCACGGCGCACATCGCCGCCCTCTGCTTCTTCCTCGTCTCGGTCGTCTTCGTGTGGCGCTCCTTCTACGCCATGCGCATCCCCGACGTGGAGATGAAGTAGACCCAGGTCGCAAGACTCCATACGGCACACCCGAAGGGCGGGGAGCGATTCCCGCCCTCTCTTTTTGCGCGCCCCTGGAACCGGCTGAGGCGCCCCCGGTCCAACGGTTCGAGGAGGCCGCCATGAGAGCCCGCCCACCCGTTCGCCCGGCCCGGCTGGACACCATCAACATCACGCCCCTCGTGGACGTGTGCCTGGTCATCCTGCTGATCTTCATGGTGGTGACGCCCATGCTCGCTCCCGGGCACCCCGTCGAGCTGCCCAAGGCGAACCACTCGAGCCCACAGCCCGAGGAGAAACACACGCTCACCCTATCGGTGGATGCGGCGGGTGCCATCTACCTCGAGACCACGCCCGTGGACCTCAACCAGCTCTCCGACGGGCTGAGCGCTTCTCACGCGCAGGACCCCAACCGGGCCGTGCGCGTCATGGGCGACGGCCGGGCTCCCTTCGGCGAGGTGAAGAACGTGCTGCGGGCCTCGCGGAGCGCGGGGTTCAGCAAGATCGCCCTCATCGTCAAGCAGCGTTCCGACGCGGTCCAGGCGGCCATGCGAGAGGCGGAAAGCGACGCCCCCAGGGAGGAGGTGCCCCATGAACGCACGCGCTGACAAGGCCAAGCGGGTTCCCGGCGTCAACGTCACGCCCCTGGTGGACGTCCTCTTGGTGCTGCTGATCATCTTCATGGTGATCACGCCGATGCTGCAGAAGGGATTCCAGACCCAGGTGCCCAAGCGAGACGGGGGCGGAGGATCCACCGCCATCGTGCTCCAGCTCTTCAAGGACGGCAGGATGGCGCTCAACCAGCAGGTGGTGCCCGAAGGCGACCTGCCGGCGCGCCTCACGGCCATCTACGCCACGAGGAGCGACAAGAGCCTCTTCCTGGACGCCGAGGACAGGGTCCACTACGACGCCGTCGTCAGGGCGCTGGACCTCTGCCGGGCACCCGGCCGGGCCGAGACCATCGGCTTCGAATTGAATTGAGAGCCCTATGCCTTCGCGGTTCCCATCTCGGCCATCAGCGAAGGCAGGGTCGCCCGGAGCCCCTCCTCGAGGCCCCGCGGCGAGTAGCCCAGCTCCCGCTTCGCTTTGGCGTTGTCGCCCAGGTAGGTGACGCCCGCTCCGGCCCGGAGGGTCTCCGGATGGTAGGTTTCGGGCAGGGTGAAAACGGCGTTGACGGGCCTCAACGATAGGGCCATCGCCCGGAGGACCCAGGGCGGAATCTGCACGGAGGGGGCCTTGACGCCGGTGATCCGCTCCGAGAGCTTGAAGGCGTCGGACAGGCTGAGCCGCTCGCCGGCGATGATGTAGCTCTCTCCCGGGGTCCCCTTCTCCATGGCCAGCACGTGGCCCCGCGCCACGTCCTCCACGAAGGCCCAGCAGTATTCCGACCCTCTCGGGACCGCCGGGAGCTTGCCTGCCAGATACTGCCGGAAGGCGTTGCTCACGGCGCTGGTGTCCCCAGGCCCGTAGACCACACCGGGCTGGACGATGACCAGGGGCAGGCCCTCCCGCATCATGGGGAGGGCCACTTCGTAGTGCGCGGCCCACTTGGTCCTGTCGTACTCGCTGAGGTGGGGCCCGTCGTAGCGATAGGTCTCGTCCACGAGCTCGCCGTGAGTGTCCGAGAAGACCGCCAGGGTGCTCGTGTAGACCCCTTTCGGAATGCGCTGGGCCCTCATGGCCTGAAGGACGTTACGCGTGCCTTCCACGTTGATCGCCCAGGCCTGCTTCCGGTCCCGGGCGCCGATCTTGTACCAGGCGGCCACGTGGAAGACGCCGTCGCAGCCCGCCATGGGGCCGTCGAGGCTGCCCCGGTCGGTCACGTCGCCCTCCGCGAGCGTCACTCCCAGCGCACGGAGGGCTCCGGCCTTCTCGGGGTCGCGCGCGAGCGCCACCACCTCGTGTCCCGCCTCTCGCAACTGCTTCGCGAGGCGCCCTCCGATGAAGCCTGTGGCGCCCGTCATGAAGTACTTCATGGACCGCTCCTCCTCCGCTGACCGGGTCGTGAGCCGCGCTGTTTCCAACCCCCGCCCTCGCCGCCGCATTCCAGCGAGCCGCCCCGACGGTACCGTGACACCCGGCGTGCGTTCACCTATGATGATTCCGTGAGGAGTCCCTCACACCCCAGGGAGGTGTGCGCATGTTCAAGGAGTTCAAGGAGTTCATCGCGAAGGGCAACGTCATGGACATGGCGGTGGGCATCATCATCGGCGCCGCCTTCGGCAAGATCGTGTCGAGTTTCGTGGGCGACCTGCTCATGCCCCCTCTCGGCAAGCTCATGGGCAACGTGAACTTCAGCGACCTCTTCATCAACCTCTCGGACAAGTCCTACGACACCCTTGCCGCCGCGAAGGCCGCGGGCGCGGCCACCATCAACTACGGCATCTTCATCAACACCGTGCTCGATTTCCTCATCGTCGCGTTCGCCGTGTTCCTCCTCGTGAAGTCCGTGAACAAGCTCAAGCGAGCGGAGGTCCCGCCGCCGCCCACCACGAAGGACTGCCCTTACTGCTGCAGCGCCATCCCCGTGGCCGCCATAAAGTGCGGCCAGTGCACGAGCGATCTGGGCTGACTGCGAATCGGCATGCTGCGCTTCTAGTCTTCTGAGCCCGAGGCGAAGAAGGCCTCCACCTCTTCGAGCTCCGAGGCCAGCCTGAAGGGCGGCAGGGACGCGATGAGCAGGCGGCCGTACCCGCGCCGCCTGAGCCTGACGTCCATGCACGCCACGACGCCCCGGTCCTTCGTGGACCGGATGAGGCGCCCCGCGCCCTGCTGCAGGAGGATGGCGGCCGAGGGGAGCTGGTACGCGTTGAAGGGGTCCTCCCCCGACGCCCTCAGGTGGTCGATGCGGGCCTGCGTGAGCGGGTCGCTCGGAACGGCGAAGGGGAGCTTGTCGAGCACGACCAGAGACAGTGCTTCTCCCTGGACGTCCACCCCTTGCCAGAAGGACGATGTGGCCACGAGCACCGCATTCCCCGCCTCCCTGAAGCGCTCGAGGAGGAGGCCCTTGGGCTCGTCGCCCTGGACGAGCACCGGGTAGGGCACGCGGCCGTCGAGGGCCTGCGCCACCAGCTGCATGTTCTTGACCGACGTGCAGAGCACGAACGCTCGGCCCCTTGAGAGGCACACGAGCTCGGTCACGGCGTCGCAGAGCGCGTCCTGGAAGTCCTCCGAGGCCGGATCGGGGAAGCGCGACGGTACGTAGAAGAGGCCCTGCTCCGCGTAGTCGAAGGGGCTCGGGACCTTCATCTCATGGGCCCTCGGCGGCACACCCAACCTGGACCGGAGATAGTCGAACTTCCCCCCCACGGTGAGCGTGGCCGAAGTCAGGACCGCCCCGGTGAGGCGGGAGAAGAGGTGGTCCCTCAGGAGCGGGCCCACGTCGATGGGGCTGGAGCCCAGGACCACGTTGCGTCCCCGCACCTCGATCCATCGCGCGAAACCGTCGTCCGCCGGGTCCAGCGCGAAATCGAAGGCCTCCCTCCAGGCCTCCAACCGCTCGAGCAGGCCCAGGGCCTCCTCGCCGTCCTTCTGCGATTCGAGGGCGAGGGACGCCGAGTCCAGCCGCTGGCCGAGGCGGTCCCGCAGGCGCTCCATGTCCCCGTCAAGGGCCCCCCGTTTCATCGCCTCGCGCCGTTCGGGACCCTCGAAGCGCGCGAAGAAGAACTGGGAGGCCTGCGCGGCGTCCTGCAAGGCCGAGGTGATGCGCTCGCCGCCCTCGCCGCGGAAGGCCTTGGCGCAATCCGCGACCCACTCCTGGAGCATGCGCTTGCTCGCGCTCGTGCCGAAGAAGGAGGTGGCCGAATCCTCCGCCTCGTGGGCCTCGTCCAAGACGAGGTGGGCATATTCGGGCAGGGCCGCCGCGTCCCAGCGGTTCTTGAGGGCCAGGTCGGCGAAGAGCAGGTGATGGTTGGTCACCACCACCTCGGCGGCTTCGGCCTGACGCCGCAGGATCACCACGAAACACTCGTTGTAGAGGGGGCAATGGCTCCCCAGGCAGCGTTCGCTCCGGGCGTTCACCTCGCGCCAGGAGGGCAGGTCCTCGGGGACGCCGACCCACTCCGCCTTGTCCCCCGTGGCCGTGCTCTCAGCCCACTCGGAGAGTGCCTTGAAGTGCCTCCCCTCCTCCGCGTTCGCGAAGAGGGGCTGGGCCTTGAACTGGCGCCAGTAGTGGAGGCAGAGGTAGTTGGCCCGGCCTTTCACGGTGACGGCTCGCACGGAGCGGCCGAGGATCTTCTCGCAGAGCGGCAGGTCCTTCCGGGCGAGCTGCTCCTGCAGCGCCTTGGTCCCCGTGGAGACCACAACCCGGCGGTCGAGGTGCAGGGCGGGCAGGAGGTAGGCCAGGCTCTTCCCCGTTCCAGTGCCCGCCTCGGCGAGGAGGATCTCCTCCTCCTTCAGCGCGTGCCACACGGCCCTGGCCATGTCGATCTGGCCCGGGCGGTGCTCGTAGTAGCTCTGGCGCGCGAGGGGGCTCTCCGGGCCGAGGAGCGCCTCGAAGTCCGGGTCGTGCGGACGGGGGCCCTTCATGCGCGGGGAGCCCACGGGGGAAGCGATGGGGGGATGGGGAGATGGGGTGATGGGGTGAAAGAAGAATACATAGAGATCAAGACCCGCTGCGGCGCTTGGCGTACGCGGACGCCTGCGCCTTGAGCCATGCGGTGAGGCGCTTGGAAAGCAGCGAGTGGGGCGTGCGTTCGGGGTGCCACTGGACGCCCAGGGCGTGCGGGAAGGAGGGGTTCTCGATGGCCTCGACGACCCCGTCGGGCCCCCACGCGGTGGCCTTCCAGCCCGGGGCCATGCGGGCCACGGCCTGGTGGTGCGAGGAGAGGACGCGCGTGTCCGCGCTCGGGTAGAGCTCGGCGGCCAGCGTTCCCGGCGCGACGTGCAGCCTGTGCTTCGGCGCCGCCTCGCCCGGGCCCTTTCGCCGGTGGCGGAAGAGAGGGTCCTCCAGGTGCCGGATGAGATCCCCGCCCGCGGCGGCGTTCAGGGTCTGGCAGCCGAGGCAGATGCCCAGGAGGGGCATGCCGATGCGGAGGGAGCGCCAGACGAGGGCGAACTCGAAGGCCGAGCGGTCGCCGTGGGAGAAGCTCTCCTCGGGAAGCGGCTCGGGGTCCGCGCCATACATGTGGGGCCGGATGTCCCCACCGCCCGTGAGCAGGACGCCGGAGACGCCCTCCAGCGCTCGATCCTCGGAACCGGGCAGGGAGGGCAGCACCACGGGGAGCATGCCCGCGTCCTGGATCCACTCGGCGTACTCGGCATTGAGCACCATCCTGCGGTGCCCCGCCTCCTCCCTCCAGTCCGCCGTGATTCCGATGCGCAGCATCTCAGCGAGACCCCCTGACCTTGAGGTACGCCCGCAGGAGCATGGGCGCCTGAAGGATCTTCCCGAAGAGGCCCTCTCCGGAGAAGATCCGGAACCGGGACAGCATCTCCACCGAGCTTCCGTCGTAGGGGTACCACCAGAGCTCGGCCTTGGCCGAGGATTTTTCCGAGCCCACGAGCTGGGGCGTGGTGAGCTCGTGGAGGGAGCCGAGCCAGTGGCTGCGGCCCTTGCCCGAGGCCTTCACGCCCCCCCAGGGGCACTGCGCCTGGCTGTGCGTGAAGGAGGAATCGTTGATCCAGACGGACCCGGCCTGGATCCTGCGGGCCAGCGCCTCGGCCTTCTCCGTGTCGGAGGTCCAGAGGGTGGCCGAGAGGCCGAAGGGCGTGTCGTTGCACCAGTCGATGGCCTGGTCGAGGTCGTCGTAGGGCACCACGGGGATGACGGGCCCGAAGGTCTCCTCCCTCATGAGCCTCGAGTCCAGCGGCGCGTCCACCACCACCGTGGGCTCGTAGAAGAACCCCGGGCGGTCGGGCCGACGGCCCCCGCAGAGGACCTTCGCGCCCCGTGCCACGGCGTCCTCCACCTGGGCTTCCACCCGGGCGCGCTGCTCCTCCGAGACGAGGGGTCCGACCTGGACCGTCTCGTCCATCCCGTCCCCGACCTTGAGCCTCCCCGCGCGCTGCGCCACCTCTTCGGCGAAGCGCGGCATCCAGGAGCGCGGGACGAAGTAACGCTCCGATGAGGAGCACGCCTGCCCGGTGCCGAAGAGGCCGCACCAGAGGGCGCCCGCCACGGTCCGCTCGTAGTCGGCATCGGGGAGCACGAGGAAGGCGTCCTTCCCCCCGAGCTCCATCTCCGTCATGACCGGGAGGGTTGCCAGCTGGGCCTGGATGCGGTGCCCGACGGCGGTGGACCCTGTGAAGAGGAGCCCGTCGATGGGGGCATCGACCAGGAAGGCCCCCGTCTCCTTGTCCCCCGTCACGAGGTTGAACACCCCGGGCGGGAACCCCGCCTTGTGGATCATCCCGGCGATCTTGACGCCGACGAGCGGGGTCAGTTCGGAGGGCTTGAATACGACCGTGTTCCCGGCGGCCAGGGCCGGCAGGATCTGCCCTAAGGGGATGGCCAGGGGCAGGTTCCAGGGGGAGATGACGGCCACCACGCCGAGGGGGACCCTCCGGACCGAAAGGCGTTTGCCCCAGAGCACGGGGTTGGTGGCCCTCACTCGGCGGTCCTTGAGGTACGCTGGGCCGCCTTTGAGGAGGCCCGAGAGGAAATCCAGGGCGCCGCCCACGTCCACCGAGTGGGCCTCGGCGAGGGGCTTGCCGTTCTCCTGGGTGACGAGCGAGGCCAGGGCATCGCCCTCCTGGATGAGGAGGCTCCGCAGGACGTCCAGGCAGGCAAACCGCTCCTGCACAGAGGTTTGCGACCATCCTGGGAAGGCCTTGCGCGCCGCGGCCACCGCTGCGCCCACGTCCTCCCGGGTGCACAGGGGCACGGAACCGATGGGCTCGCCCGTGGCGGGGTTCAGGCTCTGAACGCGCTCGTCGCGGTCGTACCATGACCCGCCGATGTAGACCCGGCCGCGCACCTGGGTGTTCGACGGGAGCAAAGAGCTACTCATGGCTGAGCGCCTTCACCATGGCGGGGATGCCCCTGGCCGACCAGTCGGCCACTCCCAGGTCCTGGGAGGCCACCTTGCCGTTCTTGTCCAGGACGATCGTGGTGGGGATGGCCGAAACCTGCAGCGAGTTGGCCAGGACCCCGCCTTCGTCCCAGTACACTGGGAACCGTTCGGGGAGCTTGTTCAGGAAGGGACCCACGGGCTCGGTGGAGTCGTCGATGGAGACGGGCACCACGACCCAGGGGTCGTCCGCCTTCGTGGAGGCCGCGAACTGGGCGAACTTGGGGAATTCTGCCCGGCAGGGAGGGCACCACGTGGCCCAGAAGTGCAGCACCACCACCCTCCCCTTGAGGGACGAGAGAGCGAGGTTCCTGGAGGGGTCCGAGACGAGTCTGAGCGAACCCGCAGGGGCCTCGGCACGGGCGGCCGCGGGCTTCGCGGCGGCCGACGACGGGCTCCGGAGCACCCCCGCTTTCACGAGGTAGAGGGCCAGGAGGCCTACGGCCACGGCTAGGATGACCCAGAAGAGTTTGGGGGTCGATGGGGTGGCGGACCGGGCCTGGGACGGCGTGGGGCTCATGTGGCATCCTCCAGAGCAGAATATTATGGGAGTTAACCGGCCCCAGGGGCAAGCAGCCTCCGGTTCGAGCGGTCCCCTTGCGCCAGCGGGTTTTCCTTGAGGGCGAGGGCGTAATGCGGTAATATGACCCAGATTGGAGAAAGGGTTAGTCCCATGGCCAAGCGCGAGCTCGACTGGTTTACGGTCCGGTACAGGGATATCTTCCTGGTGGCCTTCGCGGTCCTGGCCATTGCCGCGATCGTGGGCGGGGCCTTTTTCTACTGGCGCTACCAGGGCAACCCTCAGGTGAGGGCGGAGCGGGCCATCGCGAAGGCACAGAACGCGCTGGACGCCTTGGACATGCCCGACTCGAGCCCCGAGGTCAAGTCCAGCATCAGCCAGGGCAAGACCATGCTCGGCGAAGCCCGCGCCGAATACTCCCAGGGTCACTACGCAAAGGCCCTCGCCGTGGCCGGAGACGCCCTCGAAACCCTCAAGAACGCCCGCAGCGCCTCCCCCCAGAACCAGAAGTTCGCCGTCCTCGTGAGCTCGGAGGGCTCGGTCGAAGTGAAACGCATCGGCCAGCACCTCTTCGGCCCCGCGAAGGACAACATGATCCTCGAGGACGGGGACATCGTGAAGACCGGCCAGGCGGGCTACGCGCGCATCAAGTACCACAACAACCAGTTCCAGATCATCTCGCCCGATTCCCTCGTGGTCATCCAGGCCCTCTCGGGCAACGCCTCCGGCGGCAGCCGCATCGAGGTCGCCCTGAAGCAGGGCCACGTGGAGACCCAGACCCCCGACACCATGACCGCCAAGGACGAGAGCATCATCGTCACGGACACCACGAAGATCCGCCCGGCCCCCGCCTCCCGCGTGGGCGTGGCGCAGGAGGCTTCCGGTCAGGTCGTGACGGCGGTCCTGGCCGGGACCACGGAGGTCGAGGCCGCGGGCAAACGGCAGAACGTGGAGGCCGGTTCCACAGGCGTGTCCATCGTCACCTCGGCCACCCAGTTCAGCGAGCCCGAGGCCCTCATCTCCCCGCCCGCGGCGGAGTTCCCCAAGGACCGACAGATCATCCGGGTGGACGACCCCGCGCGCCACCCGCTGGCCTTCGAGTGGAAGGGCGGCGTCACCAAATCCACCGTGTTCCAGCTGTCCGCCAAGCCGCTCTTCTCCAGCCTCCTCACGCCCGAGCGCGAGATCGCCGGGCTCAGCATCACGGTGGACGGCCTGCCCGCCGGTGCCTACTACTGGCGCATCCGCAGCGCCGGTCCCGACGCCAAGGCCTACTGGTCTCCCATCTATCAGTTCCGCATCCTCCAGGTCTTCCAGCGTCCCAAGATCCAGCGGGACCTCAAGCTCACGGTGGACGCCACGCCCATCGGCGACGGCGTGATCCTGCAGGGCGCCACCGACCCGGGCGTCTCGGTCTCCGTCAACGACCTGGAAATCCCCGTCAACGCCGACGGGACCTTCAGCAAGATCGTGCTCTTCTCCGACGTGGGCACGCAGTCGGTCCAGGTGAGGGCCTTCGACGATGAAGGCAACGAAAAAATCTGGCGCAAAGCCTTCCAGTCCCGCGGTGACTGAGCGACGGGTGGCACGCCCCGCATCCGCCGCCGGACGCGAGGAACTGGAATCCCTCAAAGAGCAGTTCCGCGCCAAGTCGGAGCAGCTGAGGCTCTTGGCCGAGGTGGTGCGCACGGCCAACTCCATGCTCGAGCCCGAGGCCCTCACGGCGTTCATCGCGGAGCGCGTCCAGGTCCTCGTGCAGTCCGAGGCGTGGAGCCTTCTCCTCCTCGACGAGACGGGCGAGCACCTCACCTTCACCGAGGCCGTGGGCAGCAAGGCCAAGCCCCTGAAGGAGATCAAGCTCAAAGTGGGCGAGGGCATCGCCGGGACGGTGGCGCAGACGGGCCGGCCCATGCTCGTGAACGACGCCCGCAAGAGCCCCCTCTTCAACAAGCGCATGGACGGCCTGACGGGGTTCAAGACGCGCTCGGTCCTGTGCGTGCCCCTCCGCAGCCGCGGGAAGACCCTCGGCGTCCTGGAGATGATGAACAAGCGCGGGGACGCCGGTTTCACGGAGGCCGACCTCGAGACCACCTACATGTTCGCGGAGATGGTGGGCATCGCCCTCGAGAACGCCTTCACCTTCCAGAAGATCAAGATGCTGAGCCTCGTGGACGACCTCACCCAGCTCTACAACTCGCGCTACCTGCATCAGGCGCTGGACGTCGAGATCACGAGGGCCCGGCGCTACAACTACCCCGTGACGGTGGTCTTCCTCGACCTGGACGGCTTCAAGTCGGTGAACGACCGGTACGGCCACCTCGTCGGGAGCCAGACGCTCACGGTGGTGGGCCACATCCTCAAGCGCCTCGTGCGTAACGTGGACATCATCGCCCGCTACGGCGGCGACGAGTTCACCATCATCCTCCCGAACACCGACCTCGAGGCCGCCGTCCTGGTGGCGGAGCGCCTCCGAAAGGCGGTCGAGAAGAACGACTACCGGAAAGACCCCGGCTACGAGTTCAAGCTCTCCGCGAGCTTCGGGCTGGCCGGCTTCCCAAAGCACGGTGACGACCCGGAGCTCCTCATCCAGAAGGCCGACCAGGCCATGTACCGCGTGAAAGAGTCGACCAAGAACGGCGTCGCCATATTCGAATAGGAGAACGCATGCCCTTCAGTTTCCGCTCGCCCTTTTCCTTCCTCTCGAACGACCTCGCCATCGACCTGGGCACGGCGATCACGCTCGTGTACGTGAAGGGCAAGGGCATCGTGGTGCGGGAGCCTTCCATCATCGCGATGAACCTCAAGACCGGCAGGGTGGAGGCGGTGGGCACCGAGGCCAAGGAGATGCTCGGCAAGACCCCCGGCAACATCGTGGCGATCCGGCCCATGAAGGACGGCGTCATCGCCGACTTCGAGCACACCGAGCGCATGCTCGACTACTTCATCAAGAAGGCCCACAACCGCAAGCTCATCGTGAGGCCGCGCATCGTCATCTGCATCCCGAGCCAGATCACCCAGGTCGAAAAACGCGCCGTGCGGGACTCCGCCTACCGCGCGAAGGCCTCCGAGGTGGTCCTGGTCGAGGAACCCATGGCCGCGGCCATCGGCGCGGGCATGCCCATCACCGAGCCCACGGGCAACATGATCGTGGACATCGGCGGCGGCACCACCGACATCGCGGTCATCTCCATGGCCGGCATCGTGTACAGCCGCACCGTCCGGATCGCGGGCAACGAGATGGACGAGGCCATCGTGCAGTTCATCAAGAAGCGCTTCAACCTCGCCATCGGCGACCGCACCGCCGAGGAGGTGAAGATCCGCCTCGGCTCCGCCTACCCCCTCGACAAGGAGGAGTCCATGGAGGTCAAGGGACGCGACCTCTTCGACGGCCTGCCCAAGCCCCTCGTGGTCTCCTCCGAAGAGATCCGCGAGGCCCTCTCGGAGCCCGTGGGCGTCATCATCGAGGCGGTCAAGCAGGCCCTCGAGCAGACCCCGCCCGAGCTCGCGGCGGACATCGTGGACCGGGGCATCGTGCTCACCGGCGGCGGAGCGCTCCTGCGCAATTTGGACAAGCGGCTGCGCGAGGAGACGGGCCTGCCCGTGCTCATCGCGGACGACCCCCTCTCCTCCGTCTGCCTCGGCGCCGGCAAGATGCTCGACGACTTCGAGCTCCTCAAGCGCGTGGCCGTCGAATAGCGGGCAAGCCCACCCATGGACCTCAAACCTGCAGCACGGCGCCCGGAAGTCGTCCTCACGCTCCTGGTGCTGGGCTTCTTCGTGCTCCTGACCCTACAGGCGCGGCGAGGCAGCCACTCCGTGCTCGGGAACCTGGCGCTCGCCGCCTTCGGTCCCCTCCTCTCCGCCTACGACTCGGCCTCGAGGCTGACGCGCGAGGGGTTCCAGGCCTACGTCTGGCAGCGGGACGCGGCGCTCCAGGCCGAGCGCCTCGCGGCGGAGAACCGCGCGCTCCAAGGCCAGCTGGAGCTCTCGAGGAACGTCGAGAAGGAGGTCCTGACCCTGAGGGACCTCGTGCAGGCCCCGAGGCCCCAGGGCTACGATGTCATCGGCGGCCGCGCCCTGACCCAGTACGGCGCCCCTTTCAGCCGCTACCTCCTCGTGTCCTGCGACCGCAAGTTCTACATCGCCGAGGGCACCGCGGCCATGGGGCCCGGGGGCGCTGTGGGGCGGGTGCAGGGCGCCAGCGGCGGGCTCTACAAGGTCGTCCTCCTGACGGATCCGAGCAGCGCCGCGGGCGTGGTCTGCGACCGCTCCGGGGC
>JGI20214J51088_10001696_pt1 | contig 14964 bp, 12 predicted proteins | sample WetSurMetagenome_FD_51088 | JGI IMG/M metagenome (IMG submission 51088) | reverse complement strand
TGGAATAGCCGTGAAATATCAAATGCTTGTTATCGTGCCCATAATTATGTTGCTCGGAATGTTTTTTTGGAAAAAAGAGTATCTCAAATTACAAGTTAAAATATGGTTAAAAATGCCTAGATTAGTAATTGTTGCCGCAGCCGTTTTGGTGATCTTAATTATTTTTCTTGTCTTCTTAAAATCGGGTTTGCTTAACGTTTTGTTTTTTGCAATACAAACTGGTACAGCTCAAAAGGCAGTTTACAGTGCACTCTACCCCATGCCAATTTATTATTTGATTGTTATGAATTGGTATAGCAACCTTATGCATCCAATTTCACTTTTACTTTATATTATAGGGCTCATGGGCTTAGGCTTAATGGTGTATAGACGAAATCGTCCAGACAAGTTTCTGCTACTCTGGTTTATAGTTGTCTATATAGTCTTCTCCGTGATTTCTAATAGAGACTGGCGTTATCCCACAATAGCTTTCCCTGTACTGGCAATTGCATCTGCAAGCATTCTTACAACAGCTTTTGACAAACTTGCATACATATCGAAAACAAGCAAAAGCTTTGTTAGAAAATGGGGGATAACAATCTTGTCAATGTCGCTCGTTACATTGGCGTTAACTGGTATTTTTCTGAGTTGTGCTGATTCTTATACATGGGTTTCGGAAGATAGGCTTGATGTTCCTATCGAGCAAGCAACCAGTTTCGCCCTTCAAGGTTTAAGAGATAACCAAACGCTGGTTGTGGCATGTCCTCTCAACTTTTTCAACGAGGGCATGGTTAGTTTCTACCTTAGCGCAAAAAACCCCAACCAAAAATACAATCAGGTTTGGCAATACCCGGCTTTAGCCGTTGACGCTTATACCCTCGACTTCAATGTAACTCAGTTTACCTCTCTTTGCCAGCAACAAAACGTCAAGTACATTCTATTGTATGAGTTTAAGGGTTTAAGATATTTCAACTCCTCATTTACTGCACAAATCGTCTTTGATAGTCTATTTGAGAGCGACCGATTTTCTGAGAAAGCCAGTTTTGGAAACTCGCCCAACCGAATCTTTATACTTTCATTTACTTGATTTTTTCAAATCGAGTTGCTCAAGCATTATGTCGATATTATTTGTTGCTGGAAGACAGGTTTGGTCGCGGCACACATATGCTGTTGCTTTGCCTTCAATTTGTTGATAGTCAAATCCGGCTAGCGTTGGTTGCTTAAGTGTAAAGGTTGCTGACGGCAAATAATATTGCTTCAAAGTGTTGATCATTTCAGTTGTATCTTTTTGCTTTACATCGCCCACTATGATGACACTGTAGGATGGTCCATTGATATAGTCGATGGCGGATAGGAAAAATGTGTAGACGTCTGGTGTGCCCTCTAATTCTTCGGCGAAAACCTTGGTCATCTGAACAGCCATCTGCTCGTATTTAGGTTCATTAATTAAGCCGCTTAATCGGAGCAAAACTTGAAATGCAACAGAGTTGCCTGAAGGGATTGCTCCGTCATAGAGTTGCTTTATTTTTGGCAGGTCGGCTTGGCTGGTTTGGGTTAGGAAGAAGCCTCCTTTTTCAGTATCCCAAAACCTTTCAATCATAGCTTTCGTAAGATCAGTGGCGGCTTGCAGGTACTTATCCTCAAATGTAGCTTCATATAGCTCAATTAACCCAAACGCTAGAAATGCATAATCATCTAGCATACCTTCTATGCCTTTTTCGCCTTTGGCATAACGATGGTAAAGCAGGTTACCTTTATTCATAGTTCCTAATAGGAAGTCAGCGGTTTTCTTTGCCGTGTCCAAGTAATCTTGGTGGGTTAGGGCTTTGCCAGTTTTTGCAAGTGCTGCAACCATCATCCCGTTCCAATCGGTTAGTACTTTTTCGTCTGTTGCTGGGGGCACCCGTTTTTTGCGTGCTTCGAAAAGAGACTGACGAATGCTATGAATGCGGTCTATTAGTTCTTGAAGTGTCAAGCCTTCGTAAGGCGCCAGCTCCTCTAGTGGTTCAGCGATATGTATGATGTTTTTTCCGTTTGTGCCTTGGAAGTTGCCTTCAGGTTTTAAACCGTAGATATGCATTGCAAGTTCTGCGTCTGCAGAAGGTAAAGTGTCCAGAATTTGGTCAATTGTCCAAAGGTAAAACTTTCCTTCTTCACCCTCGCTGTCGGCATCTTGCGCAGAGAAGAAACCTCCATTTGACGCCGCTAAGTCACGAAGAACATATGTAAGGGTTTCTTGGGCAGCAAGTGCGTATCGGCTCATTTTTGTTGCTTGAAACGCCTCAATGTATGCCATTACCATGAATGCTTGGTCGTAAAGCATTTTTTCAAAATGTGGCACAAGCCAGTTAGAATCAGTGCTGTAACGGTGAAAACCGAAGCCAATCTGATCATATATGCCGCCCTTCCGCATACTATTAAGGGTTATCTCAACCATTTCCAAGGCTTTTTGTTCACCATTTCGCTTGTTATAATGCAGAAGAAACAGCAGTTTATGAGGAGTAGGAAATTTGGGTGCTGACCCGAATCCGCCGTTTTGTTGATCGAAATCAAGTCGCAAACGATCATAGGCATCTTGCACAAGATCCTTGTTTAGTTGGTCTCTGGTTGTTCTTTCTTCCATGGTTTGCATACGTGCTTTAATGTCTGCTCCTATCATTTCAGCCTGTTGACGTTGTACCTTCCAAACTTGCATTACTTGTGGAATCAAATCTACCATGCCAACTATTCCGGGTTTGCTAAATTTAGGAATGTAACTCGCAGCGAGGAATGGGTTAAGCTTAGGAGTTAATAGGACATTGAGCGGCCAACCGCAGTTTCTACCCATAGCTTGGCAAACAGCCATAAAAGAGGCATCTAAATCAGGGCGTTCTTCACGATCCACCTTTATGCAGACAAACGCCTCATTAAGCAGTTTCGCAACTTGTTCGTCTTCAAAGCAGTCTCTTTCCATGACATGGCACCAGTGACAGGTGCTATATCCTATGCTTAAAAAGATAGGCTTGTCTTCAGCTTGGGCTTTCTGTAATGCTTCTGGACTCCATGGGTACCAGTCAACTGGGTTGTAAGCATGTTGCAGAAGATAGGGACTCTTCTCTTTGATTAGCCTGTTAGGTTTAGTTTCTTGATTTTGCGGCAAAAACGGAACCTTCCAACTCAATATTGAGTTTGATAGTTCTATTAAACCGTTCTGAACCATTATAAAAGCAATAAATCAGCAACCATTCAGCACTAAAGGGTTTGTTCTTTTTTGAAAATTTCTCTTCTCCACTTGTTCTCCCAACTAGCCCAACCAGTTTTCACCAAGTTTTCCCTAACATGAGGATACTCCGCTATCCAATCCAGAAAATGATAAAAGCGCCGAGTGTCGTGCAGAAGTTCCTTGGGCACACCTTTTTCGACGCACCACCTAAAATAAGCGTTCTCAACCTGTAATGCAAGATCACCGGTGGATTCAACTTTTTGCACTTTGAACCCTTTTCCCTGCAAATGCGTGATAACGCTTGAGAGAACATATTCTGAGCAAACGTTAAAGCAAGTATCGCTCTCTGGCTGCATAACGGCAACTATTTCATCCGCAATCTTTACAGCATCAGCCAGGTACTTTTTCATTTGAAAATTTGGCTGCTGAAAAGAAGATGTGGGAATTCTGCGTTCCATAACCATGGCGCTTGGAGGTTTGAGTGCACCCACTACCACACCTAACAGTAAATCGCTCCATCCGTAAGCGTCAATCAGAATAGTTTTCCCAGGTATATAGCAATCTAAAGCCAAGTTTTAACCGCCATTTTGCGCAAAGAGACATTGTTGTTCCATTATTCAAGTTGAATGGAAATTCTCTATTTGAATCTTGTAGTTGCTTTGTTTCCAGAGGAAATCAAATGCCGTATGTTTAGGGTCGAGAAATTCAATTTTTTCGACAAGTTCATCAGGGACGATTAGGATGAGACAGAAATATTCACCATAATGTTTTCTAAATATTGCAAGCTTTGCTAAAAACTGCATGATGCCGCCTTTGATTCCATGTGGTTCAAGTAGCACTTTTCGTCCTTTAAATGTAAGCTGTGGAAGCAGGAAATCAGGTTTATACGTTAAGTCATTTTGTTTTGTAAGGCAGAACTCCATGAATTCATAACTAAAAATAATCTGTTTTTGTTTTAGAAAGTCATAGAGTTCACGTTCTACTGCTGAGAAGGCTCCCAGTTCAGGTATTGCTTCGCCTGCTTTATTGTAATGGGAGACAACAGTCAGATACCGCATGAGCGGTTTTAGTAGTTCGTCATGTTTTTTCATGAAAAATTGGATTGAACGTTCAAGTGAGGCTATGGTTAGGTCCGAGTATTCAAGCCATGTTCCCAATATGAAGAAAGGAAAATCAACTTTAGCAGGATCTTCGGGGAAAAGACTGCATGCAAACCGTGTTAACCTCTCTGCATCAGCATCAAATTCGGCAGTGTTCTCCCACCAGTTATCAGGATGATACTTTGAACTTAACTCGAAGGGTAAATTTTCATTTTCGCTCAAACCTAAAGCAGCGTAAACGCGGAAATTAGGAGTTGTCAGGGGCACCATGAGGTCTTTTGGACTAAAAGAGAACAATCCAAGGTCTGGAGGACCGCGAACCATCCAGCGCAGGTATAACCAACATTTCGCCGTATGTTGCTTATTCATCCGTTTAACAGTATATGAAAGCTCTTGTACGAGGTCTTTTGGTTTTCTGCCCTTCTGGCTAAGCTTAGCAGTGTAAGCGAGCAGGTCGCTATTAGCTTTGCGTTCAACATATTGGTTAACTGAGCATAAAACCTCAGGAATCTCAGCCTTTGAATCCCCCAAGTAATCGAGATTTTTTATATTTCGTTCAAATTTATCAACCTCGACTTTGAAATCAGGAGGATTCTTTATGGTGTAAAGCTTGTCTTTGAATGCAGTTGATAGATGGTTTAGCAGCATCGGAATATTTCTGGGATTACCTGTTAGTTTAATGTCGCTCAGTGATGCAGCAAGTAAAAAGTAGTGTGCTGCTTCTCTTTTTGCTTCATAAGTATCCAGCGGCATAAAGCGTGGTTTAGGGTTTAGATATAAATCAAGTGATAAGTTTGAGACGGCGCTGTAGGTTTCTACAAAACGTACAAGTAAATCTTTTAACATCGTAGGAACTTCGTCGCTCATGCTTGCATAGTTTGCTGTTCTTGCTTAATTATTTTTACAGGCAAAAGGCATAAAAACTAATAAAAAACGGGACAAACAAACGCTTTGACTGTGAAAAGAAACAAGCAGAATATCGCTTTATTTTTATTTGCCTGTTTTTGCGTCGTGTTTTGCTTTTTTTGCTGCATTCTTCTTTTTTAGTGAAGGCATAATTCTACCAAGCAGTAATGTGTTGGTAACGCTTAAAAAACTTTTTACATTCTGCCGTGGATTTTGAGGCTTCTTACGAGGTAAAACGCGAAAAATACGACTTTATTAAATCATTAGGTTTTTTAGTTTGGTCTGGCAACTTTCTTTTCAGGTGTTCTGCTTTGGTTCAAAAATATTTAGCCCTAATTAGAATAAACCCAAGTATGGCTGCGAAACTGTACGACCCATTAATGGAGTTAGATGCAAAGCCCATAAAAGGAGTCACACTTGAAGAAGCCTATCAAGTGTTTGGTAAATGGGATTTTGCCGTGCTATTTCAAGCTGATAACAACCAGAATGCGCTGCGTTTTGTAGGTGATAAAATCCGTTTAGTTGAAGGAGTCATGGAAACATACACTATTCCACTGGCACCAATCAAAGACTATCGTGAACAATAAGTAAAAGCTAAAGTTTCTGCCTGTCAACTCTACGGAAAATCCAGTTAGCGATCAAAGAAGTAGCCAAAGCGGCAATCAAAAAAGTGATAAGGTCAAAAACGCCAAGAAACAAGAGAACAGCAAACACAACAATCAAAACAATGGCGATTAAGCCAACTACACGCTTTTTTCTACGAGCAGAATCAGACAAATAATTGCTCAAATTATTTCACAGCTAAATATTAAAAACATTAAAACTTAAACTTTCGTCCTATTGCTGACAGAACTATTGGCAGTTGCCTTTATCATACTAGGAAAAGACAACATGATTAAGAATTCGTCGAAAGCTACTGTAATGCTATTTTATTGGCATGCTTTCGGGGACTGGTTCTTGCTAACGAAACATCAGTTTCTTTGCAGGAATCTCGCCAGATTGTTTTGAAATAATCTTGAAAAACAGCAAATAAGCCAGGGTTATTAGTCCATAGATTAGTTGTATTGTGCGGATATGGTTTGGGTGAAAGGCTGATCGAGGCTTCCTTGCCATCCCAGAGCGTAATAGTTGCCAGTAATGGATATAAAGCAAATTTTATTTCAAAATGTCCGTTTATCATGAACCTTTCAATAATACTATTATTGTCTTGTTCCTTAGGAACATTATGCACTAGAAAGCGGATTTTTACTCCCCTGCTAGTTGCTTGCTGCCAAAGATCGTGATCTACTGTTAATCCATATAATAAGCATTCCCAATGAAGAATCATATCACAGCTAATCGTTGAATTAATGATCGAATTTCTGAATTTTCTTAAATAAGCCTCTCTTTCAGGCACCAGCATCATGAATGTTTCTTTGTCAGGAATAGAGTTCAATTTATTCTTAAAGGCATCAATCAACCTTATCGCTCGGTTTTCTGCTTCAAGGATCTCTTGCTTCTTTTGTCTGATTAGAGCCGATAAGCATTCTTCTATTGGAACTGGCATAAATTGAGTTGGAAGAGCAATGAGTTTCACAACACATCCTTTCTCTTGTAGTTCTCGAAGTATTCGATAAATCTCCTGTCGTGCAATCTTAGACTTTTTAGAAATAATTTTTCCAGTTGCTTGTCCAAGCTCTAAAAGAGTAAGGTATACTTTTGCTTGGGAATTAGTTAGCCCTATCTGAGTTAGGACTACGGCGTCTTCATCCTTAAGGGACAACTCATTCTCCTCGGCATAGAATATACTGATTGGATTCTGTATTAACCATTTCTAAATTCTCCTAAATCAAAAACTGATCGAGCACCAAACCATTTTTGACCTATGTCGTAAGTGCCTGTTCTGACAAGTGTTTAAAAATAAAAAAGCACCAAAAGGAATTGCTACAATTTTAAGGAGAAAAAAAATGAAAAAACAATTTAAGCCAAAAATACTAGCCATTAGTGCAATTCTACTTTTGACGATATCTGCTGCTATTACAATAATGCCAGGAGTCCTAGCGCAAACAGGCTACACAAAAATGCCTGATCGACCAACGCACACCGAGGTAGGAGCCAGCCCAACACTAGTTGGACTCGGCCAAGAAGTACTTATCAACATCATGACTTATCCAGCACCAAATGGACCAACGTATGAAGCCCAAAGCTTAGTACCATTACTAACAGGCGGCTTCTCAAACATCTCAATAACCATTACTCATCCAGACGGAACCAAGGAGACATTTATGCCAATTGATGAAACATTGGCGCAATGCGGAATAAACGTACCTGGCCAAGCGCAAATCGTAGGCCACCTCCAATTCAAATATAAGCCCACCGTAGTCGGCAACTACAGTCTTTCAGCTAGTTTCCCAGGTGAAACTTACACAACCGACAACCAAAGTCCATCAGTAAAAGTCTCAGTATACTATGGGCCATCAACCTCCACACATATTACAACCTTCACAGTCCAACAAGACACAGTGCTCGCTGGACAACTTAATGGATACCCATGGTCACCACTACCCAAGAACTACTGGGAAGACCCAGTCAACACAAACAACCGTGAATGGTACGCAATTTCAGGCGACTGGGTACAGGACCGCTACAACATCATAGGTCAAAACTACAATCCATACAGTACAGCGCCTAACGCACCACACATTCTTTGGGCTAGCCAAGTATGGAGTTCAGGACTAATCGGTGGAGATTGGGGAAGTCTGCCTTACGCAAGCGGTGTCGCTGGCGCCGGAGGAATAGTACTTGACGGCAAAATCTACCAGACAAGCGCTAAATCTGGATACTTCGACTGCATTGACCTAAGAACAGGACAGTTACTATGGTCTGCACTTGGATCAATAAACAAAGCACAACGCTTAGACCCTGCATACCAAACTGCTGCGCAACAAAATGAAGGACAAATAGACGAATGGATCTGGGGATACATAACAGAATCTCGAACTGGAACAGCTAGTCCTTTCTGGATTAGATATAGCCCATGGGACGGTTCAGTGATGCAAAACATAACCAATGTGCCAAGAGACTTAACTTCAATAAAGATAGAGGACGGCAGCCCTATTGTTTGGTGTAACCAAGCAAACCTTAACACGTACAATACAACGAAACCATTGAAACTCGCATATTCTAATCTGATCTGCTGGAATTATAGCAAACTAGTAGATACAGTCGGGTACACTCAGGTTACAAGCAATGACTGGCGAAAAGGCATCGAATGGAATGTAACAACACAAACCGGCGACCTAGTCGATGTTGGCGATAACAACTTCCGAGGACCAACATGCATACCATACTATGAAGCAGGAGTAGTAGTTGTAAGAACACCAAACGCTATGCAACAAATGGAAGCCTTCGATATGAGCACCGGCAAATTCCTGTGGAAGAATAACAACACAGTTTTTGACATAGATGTGCAAATTGAAGGCATTGCTACAAGCCCAAGCGGACCTGTAATAAAGAACGACGGAGGCTCTGGAAATTATGTTGCGTATGATGTGAAAACAGGACAGGAAATATGGAGAGCTCCAACAGGAGAAGCGCCATGGGGTATGCTTCCGGCATATACATTCGTTTATCACAACGGTGTTCACTTCATGGGTAGCTATGACGGATATGTCTATGCATACAATACTAAAGATGGTAAACTAGTTTGGAAGAGCGACTACATCGGGGAACAATTTGAAGCGGTTTACAACAATCAGCCTTACAACGGAAGAGCGGCAGGCGCTGATGGAAAACTCTACTATTCAACCGATACAACATACCGGGCAATGCCAAGAACGAGATTCCACGAAACAGTATGTATCAACGAAACAAATGGCAAATTTATATGGACCCTTCCAATAGCAATCCAGCCAACAGCTATCGCTAATGGATACTTAGTGGGAAGAGATGGCGACAACGGAATGCAATATGTCATTGGTAAAGGAAAAACAGCCACATCAATTACAGCACCAACTACAGGTGTTCCAGTAGGAACAAACATACTACTGCAAGGCTCAGTCTTAGATAAATCACCTGGAAAACCCAACACCCCAGCAGTCGCTGATCAAGACATGAGCATGTGGATGGATTACCTATACGGACAAAACACATCATTACTGAATAGTCCACCCACACCACACGGAGTCCAAGTAAGACTGTACGCAATCGATTCAAACGGCAATGTAGCAGAAGTCGGAACGACAACCAGCGACTCAAGTGGCAAATACTCAATCGCTTGGACACCAACAAGAGCAGACAAATACACTATAACAGCAACCTTTGACGGAAGCGAATCTTACTTTGGCTCATGGGATGAAACAGCACTACTTATACAAGAAGGCGTTTCAGCAACAACGGCACCGACATCTGCAACACTTACACTTGATTCAATGAATTCGACAATAATGACAACTATAATAGGCGTCGGCATAGCAATTATAATAGCAATCGCAATAGTAGCTATTCTACTGCTTAAAAGAAAACAATAAATAACAAACCTTTTTCTTTTTTTCCTAAAGCTAAATATTCAAACCCTTTTTGCCTATTTCTGATTACTGCTTGCAGTATTAACCAATAGCTTTCCTTGTTCTACTTTACAGGGGTAACTTTCTAGTTTGGTTATCGGATTCTCTTGGTATTGTCCGTTTCGTACGTCAAATTTCCAGCCATGGCATGGACACATCACGACGTAGCCATTGAGAATACCACCATGGAGTTGGCAACCAGTATGCGGACAAAGGTTAGAGACAGCGTAAACTTGACCGTTAACACGTGCAAGCAAAATAGGTTTGCCTTTATGACGGACAGCTTTCATATGACCCTCTAACAATTCAGTTTCTGTTATTGACTGAAAAAAACTCGATTTCGGCATACTTGTTACCCCTTCCAAAAAACTGTTAAGAAGTAGAACCTATTTCGTCTATATTTGTATATAGTTGATGTCTCTAAAACATCTTTTATAGCCTGATTCTAATAAGGATAATTGCTTAAAGAAATAAATCTCACTTGTCCTGAAAAAAAATACCCGTTAATGCGAACCTTATATTAACTATATATCTTCTGCTGTTAAGATAGAGTGTAAAATATTTGACAGCTAAGACTTTACTTTGCGGATGCGTTTATGAAGATAACGATTGGATGCTTGTTAGAATAAAAGAATGTGAGAAGCACTACAAGGAAAGGCACAAGAAAGTGGAATATCGGCCTAAAGCTGAATGCAACAGAAATGATACGAGAGGAGAATAAATTACCATTAAATTGAGTTATAAAAACTGTATCAATATTATTATCAGTAACATGTTTGGCGAGCTTTATATGGTGCGATCAAAAGGTATATAGTGTGTTTTAATGATTGTCAAACCAGAAAACAAAAAGAAAATAATTGCAAAAGCAACACCAGTTCACGAAATCCCACAAGGAAGAAAATTAACTAAAATCCCAGAATATGACGCCGTTTTCCAACAAATCATTGACAGCCCCGATAAGATGTTTAAAATTGAAGTTGAAGGCAAAACAGTTAAGACAACATATGCACCTTTCTCGTTCAGAGTGAAAACTTACAACAAAAAACCTGAAAGAAAATTTAATTTAGTTCTCAAAGTGCGTAGCAGAGAAGTCTATATCGTCAAGTCAGATAGGAATGAATGAGAAACCTAACTCACCTTTGAAATAAGCCTTTACAAACAATCGTAATAATTAGAAATTAAAAGATTGGAAAAAGAAAATGTCTGAACACAAACCTAATTGGCCTGAATCTGGCGACCTAGTAATCGCCACTATAGAAAGCGTAATGGATTACGGAGCCTACGCTAACCTAGATGAATACAGCAAAAGAGGTTTTTTGCATATATCCGAGATTTCTAGTGCCCGAGTTAGAAACCTCCATGACTTTGTTCGTGAAAAACAAAAAATGGTTCTAAAGGTTCTTCGAGTAGATCTAGAAAAAGGTCATATCGACTTATCCTTGCGACGAGTAACTAAACGTGAAAGAATAGAGAAAATCAAAGTCTGGAAAAAAGAGCGCAAAGGCGAAGTACTTCTCCGTGCAGTAGCAGAAAAGGTTGCTTTACCTTTACCTGAATTACATCAACAAGTAGACCCAATTCTTGAAGAAACAATTGGTTTATACGAAGGCTTTGAACAAGCACTCAAAGAAGGACCAGAATACTTAACTAAACTGGGTATTCCTGAAGACATCGCTAAAGCATTCAACCAAATTGCAGAAGAACGTATCCGCATTAAAATGGTTCAAGTCAGAGGCATATTGGAAATTCGCTGTATGAAACCAAATGGCGTTAAGTGCATTAAAGAAGCATTTACTTACGCGAAAAAATCTCAAAAGTTGAAGGACACCGTGGTTGAATTCTCGGTCATTGCAGCCCCAAAGTACAGTGTTAAGGTTTCCGCTGAAAACTGGAAACTTGCCGAAGAAATTATTGATGAAATTAGCCAGCGCGTAGTCACGAACATTACTAAAGCGGGTGGACAAGGCTCATTTAAAAGAGAGAAACAGTAGGTGAAAAATTGAGAGAAGATACCAATAAAACCTTATGGGGACAAGTAGAAAAAATCGGTAAGGGCACCAAAGCAAACTATGACGCGAACAAAAAAACTCTTACGTTCTGTTTCAATAGAAACCCCCACACATCAAGCGACCAACTTAAAAAATTGCGAGAAACCCTAATGAAAGAGCTATTTGAATTAGGATATGCTAGCCGTATGAAGTACAACGGAGAAGTAATTGCAGACAATATAGAACAAGAAAATGTAGTGCTTGAGAGGAAAAATCACAAGCTCATAATTCGCCTAAGCAATAAATCGGCTGAGGATAAAGAAAAAAGAAAGCCAGAAAATTCCAGTTAATTCATTGGCAGATAGCTCAAACCATCTTCAGTTACTCTACTTAACCTATTGGTTAACTACGTTTTTATTGTTATATAATTCAGATAATTTTAGAAGCGTTTCTTTGTAGACATGTATAGCGTTTAGGTACTCACTTATGTCTATATGTTCATCTAATGTGTGGTCCAGATGTGAGTCGCCTGGTCCATAAGTGACTATGGGCAAGTTCATGGCTTTACCGAGAATGTTCATGTCTCCTGTACCAGTTTTATGCAGAAGTGTCGCTGGTTTGTTTAGAACTTTACGCACAGAAGAAGACAAAACATGTACTAGTGGTGAAGCCTTGTTAACCTCAAATGGCTCTACAGTATCTTGAACAGATGCTTTTACAATTACCTTTGGGTTGGCAGCATGGTATTTTTCAATTATTTTCGCAATCTGCTGATAAACCTGAGCTGTAGAAAACTGAATGGGCACTCGAACATCAAGATTCATCTCNACTTCAAAAGGAACCACCGACATCACTTTACCACCCATAACTTTTACTAAACAAGCGGTAACAGCGTTGTATGGGCTTGTCGATGGATCCAATGACGGATAATTGGAAGCATTTTTGATAAGCTCCCAAAGTTCGTACGCTTTCTCCAACGCATTATCATACATCCATGGGGTAGAAGAGTGGCCTGTTTCAGTTTTACAGATGATTTTTAGTTGAATTTGACCCTTGTAACCTATCGTTATATTTTCAATGCCGCTGGGCTCCCCGAAAATGGCATAGTCTGCTTTAATGCCCTGAGTTATTAGATGTCTGACACCCCGGCTTGTTGCCTCTTCTTCTACTACGCTGGCTATCAAGATTTTTCCTTTGAAATTTGGATCTTTGCCTGCTTCGGCGGCAGCCATAATCATTGCGGCAAGCGGACCTTTCGCGTCTACAGCGCCTCGAGCGTAAATTTTGCCTTCTTCTATTCGAAGAGGTAGATGTCCGGCTACTGTGTCCATGTGCCCGCAAAGAAGGATCACTGGTTCGCCTATGCCGACGACTCCTATGACGTTTCCGATTGCATCTTTGCCAACTTCAAAGCTCATATTTGTCATTTCTTCAACTAAGAAGTCAGCTGCGTCTTCTTCTTTTCCCGAAGGGCTGTATATGCCTAATAGGTTAGTTAGGAACCGAACTGCTGTTTGCTCGCTCATATTCTTCTTCCTTTAACACTTCATCTAGTACAGTTAGGACGCGGTCAATCTGTTGCTTGTTAATAACTAAGGGCGGAAGCAGACGCACAACCGTTCTTCCTGCATCCAGAACCAACACACCTCGGTTAGCCGCCTTTAAAATCACGTTTAACACGTCATATCGAAGTTCCATGCCTAGCATTAGACCTAAACCGCGAACTTCCTTGACAATATTATGCTTCTTCTGCAAANTTAACAGTCCAGCCTTGAAGTACTTGCCCTTCTTCTCGGCGTGNTCAGCTAATTTATCCTTCACCAGTGCGTCTATTGCAGCGCATCCTGCGGCACAGACAAGAGGGCTTCCACTGAAAGTAGTTGAGTGTTCGCCAACTTTGAAGGCGGACATTATGTTTTCTTTGGCTACGGTTATTCCGATTGGTAAGCCACCTGCAAATGGTTTAGCTAAACACATAACATCAGGAGTTACATTCCAGTTTTCGCATCCAAACAGTTTGCCTGTNCGTCCAAAACTTGTTTGAACTTCATCGAAAATAAGCAAAACACGTCTGTTGTTGCAGATTTCCCTGATTTGCTGCAAGTAGCCATCTGGCGGTACTCGCACACCACCTTCGCCTCGGATTGGCTCCATTAAAACTGCAGCAGTTTTTTCAGTTATGGCTTCTCTAAGTTTATCAGCGTTATCTGGTGCAATATGTTTAATTTCGGGAATCAAAGGCATGAATGGTTCACGGTATTTCTTGTCCCAAGTTGCGGATAGAGCGCCCATGGTTTTTCCATGAAATGCCCCCATAAGAGCTATTATTTCTGGTTTGCCAGTAAATTTGCGAGCTAATTTTATGGCGCATTCAACGGATTCTGCTCCGCTGTTTGACAGGAAAGCTTTGTCTAAACCTTTTGGAGTTATCGCAATGAGCTTTTGGATAAATTCTGCTCTTCTATCGTTATAGTACGCTCCGTGACAAGTGATAAGTTGCTCTGCTTGTGCCTGTACAGCAGCNACAACTTTTGGGTGACAGTGTCCCAGCAGAGCAACTCCGTAGCTGGTTGAGCAATCAACGTATTCTTTNCCGTTAATATCCCAGACATGCGCACCTTTNCCTTTTGTTAAAACAACTGNTTTTTTGCTAAAAACATTAGCGAGGTAACGAGTTTCAATATCTATTATTTCTTTGTCATTCACAAGTAATCACCGTGCCTACTTTATGATCTAACGCTGAGCTGATAGGTTGATTTCCCATGCCTGCTGTAATAAGAACTTCTTTGACATCGTGATTTAGGGCTTCAAGAGCTGCATGAACTTTGGTGCTCATGCCTGAACCAATACTGGACATGACTTCTTTAACATCTGTTGAGCTGATTTTAGGCACTAGTTCTCCTCTAAGCATTAAACCTTTAACGTCGGTAAGAAGAATAAGGCGATCGGCTTTTAACGCAACTGCAATTATGGCCGCTGTGCGGTCACCGTCAACATTTAACGGTTCAGAATCTTGACTTAAAGCGATTGGTGTCACGATTGGCACAAAATCTTTACCAAGCAGAAGATTTAGCAGTTCACTGTTAACTTCCGTTATTTTTCCTGTGTAGCCGCCATCAAGGACTCTTTTGCGTCCACGTTCGTCGACGGCGATGAGTTTTGTTTTGCGTTCAGCTTTCAGTGTAGCTGCATCTAAACCTGTTATGCCCACAGCCGGAATCCCTTGCGATTGAAGTGCCAATACG
>JGI20214J51088_10001694_pt1 | contig 14967 bp, 12 predicted proteins | sample WetSurMetagenome_FD_51088 | JGI IMG/M metagenome (IMG submission 51088) | reverse complement strand
ATCGGGTCTATCTTCCTGAGATAAAAGAGTTGGTGTCAAGATAAGCCCGAAAAGCATTATGATTAATGTTTTCATGGCTTGCTCCTTTTAATTTTTATTTATTAATCGAACTCCGATGCAATAATAACTTTTAAATACAGTCTGCGCTCAATAAAAATGATGGGGGGATTAATAATTTTAGGAATGGACATTTTGTGTAGAAGAGNGAGATAAGAACTTAAATCACAATTTTATTTTTCAAACTTTAAAATATTTACACAACTCATTCGTCTTTATNAATAAGAACTAAAAACGGTTAATGACAGAACAAGCAAAGACAGTNGAAAAGACATTTAACAGAGAAAAAAGCGGATTACTCAATTTTATTAGAAAGTTCGTTTCCTCAAAAGAAGATGCTGAAGATATACTGCAGGATGTGTTCTACCAGTTTATCAGTTATGCAAATATTGAGCTGATTGAAAAAGTAAACAGCTGGCTTTTTAAAACAGCAAAGAATAAAATAATTGATAAAAGCAGGAAGAAGAGAGAGGAGAGATTTACAGAACAAGTAAAGGAAGAGGCTGATGGAGAAGAATTTTTTTCGATGGAAGATTTTCTTCCTTCAATAGATTTAACTCCGGAGGCTTTGTTCCTGAAAGAGGAATTCTATGAAAAATTTGAAACAGCTTTAAACGAACTGCCGCTTGAACAGCGTGATGTTTTTCTGATGAATGAGATTGACGGATTTACCTTCAGCGAAATATCTGAGTTAACCGGTTTACCAGTAAACACGCTTCTATCGCGGAAACATTACGCGGTAAAGCAGCTAAAGAAAAAATTAAATAAATATATAAGTGAGTAAAATTATGTGTCATACAAACAAAAAAAGATTTATTGTACGTGGAATCGGATTTGGAATATTATTCGCGGGGTTATTTTCGCTTCTGGTCTTCTTACTATGGAACTGGCTTATGCCTGCAATATTCGGATTGACCACAATAACATTCTTCCAGGCATTCGGTTTGTTAGTACTTTCAAAAATACTATTCTTTGGTTTTCACAGGGGCGGCCATCCCCGCCATTTCAGATCGAAGGAGTACTGGAAAAAAAGATTTGAAGAAGAGAACAAGTCCGCAGATGAAAATTTAAACGGTGGAAGAGTTTAAGTTAAGCAACACACCCCTTCTTTTCCTCCCGATGTATCGGGAGGAATTTAAAGGGGTGTGTGGCATTAGTATTACTCTAAATGTGATGAACTATTAAAAAACCATTCCGGTAGTTTTATTTAAGGAATTATTTTTTAGGCAAATAGTCTTCTCTAACCGGCGAAAAAACTTCAATCACAACAGAATCTTCGTGTACTTCAACACCGTGTTCAACGTTTTCCGGAATGCACCAGCTGTCTCCCGGTTCAGTGTTATAACTTTCACCGTTAATTGTAAAGGTCATTCTTCCTGAGATCATGTAACCTGTTTGTTCATACGGATGATTGTGAATTGGAACTTTGCTTCCTTTTTCAAGCATAAATTCACTAAGTAATGTTTTACTTCCATAACTCAGTGTTTTGTATGTAACTCCATCCAGAGCTTTTACGTAATTAATAATTGCTCTTTTATAAAACATTTTCAACTCCATTCTAAAATGAATTTTGTGGTAGTAAAATTAGTACAAAATATTAATCTTTTTCCACTTTTATTTAAACTGATTTGATTCGACTGCAAATCTCTCAATCCTTGATTACTTTTCATAAAACTTTGTATCCCGGGTGAAAAATACTTTCCCTATAGTGGTGGCTACGTCAGTGTGCTAAGTGGTAAAAGTCTTTAGCCACTCCCAAAGTGATGGCATTGCCAAAAGGACACGAGGAAATACAATTGACGAGGTCCGCAAAGAATAAAACACAAGAATCATAAAACAAAAACAATAGAACACAGATAGGGCTGATTACTATGATTAGTTATGATTATTAAAATTAGAATTATTGATGCTTAACAGTAAAACTCAAATTAAAATATTGGTTAGCGTTACCTGCGTAAAAACCTTGCTAACTTAGTATTAACCGGACTTAAGAAAATTAACCATTCTGTAAACAAAAATTTGCTTCTAATTATATCAGCACATACTTAATTTTGGTAAGTTGTTTTCAGGTAATTACTATCAATCTTTTAATGCTGAAAAAATTATGAAACGAATTCATTCCCAAATCATTGTATTATTGATTATCCTTCTTACTGCGGGCATCATTATGCCTCAGCAAAAAAAGATTTTAATAAAAGCGTACGTTAATAAATTATCTGATAGATCGGGTGTTTACATTACCGGTAACAGCGATGAACTTGGAAACTGGAACTTTATGCGGGAAATGGAAAAAATCTCGGAAAGNGAATGGCATTTTGTAGTTAAAGCAGAAACGGGTGATACATTACTTTATAAATTTACCCGCGGTGATTGGGACAAAGAAGCTGTAGACTCAATCGGGATTGAATATGCAAATTTTATTTATGTTGTAAATACCGATACAACGCTTAGCCATAAAATCGTAAACTGGCGGGATAAGGTTCAGCAAAAAATTATAGTAACACCTGAAAGATTTGCAAACAAAGCTGGTACAATTGAATTAATAGAAGGATGGAAATATAAAACAGGTGATGATACGTTGTGGGCAGATACAAATTTTGATGACAGTAACTGGAAATCGATAAATCCTTTATTAATAAAAAAAGATTTTGATAAACTTGATTGGACAGGTAATATCTGGTTCCGTACCAAGGTTTATGTTGATTCATCATTCTGGAATAAACCATTTGGATTTGTTTTCATAAATTCAGGCGCAGCAGAAATTTATCTAAATGGAAAACTTATTTACAGAATTGGTGAAGTTGGCTTTTCTGCTGATGAAGAAAAAATATATACTGACAGAACACCGCATCATATAATTTTTAACAAGACGGAAAACATTCTTGCTGTACGATACTCAAATCATAGCGCAGAAAGAATGCTGGCATATAATATTCCCGCAGGGTTCAACACATACCTCTGTGATCTTGATGGAGCGGTCAGCGGAAGAGTTTCAATAATAAGACAAAACTCAATTTTACAACTTGCATTTACTTTTTTTCTTCTTGCATTTTCTATTATGCATTTTCTTCTTTTTATATTCTATCATAAAGCAAAAGAAAACCTGTTCTATTCAATATCGATGCTTGGTTTTGCAGGCGTTATATACACAAGCAGCAGCTTTACATTTGAAACCTCAATGCTGAATAACATAACTTCAGCGCTTTTTAATACAATATCAATTTATCTATCAATACTTTTTGGACTACTTACAGTTTATATCAGCTCGTATAAAAAATTACCGAAGCAAGCAGTGTTGTTTATAATTATATCATCACTTTTTGTTATACAATCTTTTCTGATCCAGTATTTTAATGCATCATTTATTCAAAATGCTTTTTATGTTTACGTGATATTGGTAGCTCTTGAGATACTAAGAGTTGTAATAAGATCTGCAAGAAGAAAGGAACCTTGGGGCTGGGGCTGGATAATTGGGTTAGGGTTTCTTATCTCAATGATGTTCATAGGTTACCAGATATTAATTTTAACTGATGTAATTACGCAGCCGCTTTTCGGAATAAGAGTAGTATATGTTTACGGAATAATAATTCTTGCTATAACTGTCTCTATCAACTTATCCCAAAAAGTCGCTGATACAACAAAGAACCTTGAAAGACAACTGATTCAGGTAAAAGAACTTTCTGATAAAACTATTGAGCAGGAACGAAAAGCAAAAGAAGAAGAACTTGTAAAAGAATTATTAAAAGCTGATAACGACAGAAAAACAAAAGAACTTGATGAAGCAAGAACACTTCAGCTTTCTATGCTTCCTAAAAAAGTTCCGATGCTTGATAATTTTGATATTGCTGTTTATATGAAACCTGCTACAGAAGTTGGAGGAGATTATTATGATTTTAAATATGACAACAATGACAATTTAATTATTGCAGTTGGCGATGCAACCGGGCACGGGATGAAAGCAGGAACAATGGTTGCAACGATTAAGGGACTGTTTACGGCAGAAAGAATGGAGACAGATATTGTCTCTTTTCTTAATAAAAGTAATGCTGTCATTAAAGATATGATGCTCGGTAATATTTTTATGGCGATGATGATGGTGAAGTTAGAGGGCAACAAGGCTGTATTTTCTTCTGCAGGAATGCCGCCATCTTTAGTTTTCAGAAAAGATAAAAATGATATTGAAGAGATAAGATTAAAAGCAATGCCGCTTGGCGGTCCTATAGATTTAAAATACCCTGAGAAGGAAATAACATTATCAATCGGAGATACAATACTATTAATGTCTGATGGATTTCCCGAATTGTTTAATGAACAAAAAGAAATACTTGGATATGATAATGCCAAAAGTATTTTCGGAATGATAGCAGGTAAACAACCAAAAGAGATAATTAATCATCTCTGTACTGAAGCTGACAAATGGAGAGGGAATGCAAAGCAGGAGGATGATATTACTTTTGTAGTGGTAAAAGTAAAATAAGCTGTTAAGATTTTATTTATGAATTTTACCGCGGGATAGTGAGGCAAAGATTCCAACAAAGCATAAAATACTAAAAAGTATAAAAGCTGTACGCGCGCTTACTAAAAATGCATCCTGGTTTGCAGGACTTATCTTTGCAGTACCAATGAACAAGCTGAAAATTACTATCACAATCCCCATAGAAAACATTTGCCCTATCATTCTCATAGAAGCAAGAGTAGCAGAAGCAATGCCGTATTGTTTTTTTTCAACCGAGCTCATTACTGCATTTACATTTGGTGATGAGAACAAAGCAAAGCCAAGTCCCATCATTGCAAGGTTTAGAACAATTAGTGTATAACTTGTTTCCTTACTTAAAAAACAGAATATAGTTAGTCCAATAGTTAATAATGTCATTCCTGCTGATGCAGCATATTGCGGTTCTGTTTTATCGGAAAGTCTTCCGGCTATCGGTGAAAATATTGCCATCATAACAGGCTGGGTAATTAAAATTATACCAGCCTGTTGCGGTGTTAAGAGTTTAACGCTTTGCAGATAAAAGCTCATCAAAAAACTTATTGCAAAAGTTGCGCTGTAATTAATAAGTGCGGCAATGTTAGAAAGAGTAAATGTTCTGTTGGTTTTAAATAACGTAAGATTAAATACAGGATCATTTGTTTTAGTTTCAACAGAGTAAAGCAATACAAAACTCAAAACAGATATGAAGAGAAGAACAAATCCTGCGGGTTTGGGGAAAAATGAAATTGAGATCATTAATAGAATGATTGAAATTATATAAACAGAAGCGCCACGAAGATCATACTTGTGTTTATCAACTTCCTGCCATTCGTGTTTTAAGTAAACTGCAGTGGCAACTATCAAAACAATTCCAACTAAAACATTGATGAAGAAAATCCATCGCCAGTTAATATTTTGAGTTATAGCTCCGCCTAAAAATGGTCCGGTGGAAAGTCCTATATAAACAGCGGCAGTATTTATTCCGAGTACTTTACCGCGCTCATTTTGAGGAAACACACTAACCAACAATGCAGTTGAGCTGCTGAAAATAAATGAGGATCCAACTCCCTGAATTAATCTGAATATTAAAAGAGATATTGTGCTGAATGCAAGACCACACAAAAGAGAACCAACGGTAAAAAGTATAATTCCCCATTTAAAGAATTTTGTTCTGCCGTAAATATCTGTAAGCTTACCAACAGGTAATAGTAGTGCAGCGGTAGAAACAAGATAAGCAGTTGAAATCCAGCTTAATAAAATTGCAGAAGCTTTGAATTCAATTCCAATTATGGGTAAAGCAATATTTATTGAAGAGCCCATGAATGCGGTCATAAACGCAGTAAGAGTTGTGATGAGCAAAATTATTTTTGTCGGCGGATTATTATCAGTTGTTATCATTAGAAGCAGCAAGTAGTAATTGCGTTAATACATTTTCGTTTTAATTGTTGTTTTAAAAAAAAATTAAAGTTATTTCAATTACTACCGGATAATAAACACTTTTCATTTGGTGTAAGGCTTTTATCCCAAACTATTTTTAACTGATTAAACATTCGTTATGATATTCTGATCTGCTTTTTTATTCATCTCTGTCTGAACTATAAACCATACTGCAGGCGAAAACACTATCCACAGAACAAATAACAGCCACAAATTAAAATGATCGGAAGAAATTTTTTCATAAAGCTGAGAGAACTTATAGTACGACCAGAAATTAGCAAATGGAATGAAAAGCAAAACAGTCCACAGCCCCGGTGAAGCTTCAGCATCTTTCCCGACAAATTTCATCTCCTCGGAAATTTTATAAAACCAATAAATTGAATAAATACCAATGGTTATAACCATTAAACCCACTTGCCCAAGCATATTTCTTTTTTTGATCATTTTAGTTCCCTTCTGATAAGATGATAAAATAAATTATAAAATTACTTCTTAGAAAAAGTCAACTATCTGTGCAATAAAAATAGCGACGGAGCTATGTTAATCAAATTGTTAACTTAATTTTAAAAGGCGGAACAAGTTTAACCCGCCTTCAATTCTATTCAGAAACTTCGACGGATTGGGTTACAAACGAGGGTAATTATTAATTTCAAAATGAAGTTTTTACTCTTTAATCATTTACTAAAAAAATAAATTAATATCTCATCAACCCTTTCGCGCCAGTTTGCCCACTCATGTCCGTCATTAAATATGTTAAAGACATGCCTGATTCCAGTAGTTTCCATTTTTTTATGCAGGTTTTGATTTGCATATAAAAATGTTTGGTTCTCTACAGCACCGGATAAAAGATCATATCTGCCGACATCAAAATAAAAACTAAATGCTTGTCGTGTTTTTTCATTTTCAGCAGCTTCTGTTAGAGCATCAAAAAGTTCTGTTGTAATTGTAGCTGATTGCCCGGCAGCGTTAAGAAATTTATCGGGTCTTTTAAGTGCAGTTAACAGAGATATATGAGTCCCTGCAGAAATTCCAGCTATAACACGGTCCTCAGGCAAATGAGATGTTTTATAATTTTGATCAATAAGAGGAATTAGCTCATCACAAATAGCAGTAGTGTAATCTTTTGTTTTATTCAAAAAATATTCCCGGTCACTTTCCCGGTACTGGATAAAAACAACAATAACAGGAGTAATTTTTTTATCAGCTATAAGATTATCGAGTACGTTGGCGTAAGAACAAAATTCCATTGCTTTAAAACCATCATTAATATACAAAGTTGGAAGAGTTGAAAGATTATCATAACCGGCTGGTTTATAAATTTTTATCTTCCTTTCCTGCACAGAGATTGTTTTACTTTTAAAGAATAAACTGTCAATTGTTCCGTGCTGGATAGATGGACGGAATTCTCTTATTGGATTTGTTTTGAATAAAGGCATAGCGCATTGCGAGTGTAAACCAAATCCACTTGGTGTAATGAATTGATTTCGCGGATCGGTGATTGTGCTGTCATCAACTATAAACTGGTAATCGATCCGTGCATCCGGCGGCAGTGAATAAATTTTGAAAAAGAATCTTTCTTTGCCGCAAATTATCGCTTCCATTGTATCTGGTTTTGCCCAACCGAATTGAATATCACCATTAATTAAAACAGTAGAAGCTTTACCATACCAGTAGAAGCAAGCAAGGCGGTTGTCTTCAATAATTGGAGAGTTGGGATTATTAGCCAGGTGTTGTTGTATAACTGTGCTGCGTTCTTCAACAGGTAAGATTTTTAGACTTTCGATAAATTTTACAAAGTTACTTTTTTCAAGAAGTTCTTTACCCGGAGTTGTTGAGGGGACAGGATTTGGTGCAGTGTTATCACTGCATCCGCTAATTGAAACAAAAAGTAAGAAACATATAAAGTAGAAAACTGAAATTGTATAGGGACCTGCTGTTTTCATAAAACATCATAATTATAAAATGGAAAAAATGTTCATTGCAAATATAGATACCTGCAAATATAAATATTGTAAAAACTGCAAAATTCTGTTTTATCAACTACTGATAAATTTTAAAAATGACTATGGACATAGTCTAAAGAAGTTTAGCAAAACAACAACTTTTCCGATGGTTATTTTATCCTAATCCATAACTCTCATATAGCGATCAATCCATTCATCAAAAAAGATTTGAAATATCTTTATTATCCGCTTATATTATTTATAGAATTTTAAATCAGGAATAATAAAATGGAATCAATTTATTTAGCTCCAATTAAACAACAGTTAAACGAAAGACGCGAAAGGCTGATCGCAACAAACAAATCATTGCCAAACTCAGCGCATCTTTTCGATCTGTTAAAGCTAGTGGATGCCGCATTAGAAAGAATTGATGATGGTTCTTATGGAATTTGCGAGGTTTGTAAAGCTATTATTGAGGAAGAAATTCTAAAAGAGAATCCGTTAATTACAGTTTGTCTTGGTGATTTGAACTCACATCAACAGAAAGCCCTTGAGCTTGATCTTGCATTTGCATCACAAATACAACGTAACCTTCTGCCGCAAAATAATCTTAGTATCAATGGATGGGAACTAAGTTATCAATATAATCCTGCGGGTCCTGTCAGCGGTGATTTTTGTGATATGATACAGATGGCGGATAACTCATTATTGTTTGTACTTGGTGATGTTTCGGGTAAGGGTGTCGCCGCATCATTGATGATGTCGCATCTGCACGCATTAATAAACAGTCTTATATCATTCGGGTTAAGTGTAAGCGAACTTGTAGAAAAAGCAAACCGGCTTTTTAGTAAAAGTACAATGAACACAAATTATGCAACAATGGTTTTTGGAAAAGCAAATCCCATTGGTGAAATTGAGATCTGTAATGCAGGACATAATCCGCCGCTGCTGCTTTCTGATGGTAATATAAAACCTATAAATGCAACGGGTATTCCTATCGGTCTATTCTGTGAAACTGTTTACACAGTTGAAAAATTTTTATTAAAGAAGGGAGATTCGCTTCTTCTTTATACAGATGGATTAACTGAATCGATGGCTGATGGAATTGAATATGGAGAAGCTAGAGTAACCGCATTATTAAGGAAAAATGGAAATCTTTCTGCAGAAATGCTTATTGAATCAATCCTTAAGAATAATAAAGAATATATTGGAAACTCCTTACCCACAGATGATTTAACAATTATGGCTGTTAAGAAAAACTGAGATTGTTTTAAATTCTTCAAATAAATTATACTACAAATATTTTTTAACTAACCAGCCTACCCTTGACAAGTAACTATTTATTTCTTTATTTGGTGCTCAATTTTTCTTATATGACAGACGGTTGAACTAAATTAATTTCCGGTCGTCTTAACATTCAGTGCCCACTAACTATGTAAAGGAAATTATATGAAAACTGCTTTACTGTTCAGCTTCTTAATTTTATGCACGATGGTTTTTCCACAGAATACTTTTACGCGAATTGATTCGTTATTTAATCAGGCGTCCCGGTTGGACATTTTTTCCGGTGTAGTTCTTATTGCTGATAAAGATAATGTTCAATATCTGAAAGCATTTGGAAACTTGGACTGGGATAAGCAGTCGCCAAATCTCACTAATACAAAGTTTAACATTGGTTCAATAGGTAAGCTGTTTACACAGATATTAATTAGTCAGCTTATACAGGAGGGGAAACTAAACCTTTCCGACAACCTTGAAAAAATTTACCCGCTCTACAATAACGAAGATGATAAAAAAATTACAGTTAAACTTCTGCTCACTTTTTCCGCCGGGCTAGGTGATTATTTTATGATAGAAGAATTTAATATGCACCCTGATAAGTACAGATCGACCGATGCGCTTTTATCTATTATTAAAAAACAGCCACTGTTATATGAACCGGGCACGTCGAGGGAATATTCAAACTCAAGTTATGTTGTGCTTGGCGGAATAATCGAAAAACTAACAGGTAAAAACTATCTGGAAAATCTGAAGGAAAGAATTCTAAATCCGCTTGAAATGAATAACTCGGGTTTTATTTATAAAGACACTAAACGCACAAACACAGCAAAAGGATATATTGTTAATCCTGACGGAACAAAAGAATCTACTTATGAAAGAATGCCAAACGTTCCAACCCCGGCCGGAGGAATGTTCTCAACTGTGGAAGACTTGTTGAAATTAGATAGATCATTAATGAACGATAATGTTTTGCTGAACGATAAATATAAAGTGCTGCTATTAAACAGATTTAATGCTGATATAAATAGCACTTTTCAGGAATTATTAGCTGAACCTGATTTTGGGATGGGCGTAGCGGGCGGTTCACCAGGATGGAATGCAGTTTATGATCAGATTGTTGCCGGCAAATACACTGTAATAATTTTATCCAACTTCGATCAGGGTGCAGAGAAATTAATTAAAAACATAAATGGTATTCTGCTTGGTAAAGATATTTCACCGCTAACTCCTTCCGCGGGAAAAATTATTTATGCTATAATTAAAGAAAAAGGCGCTTCCTATTTTGTTAATAATTATCTGGAGGTTCTTAAGGGAATAGAAATAGAGGATGATGGAATGCTGAATATGCTGGGATATAATTTTCTGCAGGGAGGAAAAACCGATGAAGCAATATCTGTTTTTATAGTGAATACAAAACTTTTCCCGGAAATTGCAAACACTTTCGATAGTCTCGGTGAAGCATATTTAAAAAAGGGCAACAAAGAACTTGCGATTGAAAATTACAGAAAGGCTTTTAAAATGGATCCTCAGAATAAAAATGCAGAAAAAATTATAAAAGACTTGACAGGGAATTAAAAACATTTGCATACTTTGTGTGAGTTATAATCCGCCTTAGTAAGAGCTAAGGCGGCAGTTTTTTAGAACCCCAAAAAAATCTTAACCGTACCACCAACCAGTCCGGCAAAGGTTAACCTGAAAAACCAACAAAGAAAACTAAAGCCCTATCATCAAAAATATCCATCTATAATATATTGATTGAGTTTGGCTGTCTGCATAATTACGTTGCACACAGAAATTTTAACAAAGGTGTCATATGAAAAAGGCGATAATAATTTTCCAGAGTAAAAACAGCACGACCAAAAAATTTGGTGAAGAAATCGCACAGTTCCTCCTTAACAGGGGACTTACCACTGAACTTATCCCGATTAGCAGTTTTGAACCTAAAAAGCTTGAAGATGCGGATTATTTACTTCTTAGCGGTTGGAAAAACGAATCTTTATTTTCACAAAAGCGACCTGATAATGAATGGATAACATTTGTGAAAAGCCTTCCAACACTTGATGGTATGAAGACGGCATTATTTTCGACATATAAATTTTTCTCAGGCAGTATATTCAAAAGGATGAAAAGATATCTTGGAGAAAAAACTAAGAACCTTGAGTTTGCATTTAAATCCAGGGATGGTTCTCTTTCCATTTCTGAAAAAATGGCACTGAATGATTTTATAGGATAAGAGTTATCAGCTCCTGTTTTCTTTTTCTACCGATAATTTAATATTCTACCAAGCCAATAGGTGTTTACTTACCGCTAATCCCAAATGCGTTGAATTTGCAATTTTGGAAATTTAAGTTCACTCAGAAATATTTTGAACTCTAAATAAATTTATAACAATTAACTTTAATGGAGATTTCTATGCAAAAACTATTTCCTTTAACTGAGTTACTAATCGTTATAGTTGTCTTTGCTTATTTTATTTCTTCCGGCTGCACAAAACAAGTTGATGATAGTAAGATTGCAATTACAACTTCCTCTGAATCTGCCAAAGATGATTTTCTAAAAGGTCGTGATCTTTTTGAAAAACTTCGCCAGCAGGAATCACTTCAGCATTTTGAGAAAGCATTTGCGAAAGATAATAAGTTTGCGATGGCATATTATTATCATTCTCTGGCTAATCCAACCACTAAGGGATTTTTTGAAGACGTCAATAATGCAGTTACCAATTCGGAAAATGCGTCTGAGGGAGAAAAATTAATCGTTATGGCTTTAAAAGCCGGAGTGGATGGAAATCAAAAATTGCAGGAGGAGCATCTAAAAAAATTAGTTGAACTTTATCCTAATGACGAGAGAGCTCACGGCCAATTAGGGCAATTCTATTTCGGACAGCAGCAATATGAGCTTGCTGTTGAGCACTTAAAAAAATCAACCGAGCTGGCGCCTGATTATTCATCTTCCTATAATATGCTTGGTTATTCATACAGAAATCTTGAAAATTATGATGAGGCGGAAAAAGCATTTAAGAAATACATCCAGCTTATTCCCGATGATCCTAATCCATACGACTCTTATGCAGAAATGCTTTTGAAACAGGGGCGATACGAAGAGTCAATTGTTCAGTATAAAAAAGCGCTTGAAATTAATCCTGGTTTCTTCGCTTCGCATATGGGAATATCCAACAATCTTATTTTCCTGAATAGATATGATGAAGCTGTTGCAAACTGTAATAAGGCATATGACATTGCAAAGAATGATGGTGAAAGAAGATTTGCACTTTTTACAAATGTTGTTGCTTATGTTGATGCTGGTAATACTGATGCCGCAATGAAGGAAATGCAAAAGGAATATAATCTTGCAAAAAATATTAACGATGCGGGAGCTATGAATGGTGATCTGAATGCAATGGGCAACATTCTTTTTGAAGCCGGCAAATATGATGAAGCAAAAGCAAAATTTACAGAGGCATTATCTGTTGTCGATACATCCGACCTTGCTGAAGAGGTTAAAGAAAATAACAGAAGATTGAACATTTACAATATGGGAAGAATTGCATTAATGACTGGCAAAATAGAAGATGCAAAAAAAATGGCTGATGAATTTAACACTCGTTCAGCTGCTGCTAACAACACATTTCAAATCTGGCTGGCACACTCTTTTAACGGTTTGATTGCTTTACAGGAAAAGGATTACAAGAAAGCAATCGGTGAATTAGAAAAATCAAATCTCCAGAATCCGCAGACGTATTACTTAATGGCATTAGCGTATTCTAAAGATGGCAATACGGCAGAAGCAAAGAAATATGCAGATAAGTGTACAAACTTTAATGCATTGATTAACGTAAACCAATCATTTGTTAGAAATAAAGCCAAGGAAATGCTTACATCAATGTAGAATATTAAAGGGCGGAGCGAAAGTTCCGTCTTGTTTTTAGAAACGATTTATACAATTAAGACAAAGACTAAAAAGGTTCCAATAAATCTTATTTATCTATTGAGAAGGCAAAAAAATCATTAAAGTCTTATCCTTAATATTTTTTAGATGTTTGAATACAAATGTTTTAACTTTTACTATTGCACAAAATACTCGACCTGGAAAAGAAATGAAAATAAAAATATTAATTTCAATACTTAGCGTACTGTTTTTATTTGGTTGTAATAAACTATCTGAGAAAGATTATGTAGATTTAAAGGCAGAGGTAATGAGCACTGAAAGTGAATTTGAGGTTATGGTAAACAAGGAAGGACTTGAAAAAGCATTTTTGCACTTTGCAGATGATTCGGCAGCTATCAACCGCAATAAAATAATTTATAAAGGCAAAGCCGGTATTAAAGAATATTTTATGGGACAGGAAAACAAAAATGTAGTTCTTAAATGGAAACCCGATTTTATTTACGTCGCTGAAGCCGGGGATTTAGCTTACACATACGGAAAGTTTACTTACGCCGAGTATAGCCCTGAGGACACAGTTAAGGCAGAAGGAATATTTCATACTGTATGGAAAAAACAAACTAATGGTTCGTGGCGTTATGTTTGGGATTAAATCAAATCGTGTCACCTTTCAACTAAGATGAGTGTGAGGATATAAAATCTTTTCGTCAGAGCATATCAGTTTCTGGCTGCAACAATACCGCCAATATTTTTAATCTTCAATAAACGGTTAACAAACAACTTTTCAAATTGTCTTCTACACTGTCACAGATAAATCTTAAAATGTCCGAACGATATTTTAACCTGATATTAACTATTTTGTGTGAGTAAAAATGGATTAATACCTCAATGAATAAAATCTGTCTTAATATTAAGCAGTGGTCAATTCTCTTACTCCTACTGTTTGTTCAAAACAACAGCCTTGCTCAGAGTATTTTTATCAACGAGTTTATGGCTTCAAACTCAACTACTATAACTGATCCCGATTTTAATGCTTATGCAGATTGGATTGAGATTTATAATTCCGGGTCAACTTCTGTTAACTTAAAAAACTATTTCATCACTGATGATTTATCACAACCGCAAAAATTTAAAATACAGATTGATCTGTTTGTTGAAGCAAATGAATATATTTTAATCTGGGCGGATGACGCAAATTCAGGCAATCACACCAATTTTAAATTAAGTGCATCTGGAGAAAGCATTGGATTGTTTAATTCTGCTTTAGTAGTTGTCGATACTTTAACTTTTGGAACACAGCAGACAGATGTCTCCGCCGGGCGTTTTCCAAACGGCACAAATAATTGGTATAAGTTTTTCCCGGCTACTCCTGGCATTGCAAATCTTGAAACAGGTATTTATAATTTATTGCCCAAGCCGGACATTTCTTACTCAAGCGGATTTTATGAAACACCGATTAGCATTTCAATCACTCATACTTTACCGGACGTTGATATTCGTTATACTACAGATGGAAAAAATCCTGATGCTTCCAGCAATTTATATACATCGCCTTTACAAATAGATTCAACTACAGTTTTGCGTGTGCGTGCTTTTAAAGATGGCTATGCACCAAGCTTTACAACTACAGGAACTTATTTTATTAATGAGCAAATAGATTTACCCGTTTTCTCAATCGCAACAGACCCGGTAAATTTCTTTAGCGATACCGAAGGAATTTATGTTGAAGGAATAAACGGAATTCCGGGTAATTGCAGTACGCAACCAAGAAACTGGAATCAGGATTGGGAAAGACCAATATACATAGAGTTTTATGAAAAGGATAAATCACTTGCCTTTGATGTTAATGCGGGTGTTCAAATATATGGCGGCTGCAGCCGATTGTATCCGATG
>JGI20214J51088_10001693_pt1 | contig 14969 bp, 12 predicted proteins | sample WetSurMetagenome_FD_51088 | JGI IMG/M metagenome (IMG submission 51088) | reverse complement strand
AATATCGGGATCGAGGATAATTAGCTGTAATTTGGTCGAATTGGTCACGGCCCCCTGGTCAATCAGCAACCGGCTATTCCCTATGAATTCGCGCAGGCTTCAAGGCCCGGGTGGTTCGGTGTGCACAATGATGTGGTCTTGTGATCGGAACTTACGCCTGCAGTGCTCCGCTGTCCGGCTGGCTCACTTTTCTCAGCTTGTTTCTGAGTCTAAGCATGGCTTTGGTATGCAATTGTGAGACCCGGGATTCATTGACTCCAAGCACCTTGCCAATTTCCTTCATGGTCAATTCGTCGTAGTAGTAGAGGGAGACAATGAGCCTTTCCTTTTTCGGAAGTGTATCGATGGCGCCTCCCAGAATGGTGCGGACTTCAAACTTGTGGTACATGAAGAAGGGATCCACATGGGATCCATCTGGAATGTACTTAACCAGGGGCTCACTATTTCGGTCATCATCCTGTGAACCCATCTCTTGAAAACTTCCTAAATTGAGGCCCTTGATCTGATCTACCAGTTCATAGAACTCATTCAGGGTAATTTGCATTTCATCGCATACTTCCTTATCTGTCGCCGGGCGGCCCATTCTCTGTTCCAGATCCCGGTAAACTCGCTCTAGATCCTTGCTCTTTTTGCGCAAGGATCGGGGCGCCCAATCAAGATTGCGGAGACTGTCAAGAATGGCTCCCTTTACCCGCAGTTCGGCATAGGTCTTAAATTTGACTCCACGCATCGGATCGAACTTTTCAATGGCGTCCAGCAATCCCAGCACTCCGGCGCCGACCAGGTCGTTGAGTTCGACGTGCGACGGCAGCTTGGTGGCGATCCTCTGTGCGATGTATTTGATCTGGGGCATATGCTCCAGAATTAACTCTTCCCGATCATGATGTGAAAGAACAGTCGATCCATCAGCTCTTGGTTGCAAAGCGGGATTCACCATTGGCGTACCTCTTGTTGGCGGGAAAACCCTTGAAATCCGGGCCGCTCCCCTGGCTATTCAATAAGCTAAGTTGGCAGTCTCCCTTGAGGGGGACTCTCACACTATTCAAGCAAGCTTTATTCGTGTCCGATCAGTTGACCCAATCGTTCACAAGTTTTTCCCAGACCAGACTGCTCTGCTCCGAACGGATTCCCTCCTGCCGAGCAATGCTGGACGCTAATTCTCGAAAGCACCTGCTGGCGGGTGCATCGGGAAATCGATGAGTTACCAGCACCTGGCTTCGCACAGATTGGGGAAGGCAGGGATCCTGCCGAATATGGCCNAAATAGGACACTTCGCGGTTGATGAAGCGTTTGACCACTGAATTGATCTGACAAAACACTTCCTGGGCCTCACCGGCGCTTTCCGCAGAATTGATTACAATTTGAACTTCTTTCCTCAGATTCTCAGCCAGGATGATTTTTATTACGGCATAAGCATCGACGATTGACGTCGGCTCAGGAGTGCTGACCACAATGACCTCCTCGGCGGATGCGAGAAAGTGTATGACATTCCTTGAGATCCCAGCCGCCGTATCTATGAGGAAATAGTCGGTGTCAAAATCCAGACCTGCAAAACTCTCCACAATAAGTGCTCTCTGGGTCGAGGTTAGTTCCGACATGCGCTGCAATCCCGAACTGGCCGGGATAATTCGGATTCCTTTTGGTCCCTGTATCATGATTTCGGTCAAAGATTTGCTGCCGAATAAGACATGTCCTAGGTGAAATCGCGGCGTTAATCCCAGGAGCACATCGATGTTGGCCAGACCAAAATCTGCATCCAATACGATCACTTTCTTGCCCAGCTCGGAAAGACTGACGGCCAAATTTGCCACCAGGCTCGTTTTACCGACTCCTCCTTTTCCACTGGTAACGGCAATAACCTTTGGCCCGATCCTCGTGATGCGCGGAATTGTTCCGGATGCATCCTTCTCGAGGTTGTGATTGATCGCTTCCGTCTGGGTTTCTGCAGAGGCATTACGCTCTCCTCGGCCTGATATCCTCGTCATTTCATTACCCAATGCTGTAAGTGAGTTCTGCTGTTCGGCAACGACAAAACAGCGTGTTAATAAAGAGGAACAGTGATGGGAATCCTGAGAAGCTGAGACGTTGCAGGACTGACTGAGGTACCAGGAGTGAGCCGACCAAAAGCGCGCTGTTCTGAATGATCACGAGATCTCTCGCCATGGCCGACCTGGGCAGCACCATGACGATCAGCACGCCCATCACTGCAAATGCAGTGACCGAGCGGATTTTGCCGCGGATTTTGGAAAAGTTGGAAACAGCGGTTTTTTCTGCAACGCTCATTGCTTTCTGAGATCTCCTGATCGAACTCCTGAGTTTCAGGAATGATCTATTGCAATTTGCGTTCCATATTTGCGGGAAGCGGTCCTTTTCCCAAATACTTATCTGGCGCTCAATGTGAAGCGGCCGGCTTTGGAGCAAGCCAAAGCAATAAATGATAGGGTGCAACTATATGATAATTAAGATGATCTAACGCTATCATGCTCGGCTCGAGCCCGAAACAACCCGAAGCGGCTGGGCTTAATTCAAGGTCCATGATTCGCCGTTTAATAGGTTTTGAGGAGGATCGATGCCATCGGCATGCCTTAAGCCGAGAGTATTTCCTGATCTTGTGTCAACTTTTTAGTGTTGAGCGCCAAAATATAGACACATTTGACGGCGAGTTTGGCAAAATCCGCCGCTCACATGATATGCAGTCCATCTGCGGCAGGCGCTCGCACCAGGACNCACTAATCGGAAAGAAGAACGCGATTTTTGCCCTGGGATTTCGCGCTGTACATGGCACGATCCGCAAGCGCCAACACATCCGTGGCCTTGAGACTGTGATCTGAAAAATCGGAGATACCGAAACTCGCCGTGATTTTTCCCTGAAAATGCTCACTTAGCTTTGCGCGTATTTTTTCAATTGGAGTCCGCGCTTCGAATTTGTTCATTTGCGGCATTATGATTACAAATTCATCGCCTCCGTATCGACAGCACAAGTCCGTCTCGGGACGGACCGATTCTCGGAGCAGGCCTGCCGTTTCCGCCAGCACTCGGCTCCCCCGTAGGTGACCGTAGGTGTCGTTGAACCGTTTGAGACCATCCAAATCCAGGAAGCAGAGCGAAAAGTTCCAGCCCGATTTCCGGCAGCGCTTGATCTCCGATTCGATCAGAGCAAAAAAACCGCGCTGGTTATAGAGACCCGTTACATCATCCGTGACCGTAAGCTTTTTTAATCTCCGCTCCAGAGACACCCTGTCGGTCACATCCCTGACAACGCACAGAAAGCCAATGTGGCACCCCTCATTATTGTGCACCTGTTGCAAGGTAACATCGAGATAGGCAGTCGTCTTCCCATTCAATTGCGGCACCCTAAAACGCTGAAGGCACGGGCTGGGCGAATCGCCACCGAGATAGGTGATAATGTCAGCCTGAATCTTGGGATCAGAAAACAGGTTCAGGACATCCTTTCCCAATATCTCTGATTGTGACAGGTCGAAAATCCTTTTTGACCCCACGCTGCAGGTAAAAACGTAGCCATGAACATCGGTGGACAGGATCGCCCAATCATACATGGATTCCAGAATGGATTGCAGGTAGTCGGTTGAGCGCTGGGAGTTCTTGATGGCCTGCGAATTTTGCAACCTTGATGCAACCAGCGCGGCGACACTCTCCATGGCGCTGAGGTCATCGCGTTCAAAGGAATCCAGGCAATCACTCTCCAAATAAAGAATTCCCAGACATTTTCCCCTGAGGTCAATCGGAACTGCAAGTTGGCTTGTGCCTTCGCAGTTTGGCTCCACACTGAACTCCGAGCGGATGTTGTTGTTGCAGATAATCCGGTCTTGCCGCGCACATTCTCGCACTAACGATGGGATCTGCCGGCTCGCTCCCCCCTCGGTTGGCAATTTATGAGCAGTGCCGATAAGATCCAATCGATCACGAGTTTCCACCCAAATCTGGACGGAATTGTAATCACTGCTTTTGCGAACTGAGTGGCATACTTCGCTGAGACATTTTTCCAGATCATCCTCATTGGTCGCCTGTCCCGCAATCTCAATAACCATGGCCAGTCGACGACTTCGGCGTTGCTCCTCGCAATAGCGCTCGGAATTACTGAGGGCAATCGAGATGTGCGGCGCCATATATGAGAATAATGCATCCAGCGTGGAGTCCAGACCTTCCGATTCGGAAAAGCTCAAAATCAGCATGCACTTGAGCTCGTTCTCAAGCATCAACGGCTTGTAGATGACAGAAATGGCGCCGTGTCTCGGATTGGGCCCAAGCAAGTATCCCCGCTCTATATAATCCAGCTGCGTAATTTGTGCGGTACGGATATTGAGCTCCCGTTTCCTGAGCAGGCATTCCTTGAGCCTTGAAGGTTCGAGCTCAATGATCTGCGGCCCGATGAGGGGTGAATTACCGCCATCATCCAAGGAATATAGGGTGGCTGTGGTGCGATTAGAGCGAGGCTGGACCAGGCTGACGCGTCCTTGGGAAAGGTGTTTCCTCAAAGCTTGGTTGCAGNTCCTCAAGATTCCTTCTGGTGACAGGGATTTATGAAGAGAAACCGCAAGTGCCCTCGCTTCCCCCAGTTCAATGGCAGGCGATGAAGTTATGTCTGTGGACGATTCTGATTTATCCTGAATTCCAATGCTGTACTCATTCCTCTCCCGTTTGCCTATTGGCAATCTGGCGCCGCCGAGAGGATCATAGGAGCCACAGGCAATGCCAGGCTGGTCTGCATCGCAGGAGCCCTTTAAATTTGAGGTCTCATAAGATGCGATCGACATCAGGGCATCAATCTCATCTTGCGAAAGAAGCGGCTCCATCGTGTTCCCCCTATTTTTCATCCGCTAAATTTACTTCTGATTCTTAGCATCGCTTTTGTATGCAGCCGTGAGATATCATTTTCATTGAGGCCAAGGACCGCTCCAATTTCGCTCAGAGTCAGTTCATCACTATAGCGTAACGAGACTATGAGTTGCTCCATTTCGGGCAACCCATTAATGGCTCCAACCAATATCCTTCGTATTTCAGACTTGCCCAGCACAACCGGAGAATCGGTATCAGCCGGATCATGGATGTACCTGATTAGCGGATCATTGCTGCCATTGCTATTTTCGCCCGCCATCTCTCGGAAGTTACCTAATTTCAACTCCTTGATTCGGTCCAGCATTTGGTAAAACTCATCAAGTGGGATCTTCAATTTGTCACAAATCTCAGTGTCGCTCGCCGGTCGTTCGGTACCCTGAGCATGGCTTTTGTACCAGCTCTCAAGAACCAACTCATCGAGATTATTTCCAGGATCGATACGAGTTGCATATCTAGGCATGATGCACCTTCCACGGCATGGACAGCCGGCGCGCTTTTCTCGCCATAAACCTGGCCAGCGACTCCAAGACCCGTCGGAAAACCTGGCGGCCGAGGGGCCTCTGTGGCAGAACTTTCTGGGTATGCCGGTGAAGCAACGTAGGCCTTCCCTGTCCGTTCTAGTTGATCGGCATGCCTGGGAAATAGCTTTAATTGAATCGTCAAAAGCGAAAGGCTCTCATGTTGGTTCGTCATTGCCTCCCGGGCGTGGAAGGGTGAACTGTCTTTTCGAACCGGGAAACGTAAAGACCGTCAATGTTTTGTCCCTGCCTTTTGCTTGACATTCGCGAAATTCATGAGATATAAGAAGGCCATCCAAATTGAGGCCTATTTTTGTTAAATGACTATCAACAATCTGACACTTTGAGAGTGTTTCTTGTCCGTTTTCTAAGGCCTATAAATTATATGACTCATATTTGGCACTTTGTGTGTCGCGGGGAGGAAGAGGATCATGCACTCCGTTCGTAAGGATGAAGTCAAGATACTGGTGGTTGACGATGAATCTTATATGAGAGAGATTGTCAGAGAAGCTCTTGAAAAAGAAGACTTTAGGGTTGACGAAGCCGCCGATGGCCGCGCGGGCCTGGCAATGATCCGACAATGTCCATACGACGTCATCATTACAGACTTGCGCCTTCCCGGCATTGCGGGAGAAGAACTCCTAAGCGAAGCTGTATCTATATTTCCGGAGACAATTGTCATTATTATGACAGGCTTTGGCAATATTCAAACTGCTGTGGAAGCAATCCGCCGTGGAGCGTATGACTATCTTCCTAAACCATTTCAATTAGATGAGATGGTAATGCGCGTGGAGAAGGCTCTGGAGGAGCGCCAGCTTAAATCCGAGAATTCAATCCTGCGAGGAGAACTGCAATCCAAGTATCAGTTTTCAAATCTCGTGGGCAACAGCCCGGCAATGCAGAACATATATCGGCTGATCGCGATGGTCGCAAACAAAACGAGCAATATTTTAATAACCGGCGAGACCGGTACTGGAAAAGAGCTTATTGCCCGGGCAATCCATTACAACGGACCGCGCAAAGATAAGCCGCTGATTTGTGTCAACTGCGGCGCAATCCCCGCTAATCTCCTTGAGGATGAACTCTTTGGCCATGTAAAAGGCGCCTTCACTGGAGCTCACCAACACCGCATCGGCAGATTTGAACAGGCCAGCCAGGGAACTCTTTTCCTGGATGAAGTGGGAAACATGCCTCTGGACCTTCAGGTCAAGTTACTTCGTGTGCTGCAGGAGCGGGAGTTTCAGAAAATCGGTGGTACTGGTGTAGTCAAGGTGGATGTCCGAATTATTGCGGCAACAAATGCCGACCTGCATGACAAAGTGCGCAAGGGAGAATTTCGGGATGATCTCTACTATCGGCTGAACGTTATCCCCATTCACATTTTACCTCTGCGCGAGCGCCGTGAGGATATTCCGCTTTTGATATCTCACTTCACAAAAAAGTTTTGCACCGATCAACAGCTCCCTCTCAGGCGCGTTTCTCACGCCGCCATCAAACAACTGCTGGCTTTTGAATGGCCTGGAAATATCCGCCAATTGGAAAATGTCATGGAGATGGCGGTCACTCTCTCGGGAGACCGGGAATTGCTGGATCTGGATGACTTCCCCATCGTCGCGACACCGGAAATTGACCAAGAGCTATTCCGGAAAATAGAGATTCCTGACGAGGGGATCTATTTCAACACTCTGGTATCCCAATTGGAAAAACGCCTGATTCTGCAGAGTCTCGAAGTTGCGGGAGGTAACAAGAAGAGAGCGGCTTCCCTGCTCCACTTGAAACGGACCACATTTGTTGAAAAGCTCAAACGGATGGGTATGGATTCGGATGCAGCCGAGATCGAGGCCGACTGCCTTTTCAATTCCGAGGGGCCAGTTTCCATCCCCTGATGAATTGCTAATATTGATCCCAGAACGCAATGCTCGAAGAGGGAGAAGCACACGGCTTTTTGTTCAGCCCCTCTCGCCGGCACAAACCATTGGAACTCATACTAATTCCACGGTGCGCTGATTAGACGGTTTTTCCGCTTTGATGTCCCTTGGCGGTCCGCTAGAATGCATTGGACACTATCTCCACTCATTTGCTTATGATCCATCGAACCAACCGCATCTTGCTGGTTTTGCTTACGGGCGGTCTCCTGGCGGCAATGCATCTTCCTGCCGGGTTAATCCCGCAATTTCCAAGCAGCGCTTCGGCACAGGTCAAGCCCTTCCAGTATGAAGTGAAGGTTGAACTCGTCGGACTTTACGCCACCGTTCACGATCGCGCCGGAAGGTTGGTTACAGGTCTGAATCAGGCGGACTTCGCCATCTATGACGACGGCGTTCCACAGCCAATCACCCAGTTTAGTCGGGAATATATTCCCCTGGCCGTTTCCATCCTTCTGGATACCAGCGGCAGCATGGCCGGCAAGAAACTTGATCATGCCCGACAGTCCCTGCTTCAATTTCTTAAGCGTCTCAACCCGGGAGACGAAGCCCTGCTGATGACTATTCAGACCAAACCAAAAGTGATCCGTGATTATACTCGGGACCTTGACAGCATCAGGAGGCCATTGAAACAGTTGGATGGCTTTGGTTCGACAGCATTGTATGACGCCATCCTCATGGCTTTGGATCAGGCGCAGAGATCTCAAAACCGGCGCCGTGCGCTCCTGTTGATCAGCGATGCGATCAATACTTACGGAAAAGCCAGGCTCGATGAAACGGTTGCAAGCTTGAGACGCAAAGGCATCGAGCTTTTTGCCATCGGCCTGGATACGGCAGTTCCTGCATCGCAGCGTGACAAAATCACAACCAAATCGGTTCTTGATCAATTGACCATGTCCGCCGGGGGGGTATCCTTCGTCATTGACGACTCCAAAGATCTCTCGCGAATCTGCTCGGCAATCTCAGAACAGATGCACAACCAGTATTCTTTTGGATATTATCCGCCGAACACCAAGGAAGGCGAATGGCGCGACATCCGCCTGGAGACTAAGAATCCACAACTGCGGGTAGTCGCATCAAAGACCGGGTACTACGCTTCCCCTAACAGATAGATATTTGCGGTAAGCGCATCGGCGGGAAGGGACCGGAAATGAGTTTGTGGTCATGAACGGGGCTAAGACTTAAACCATTCAAGGATCTTGCGAGGAAAATAGATTGGCAAAAGCAAAGCTGTGGGGAGGAAGATTTACTGCCGAAGAGGATCCGCTTTTCGCAGAATTTAATGACTCGTTGCCTTTTGATCGCGAATTGATCGAAGAAGATATCGAAGGGAGCATAGCTTATGCCCGCGGGCTCGAAAGGGCGGGAGTATTCACGCCGAAGGAAAGGCGCCGGGTTGAAGCCGGATTGGTGAACCTCCGTAAAGCGAATCGCTGCAATCCCGCCAAGATAATCCGAAGCCAGGCGGAAGATGTCCATTCCTTTGTCGAGGAAGAACTGCGCAAACGGGTCGGCGCTCTTGCCCTTAAGCTCCACACGGGTCGAAGCAGAAATGATCAGGTTGCCACGGACTTGCGGCTGTACCTGAGGAAAAAAGAATTTGCCGTCGAGGAAGATGTCGACCATCTGCTCGAGACAATCGCCTCGGCTGCAAAAAACCACGCCGACGTCATGATGCCGGGATATACGCACCTACAGCGCGCGCAGCCGGTCCTCTTTGCCCACTATCTGATGGCCTATGGAGAGATGTTTTTGCGCGACCGACAGCGGCTGCGGGAGGCGAGAGCCAGGATGAACATCTCGCCGCTGGGCTCCGGCGCGCTTTCGGGAACTATTTATCAGGTCGACCGCAGACTGTTGGCCCATGATTTGGGCTTTCACATCGAATCTGCCAACAGTATGGATTCCGTGTCCGACCGTGACTTCGTCCTGGATTTCCTCTATTTCGCCAGCACCCTGCTGATGCATCTCAGCCGATTGGCGGAGGATATGATTCTCTTCAGCTCGGCGGAGTTCGGGTTCGTTCAACTGGACGACTGTGTCGCATCCGGAAGCAGTCTAATGCCTCAGAAAAAAAACCCGGATGCCTTGGAACTGATCCGCGGCAAGACAGGCCGAGTTTTCGGGCATTTGATGGCTCTCCTTACGGTTCTTAAGGGATTGCCCATGACCTATAACAAGGACCTTCAGGAGGACAAGGAAGGACTCCTCGATGCGGTTCGAACCGTTCTCGTTTGCCTGCGCATGACCGGGAAAGTTCTGGAGACCATTAAAATTCATCCGGAGCGCATGCGACAGGCGGCGGCGCAAGGCCACCTGAACGCCACGGAATTGGCTGATTATCTGGTGGCGAAAGGAATCCCTTTCCGCAACGCACACCATCTCGTCGGCGGCATTGTCATGAGAGCATCAGAACTTGGCCTGACCCTTGAAGAACTCCCCTTGGAAAAATATAAGGGGTTTTCTGCCCTGTTCGAGAAAGATGTTTATGAGCACTTGAGACTCGAGACAGTGATTGCGCGCCGAATTGCCTTCGGCGGTACGGCGCCGGATTCCGTGCTCTCCGCGCTGAAATCATTTCGAAAGAGGATTAAGAGCAAGAAATAGCCGGTCTTCACCTCAAGCTTTCCGTTCCGGAAGCGCATCAATCCTCGAGATAAGTGTAACTGTCGAGCGTCGTCTGGTAAGACTGGCTGAGAGCTTCCTTTTCCTCGGTACTCAGTTCTGCCTGCTCCCCCGAGGATTGAAGCATTTGGCGAAATCCATCGGTAAGCAGCTGGGGCTCGTATCCGGCAGAGCTCAGCACTTGGCTGAGCGACTCTCCACGAATAACTTTGTCGAGATGCGGACGCCCGGCATCGTCGACCAGAAACTGAGCTTCATTGGCAGACCCAAGCAAATTGTGATGCATCCCCAGAGATTCCTGATAGGCGCCGACCAGCGGAATCGCCAGATAATAGGCTTCCGAGTTGACGCTATGCAATTCCAGCGCCTGTTTCACATCGCGCAAATCGACAAATTTGTCAATCTGGCCGTCGGAGTCGCAGGTGATGTCGCATAGCGTAGCACGCTCCGTGGGTTCTTCATTCAGTCGAGTTACAGGAATGATCGGGAAAAGCTGATCCAGCGCCCAGGCATCCGGAGTGGATTGAAACACAGAGAAATTGCAAATATATTTGCTGGCCAGGATATTCTCCAGATCAATCAGTTCCTCGGGGCGTTCTTTCATGGAGCGCGAGAATCTTATCGCCTTCCGACAGACCTCCCAGAAAAGCCATTCACCCTGTGCCCGGTTTTGCAGGTTCAGATATCCCAGGTTGAAAAGGGACTGAAGTTCTTCTCTATGCTGCAGCGCGTCATGGTAATATTCGCGGAAGTTTTTCGGATTGATGTCTTTATAGAGATCCATCATTTCCCGCACCACTTCGGAATCGATCTTACCGGGATCTATTTCCGATCCGCCGAGTCCGGGGTTCATCGTCCTAATCACATTGGTGACAAACACGGCGTGGTGGGCGGCCACAGCCCGGCCGCTCTCGGTGACAATGGTTGGCGGCGGAACATTCTCCGAAAGGCAGATTTCGTTGATGGTATAGACGATGTCGTTGGCAAACTCCTGCATGCTGTAGTTTACGCTGCAATCTGAAGCTGTGCGGCTCCCGTCATAGTCGACCCCGAGCCCGCCTCCGACATTCAAATTTTCCACCGGATATCCCATCTTGTAAACTTTGGCGTAAACCCGAGCGGCTTCCTTGATGGCGTTCTTGATGCGGCGGATATCTGTGATTTGAGAGCCGATGTGAAAGTGCAACATCTTCAGCTGGCGCAGAAAATCCTGCTCGCCCACCAATTTTAGGCAGTCCAACAACTGGATAGTATTGATCCCGAACTTTGAAGTCTCCCCCCCTGATTCCTCCCATTTTCCGGCACCCCGCGAAAAAACGCGGACCCTCACACCGAGGGTGGGTCGAATCCCCAAAGATGTGGAAACCTCGGCAATCCGCTTTAGATCAGACACCTCCTCCATCACTAGAACCGGGTTTTTCCCAAGCTTGGTGGAAAGCATTGCCCATTCCAGATAGCGGCGATCCTTGACCCCGTTGCAGATCAGCAATGCGTTCGGATGTATGGCGAGGGTCAATGCCGCGGCAAGTTCCGCTTTAGTTCCGACTTCCAAGCCATACTCATAGCGGTGCCCGGCGGCCATCAACCGTTCTACAACGCTTCGCTTCTGGTTTACTTTCATCGGGAATACACCGCGATGACGTGCGCCGTAGTTGTATTCGGCAATCGAGTTACGGAATGCCTCGTGAAATTCCTTTATTTGAGAATCAAGAATCTGCGGAAAACGAAGAAGGTACGGCACGGGGACTCGGCGCTGGATGAGCGTTTGGATGAGAGAGATCATTTCGACGCCCATCAGCGGATTGCGCGTGGGATGAACCGTCAGGCATCCTTGCTCGCTGATCCCGAAGTATCCCGACCCCCAGTTCTGGACCCCATAGATCCGATGCGGGATCTCACTCGGAGATAATCGAATGCTTTGGGTTAGCTCTCTCATTGCCTGGATCACCCCCTTGCCATACTAAGCGGAGAAAAGTATCAAACGTAACCCCTTAAAGCAACAAGTTAAGGAAATCGTCAGTAGTATGCACCCGGAGAGAGTTTTCGACCGCAGGCAATTTCCGGGGCACCAAAATGGGACAGTGGTGGAGGTGCGGCTGCTTGGTTGAAACTTCAATCTTTGACGCGCTCCAAATACTTGCCATCACTCGTGTCCACGCGAATGACCTCACCTTCGTTAACAAATGGAGGGACCTGAATCACCAGCCCGGTTTCCAGCGTCGCCGGTTTGTTAACGTTGCTTACCGTGGCTCCGCGCAGGGCAGGTTCTGTGGAGACTACTTTCAATGCAACGGAACCCGGGAGTTCGACGCCGATGGGATTGCCTTCATAGAACTCCACCTGCAGTTTGATGTTTGAAATCAGAAAAGGGATTGCTTCTTCCAGAAGGTCCGCAGGGAGGTGAAATTGCTCGAACGATTCTGTGTTCATGAAATAGTAATCCGAGCCGTCGGAATAGAGATATTCAACCTCGTGGGTCTCGACATAGGCTTGCTCAACCCGATCTTCCGATCTGAACCGGTGTTCCACGATCGAGCCCGATTTCACCGACTTGAGTTTGGTCTGCACCATCCCGCGCCAGTTCCCGGGAGTTATGTGCTGAAACGAGAAGACCCGATACAGTTCACCATTGAGCTTTATAGCCATGCCACGTTTAATCTGCGTCGCTGCGATCATTATATTTGCCTCTGATACTTAATGTGGAACGCGTCATATTACTCGAAGGGTCGGGCTCTTACAAGATCTCTCGCAGCCGGAATCAAGAATTAAGAAGCAAAAAGGCAGAAGTAAGAAGAAGAAACAGCGGGTTGTTGAGGCTGCTTTTTTCTTCTGGCTTCTATCCTTCCGGCTCCTGGCTTCTTCCCTTGGCTCTGATCACCTCGGCGAGGGCGGGGAGGATCGACAGGATTACAACAATTGCAATCACCAGATGTATATGGCTTTCGACATCCGGTATTGCGGATCCCAAAAAGTAACCAGTTAGGACCATGCTCATCACCCACAACAGGCCACCAAAACAGTTGTAAGCAACGAATCGTCGGTAGTTCATCGCAGCGGCTCCCGCTACTGCAGGCGCGAACGTCCGTACCACCGGAACAAATCGGGCGAGAACGATTGTTTTTCCACCGTATTTTTCATAGAAATCGTGAGCCCGCGCGAGGTGGCGTTTTTTAAAAAGGAAGGAATCCTCCCGTTTGTAAAGTGTCTTGCCCGCTTTATGCCCGATCCAATAGCCTACTTGATCGCCGGCCATCGCACACAGGGAGGCCAGCCCGAGCAGCCAAGGGAGTGAAATGCGCCCCGAGAAAGCGAAAACGCCTGCGGTAACTAGAAGTGAATCCCCGGGCAGGAAAAAACCAAAAAATAGCCCGGTCTCTGCGAAGATGATCGTGCAGACCAGAAATAAGCCACCCCATTCCAGGAGACCCTGTACATTGAGCAGAAACAGAAATGTTTCTTTCAGGAAATCCCACATAGGGTTTCTCTATCCCGGGTCGTGGCAAGTTGTGGGCAGCAGAGGCTGTCAAATTCCCGTGCCACAATGGGAATTTCTTCTCAATGCCAGATCGGCATCCGGCGGCCATCCCAGCAGGCGGCAATTGGGGCAGATCTTNTCAATATAACACTCAGTCTCTANAGCTCGAGTATTTCTGCCTCTTTCTTCTTCTGGAGGGCATCGACTTTGGCGATATATTCGTTGGTCAGGTCCTGGACTTTCTTCAGTCCTTCCTTCTCCTCGTCCTCAGAAATTTCTTTGTCCTTAAGCTTGGCCTTCAGCTGATCGTTGGCCTCATGGCGGACTTGACGGATCGCGACTCGATACTGTTCTCCTATATGACCTACCGACTTGGCCAGCTGCTTGCGCCTCTCCTGGGTCAGAGGTGGAATCGGCAGCCGCACCACTTTGCCGTCGTTGGTGGGATTTAGGCCAAGATCGGAGGAGAGAATGGCCTTTTCAATGCTTGATATGCTCGATATGTCCCACGGTTGAATCAGGATCATGGTAGGATCGGGCGTCGACAGCGTGGCCATCTGGCCAAGCAGAGTCGGAGTGCCGTAATAGTTGGCCTGCACGTTGTCCAGAATGCTAATCGAGGCACGACCGGTGCGGATGGTGGCAAGATTCTCCTGCATACCTTCCACACACTTGTCCATCCGTTTTTTGGCAGCATCCAGTGTCTGTCGGATCATCGGGCTCTATCTCCTTAAGAAATAAGCGGAACTATTTGTCGGCCATGTGATTACGCCTTGATGATGGAGCCTACCTTGGCGCCCAAAACCGCTTTTCTGATATTACCACGTCGGAGAAGGTTGAAAACCACAATGGGCAGGTTATTTTCCATGCAGAGAGTTATTGCGGTGGTATCCATGACACGGAGGCCGTTCTTGAGGACGTCCAGATGGGTAATTTTCTTCAGGAGCTTGGCGGAGGGGTATAGCGCAGGATCGGCATCGTAAATTCCATCAACCTTGGTCGCTTTGAAAATAGCGTCCGCACCGATTTCGACGGCCCGCAACGCAGCAGCCGTGTCCGTTGAGAAATAGGGATTTCCGGTGCCGGCCGCAAAGATGACGACCCGTCCTTTCTCGAGATGACGAATAGCGCGACGGCGGATGTAAGGCTCAGCCACCTCCTTCATTTCAATCGCTGATTGTACTCGAGTGAAGACGCCACATTTTTCCAGGGCATTCTGCAGCGCCAGCGCGTTAATGACTGTTGCCAGCATCCCCATGTAGTCGCCGCTCACGCGGTCCATTCCAGCGGCGCTTACCGAGATCCCGCGAATAATATTGCCGCCCCCGACAGTTGCCGCCACCTGGACGCCGGTGGCGTGCACTTGCGAAATCTCTTCGGCTATACGCGAGGCCATCCCGGGGTCGACCCCAAAGCCCTGGGCGCCCATGAGAGCTTCGCCGCTAATTTTTAGAAGGACCCGCTGATACCGAGGCTTCCTCTCGCGAATTCCCTTCATCCCGCCTCCCGATCGGCTCCGACTATCTAGAGCCCAATCCGTGCCCAGGATCAGCCCTGCTGCCATCCTGA
>JGI20214J51088_10001691_pt1 | contig 14974 bp, 12 predicted proteins | sample WetSurMetagenome_FD_51088 | JGI IMG/M metagenome (IMG submission 51088) | reverse complement strand
CCTGGCCGGAAAGGGACGGAACGTTCGGACCCCGACCACGCCGATCGAGGTGCCCTGTTCACGCAGGATGTCGGCGGCTTCACTCGCCTCACTGGCCAACGATCCCATAGTGACAAAAAGAAACTTGGCGTCCTCGGAACAGTATCGATAGAGCGGGTCTTCATAAGATCTGCCGAAGGCTTGCTGGAAATCCCTTCCGACTTCGGCAATCACCGCGGGCGCCGCTTCCAGCGTTTCCTGCAGACGCCTTCGGAACCCCATGTAACTCGGACAAAGGACTCCGTCCGGGCCGGGCAGGGGGTCGGTCATTACCACGGGGTTGATGTTGGCCGGTACTTCCGTACTCAGTTGGTATGGCAAGTGATAAGGAGGAAGGAAGGCATCAACCTCCTCCACCGACGGAACACTTACGGGCATCATGGTGTGCGAGAGCCGAAAACCGTCAAAGCAGACCATAATAGGCGCCATTAGCTGCTCGGCCACCTTGTAGGCCAGGATGATCTGATCGAGAATTTCCTGGTTGGTCATGCAGTAGAATTGCATCCATCCCGTGTCTCGCTGAGAAATGGTGTCTTGCATGTCATTGAGAATGGTCCAGGGAGCACCCAGTCCCCGGTTCGTCACCGGCATGACAATGGGGAGCCTTGCGCCGGCCGCCCAATGGAGTTGCTCGTGCATATAGGCCAGTCCGTTGGCGGCAGTGGCAGTGAAAACTCTAGCGCCGACTAAGGAGGCCGAAATGCACACGCCCATGGCAGAGTGCTCGCTTTCAACGCGGACGAATTCCGCCTTCAATTCTCCCCGCTCCACGTATTCGGATAGGATCTCCGGTATTCTTGACTGGGGAGTAATGGGATAAGCAGCGACCACCTGCACGCGACAGAGTTTTGCCGCCAGGGCTGCCGTTTGATTTCCGGTAAGGATGAGAGTTTCTCCCACGGTTATGTGTTCCTTTCTGGGAAGCCATTATGTGCCAAGGCGATGAGAGAATACGCCGCTGTCGTTATTGACCAATGAGTCGCGGCCGCCGCCTGCCGGGAATCGTTGCGTTCCGGCGCCGCAAAGCAATTATCCCATAACGACCGGAAAAAAAGAAGTCAAATGAAAATAAGCGAGGCCTCTTTGAGGATCGGTGAGGCCGCATGAGGTGAAGCAAAGGGAGAACAAGGGGGGATGAATGATGGTGAGAGCATGACTTCGCTGCGCAATGGGCAATCGCCGAGAAGCCTGCTCTCACGAACCAACCGCGAACTACTACCGTTTGGTGCTTCTTTTGGATGCTTTTAGGGGATTAATTTTAACTTGCTGTTGGCTTGCTGAATCCAACTTTGAATGCGTGGCAAAATTGCATTGGCTGGTCTTCCATTTGCTGGAAGGATTCGGAAAACTACTGCAAAACTTTCCGGCCGGCAGATCCATAACCTTCTGGCATCCATCACACTGATCCACAACCGGATTACAGGAACCCCCGCTAAACCCGCAGCCCACTTTCGTCATGAAGGCGCAGTCCATACCCGCCTTCATTGTTGCACAAACCATGACAACTACCTCCAGTTCTGTTAAGATAAAATTCTTCCCATGGGGAACTCGCAGCGCATATTAACCAGGATTTCCAGGCTGTCAAGGCATTTTTGAGTCTTTTTTTATTCCTCCGGTCGGCCTGCGAGTATACCATGCGGACGTGGGCGGCGGGTCGCAACCGCGAGGAAGCGCGGAACGAGGTGTCTTGCGTCTAAGGATTGAATGCTCCACTAACCACAGAAAGGTACACGGTTTTGGCGGCCAAAAAATTGGGGGAATTACTGCTGGAGGAAGGTTTGATCAAACCCGATCAGCTGAATCGGGCTCTTGATGAGCAGCGACACGGCGGAGAGCGAGTCGGAGCGGTATTGATCAAGCTGGGATATATCAGTGATGACGTGCTGGTCGAATTCCTTTCCCGGCAGTTCCGTGTACCGGCAGTAAATCCTGAGCGGCTCACTATTTCCAAAGATATCTCGGAGTTGATACCACCGGAAATTGCGCTGAAGTATCAGGCGGTCCCTTTCGGCTTGATTGGCCACACCTTGAACGTCGCTATGGCCGACCCGGGAAACCTCTTTGTCATCGATGACATCCGATTCCTGACCAGGAAAAATATCCAGGTGCACGTCGCTTCCGAGGTCATTATCAAGAAGGTGCTCAGCCATCATCAGGACCAGTCCGGGAACGAGAATGTCGACGATATGCTCGGGCTGCTGAAAGAAGACGTGGATGTGGACTTGATTGAGTCCACGGAACAGATGGATATGTCATTCCTCGAGGATGCTGCCGAGCAGGCTCCGGTCGTGAAGCTGGTGAATCACCTCCTCATGGATGCCATCCGCAAGCAGGCGAGCGATATTCATCTTGAACCCTACGAAAAGTCCATGAGGGTGCGCTTTCGCATCGATGGCGTGCTCTATGAAATGATGCGGCCGCCGCTGCAGCTGAGAAATGCGCTGATTTCCCGCTTAAAAATAATGAGCCGGCTGGACATTGCCGAACGGCGTCTGCCTCAGGACGGGCGCATCAAGCTTAAAGCCAGAGGGCGGGAAATGGAATTCCGGGTTTCCGTAATGCCCACGCTCTTTGGCGAGAAGGTGGTGCTCAGGCTTTTGGACAAGAGCGGATTGCAGCTGGACATGACCAAGCTTGGATTTGAGGACAGCCAGTTCCAGCTGTTTCGGGAGGCCATCATCATGCCTTATGGGATGGTGCTGGTAACAGGACCCACCGGAAGCGGCAAGACCACGACGCTTTATAGCGCTCTTTCGGAATTGAACCGGATCAGTCACAATATCTCGACCGCCGAAGATCCCGTTGAATATAGTCTCGCCGGAATCAACCAAGTGCAAATCCATGATGCAATTGGACTGAACTTTGCATTGGCTTTGAGATCGTTCCTGCGGCAGGATCCGGATATCATCATGGTCGGTGAAATCAGGGATTTTGAAACGGCCGAAACGGCAATTAAGGCTGCCTTGACCGGTCATCTGGTGCTGAGCACCCTTCATACGAATGATGCTCCGAGCACCATTGTCAGGCTTCTCAACATGGGCGTGGAATCTTTTCTAGTCTCTTCTGCAGTCAACCTGGTGGTTGCTCAAAGGCTTGTCCGCCGCGTTTGCACCGAATGTCGCATGGTGGAAGAGGTTCTCGATGATGCCCTCATCGGCCTAGGCGTTCGTGAAGACGAACAGGGGACGTTCATTTGCTACCGCGGAAAAGGCTGTCCCGTTTGCAATGGGACCGGATATCGAGGGCGGGTGGCATTGTATGAGGTCATGGGCATGTCTGAAAGCATCCGGGACATGGTTTTGATCGGGGGTTCCGCCGCCGAAATCAAGAAGGAAGCCGTCAACCAGGGGATGATCACCCTTCGCCGGAGCGGTATAAACAAATTGAAACAGGGCATAACCTCGATCAGCGAAGTCATCCGCTGTTCGGCCAAAGACTCATAATACAGGGAAGAATCATGCCCGTCTATGTGTGGAAGGGAGTCGATCGGAAGGGAAAAAGGCAGAGCGGAGAGCTCGAAGCGGATAACCCCACCATCGCCCGCCAGCTTTTGATCCGCAAGGGTCTGAACCTAACGGCCTTCAAGCCCAAGCCCAAGGACTTGGTTGATTATATACCTCTCCTGCAAAACCGAGTGACGGAAAGAGAATTGGTGGTGTTTGTCCGGCAATTATCCACCATGATCGATGCGGGACTGCCCCTGGTTCAATGCCTCGACATCCTCCAACAGCAGCAGGAGGGGAGGGCTCTAAAAAGAATTCTCAAACAGGTGAAAAAGGATGTCGAAGAGGGCGCCACCTTCTCGGACGCAATCAAGAAGCATCCCAAAGCTTTTGACGGTCTGTTCGTAAACCTGGTTGCCGCCGGGGAAATGGGGGGCATCCTGGATATCATCCTCAATCGCCTGGCGGAATACATAGAGAAACTGGCAAAACTAAAGAAAAAGGTAAAAGGAGCCCTCACCTATCCTGCCATTGTGGTCACCATAGCCGTCATGGTCATGGCGGTGATTCTTATTTATGTGATTCCCGTCTTTGCACAGCTTTTTACCGACGCGGGAGTCAACCTGCCGCCTTTGACACTTTTTGTCATGGCAGTGAGCAATTTTGCAATTCGGTTTTTCTATTGGATCATCATCGCGATCGGGTTGCTCATCTATCTTTTCATCAGGTTCCGAAAGACCGCCAAGGGCCGAATGGTTACTGATCGCCTTCTGCTCCGGTTACCGGTTTTTGGCATGCTTCTTCGCAAGGTTGCCGTAGCCCGTTTTTCACGGACTCTGGGCACTATGCTCGCCAGCGGGGTGCCCATTCTGGATGCCCTGGATATCGTCGCCGGTTCGGCTGGAAATGCGGTGATCGAACAGGCTATCCGTGAATCGCGGGCGGCCATAGCCGAAGGCCGTTCCGTGGCGGAACCTTTGCAAGAGACAAAAGTGTTCCCGGGTATGGTGACGCACATGATTGCGGTCGGTGAGGCGACCGGAGCGCTCGATTCGATGCTCGGGAAAATCGCGGATTTCTATGATGAAGAGGTGGACATCACGGTGGATGCGCTCACCTCGCTCCTTGAGCCGCTCTTGCTGGTGTTTTTGGGAGTCACCATCGGCGGCTTGCTCATTGCCATGTATTTGCCGATCTTCCAGATAGCGGACGTCGTCTCCAGGGCATCCTGAGAAGCCTTCGTCGTCAAGGGTGAATCAGTTCGTTATGGTGAAAATGAATACCGGGGACCACCCGCAGGTGCAGTTGAACATCCCGGCAGACAGAGGCGTGTACGCTCCTGATGATGCTGCCCTCAAACGCAACCTGCAGGGGGTGCTGCTGGTCCGACTGCTTCTTGGCATCTTCTTTCTGGTGCTCACGCTTCTGGTTCGAAGCCATCGGGCCGAGGAACTCCTGTCAGCTCAGCTCAGGCCGCTCTATTACTTCTCGGTCATTCTCTTTCTCTTCACCATTGTTGCGGCGTTGGGCCTGAAGAGGTCCCCCAACCTCCGCCGATTTGCCTATCTGCAGCTCTTCTTCGACGTCGGAGCGGTGACCTTTCTGGTTTACCTATCGGGCGGAGTTGAAAGCATCTTTTCCTTTCTTTATATGCCGGCAATAATCAGTGGCGCGGTCCTGCTGGATCGCCGGGGGAGCATGGTGAGCGCTACCGCAAGCGCGCTTTCCTACGGACTGCTGCTGGATCTCCAGTATTTCGGCTGGCTTGCTCCCCTCCAGGTGGTCGGGCCGGCGTCTCAAGCTCACGATGTCGGCGCCTATTTCCACGGCGTCCTGATGAACATCACCGGTTTTTTTCTGACCGCCCATCTCAGCGGTTACCTGGCAAAGCAATTGCGCAAGTCGAGCCAGCAGGTCCGCGACCAGAATAGGGAGTTCCATCAGTTTGAGCTCTTGCATCGCAACATCACTCAAAGCATAAGCAGCGGTCTCTTGACTGTGAGCCCGAACGGACAGGTGCTTTTCTCCAACGACGCCGCCCAGAGGATATTGGATCTTCCCTCCGAGCACCTCGACGGGGCGCCTCTCAAAAGGATCTTCCCGACGCTGGATATCCTCACCTGGCCTGATCTAACCTCGACGACTTCTCGGGATGGACCCCAAATTCCGGTCCGAAAGGAGGTCATCTACCGGCGCCCTGCGGGCGATGAACTGTGCCTGGGATACAGTGTGTCCTTCCTTAAAAAAGATAACAAGGTTACGCGGGGTTGGGTTTTCGTGTTCCAGGATTTGACTGACATCAAGTCGATGCAGGATCATTTGCAGCGGATGGAACGGATGGCCTATGCAGGAAAACTGGCGGCCGAAATTGCTCATGAGATCAGGAACCCTCTGGCTGCCATCAGCGGGGCGGCTCAGATGCTTCAGAGTGAGATAGCCCGGGGATCTTTTCATGCGAAACTGATGAATATCGTCTCACGCGAAGTCCAGCGCATCGACAACCTCATCACTGACTTCCTGTGGCTGGCAAAAGGTTCTCTGAGGTCTGGAAAAATTGAAGAGGTATCGGTATGCGCAATGGTAGAAGAGGTTTTCGCTTTGTTGAAGGCGCGGGACAAGGTCGCCGACGGCCACCGATTGGAAGAAGAATTTGAGTCCATGCCGGTTTTTGTTATGGATCCCCAGCACCTGAGGCAGGTCCTTTGGCATCTCATGGTCAACGCCGTGGAGGCAATGCCCGACGGGGGTGTGCTCACGGTTCGCGTCACCGTGCCGAAAGCGAGTCCCGTCCCGGAGATGAAAACCCTCATTGAGATCACCGACACGGGTTCGGGGATCTCGGAAGAGGACCGAGATCACGTCTTCGAACCCTTTTTCAGCACCAAGAAAAGTGGTACCGGTCTGGGACTGAGCATTGTCTACCAGTTGATGGAAACCCTTGGTGGGCGCATCGAACTGAAGAGCGCCAAGGATTCAGGCACGTCGGTAACACTTTTTTTCCCCTTTGACCCCGTTTTTTCTCTTGCCAAGTAATCCTCCAGTGATTATTAAGCACTCACCGAAGGCGAGTGCTAATAGTATGGTCCGATCACTCCGGAACATCAGCGCTGTGATTAAGCTCAGCAAACTCAATTTGTAAGAAGAAAGGAGTTAAAACGATGAAACTTAAACCGCTCAACGATCGTGTGGTAGTGAAGCGAATCGAAGAGGAACAGGTAACGGCGGGAGGCATTATCATTCCTGACACGGCCAAAGAAAAACCGATTCAGGGTGAAGTCCTTTCTGTCGGCAGCGGCAAGCTCATGGAAGATGGAAGCAGGCGGCCTCTGGACGTCAAGGCGGGAGACCGGGTGCTCTTCAGCAAGTATGCGGGCACAGACATCAAAGTCGAGGGCGACGAGCTCCTCATTATGCGGGAGGATGATATCCTCGCCATAGTTGAACAATAAGGTTAACCGAAAGATATTAAGCGCAAGCACGAAATGAAAGGGAGGAATGCCTCATGGCGGCAAAACAATTGATTTATGATGTTAAGGCTCGGGAAGCTCTGCTCAAGGGTGTGAACATCCTGGCCGATGCAGTGAAGGTGACGTTGGGGCCCAAAGGCCGCAACGTGGTGATTGAAAAGTCTTTCGGCGGCCCTACGGTGACCAAGGACGGCGTGACCGTAGCCAAGGAAATCGAACTCGAAGACAAGTTTGAGAACATGGGCGCCCAGATGGTCAAGGAAGTTGCCAGCAAGACCAGTGATGTGGCCGGCGACGGAACCACAACGGCCACCATTCTGGCCCAGTCCATCTACTATGAAGGCTCGAAACTGGTGGCTGCCGGCGCCAATCCCATGGCCCTCAAGCGCGGGATCGAAAAGACGGTTCAGGCGGTCGTCGACGAATTGAAAAAGATCAGCAAGCCCACCAAAGATCAGAAGGAAATCGCTCAGGTCGGGACGATCTCCGCCAACAACGACCTCACCATCGGCAACATCATTGCCGAAGCGATGAATAAGGTCGGCAAGGAAGGGGTCATCACCGTCGAAGAAGCCAAGGCCATGGAAACGACCCTCGAAGTAGTCGAGGGGATGCAGTTTGATCGCGGCTATATTTCTCCTTATTTTGTGACCGATCCCGAGAAGATGGAAGTGATTCTCAACGAGCCGCTGATTCTGATCAATGAAAAGAAGGTCAGCAATATGAAGGACCTCCTCCCGGTGCTCGAGCAAATCGCAAAAATGGGAAGACCGCTTCTCATCATCGCCGAGGACATCGAAGGCGAAGCCCTTGCCACCCTGGTGGTCAATAAACTGCGCGGCACGCTCCAGGTTTGCGCCGTCAAGGCCCCGGGTTTTGGCGATCGCCGCAAGGCAATGCTGGAAGACATCGCCGTTTTGACGGGTGGTGAGGTGATCAGCGAGGACAAGGGTGTCAAGCTCGAGACCGTAGGTCTGAATGAACTGGGTCGAGCCAAGACCATCCGGATTGACAAAGACAACACCACCATCGTCGACGGAGCGGGCGATCGCAAGGCCCTGGAGGGTCGGGTTCGCCAGATCCGGACGCAGATCGATGAGACGACCAGCGACTACGACCGTGAAAAACTGCAGGAGCGTCTTGCCAAGTTGATCGGCGGCGTGGCCGTTATCAGTGTCGGAGCCGCCACGGAAACCGAAATGAAGGAGAAAAAGGCGCGTGTGGAAGATGCCCTGAATGCCACTCGCGCGGCGGTTGAAGAGGGGATCATCCCGGGTGGCGGCGTGGCCTATCTGCGATGCCTGCCGGCTCTTGAAAAACTGAAGCTGGAGGGTGACGAAAAGCTTGGTCTCAATATTGTCAAGCGCGCCCTCGAGGAGCCCGCTCGCCAGATCGCCTTCAATTCCGGTGAAGAAGGTTCGGTCATCGTTCAGAAATTGAAGGGCGGTGAGGGAGCTTTCGGGTTTGATGCGGAGACGGGTGAATTCCTTGACCTCTATGAGGCCGGCGTCATTGACCCGACCAAGGTGGCCAGAACCGCTCTCCAGAACGCGGCCAGTGTCTCGGCGTTGATGCTCACCACGGAATGCATGGTGTCCGAAGTGCCCAGAGACAAAGACGCGCCTATGCCCGGCGGGATGCCTGGCGGCGGAATGTACTAGGCGTAATTGAGCTCTCGGAAACGAGTGGTTCACGCTGCTCGTTTCCCCCAAGATAATCAACAGATCCTGCACTACCAACGAGCCCCCTTCTCTGCTTCCGAGCGGAATGGGGGCTCTTGTTTTCAGGAGTTTTTGATTTTTGGGCCACAGCAGCACAATCTCAGGATAATTCCCGGGGGCCGGTCGTGGTATGTTTTCTGACCACTGACCACNGACCACCGACCACTGCTCCTCAGCTAGTTTCCGTCCGGAAACTCACGTGTCGCGTAGGGGCGGGCTTTATGCCCGCCCGAAAATATCCATAATTCCGACGCATTTCGGGAGGGGATAAACCCCTCCCCTACTTGCCAAACGCAGATATGCGGAGTTTCCGGACGGACACCAGCTAAGCGCTTGACATGTGTCGTTGGTGTGCTACTTAAAAACACTTTCCGACAAATTTTTCCTCAGGGGGATTGAAAGATGGATTACAAGGAGAGCTTAAACCTTCCTCGAACCGATTTTCCCATGAGAGCCAACCTTCCCAAGCGGGAGCCCGAGATTCTGGCCAAATGGGATGAGATGAAGCTCTACGATCTGTTGCGAGAGCATAGCCAGGATCGTCCTCTCTATATCCTCCACGATGGCCCTCCCTATGCGAATGGGCATATTCATCTGGGTACGGCCCTGAACAAGATTCTCAAGGACATGATTGTCAAGTGCCGCCAGATGAGCGGGTTTAACGCCGTCTATGTGCCCGGCTGGGACTGCCATGGGCTCCCCATCGAGCATCAGGTCGACCGTGAACTGGGAGAGCGGAAGTCATCCATGACACAGGTGGAGATCCGCCGTCATTGTCGGCGATATGCCGAAGGCTTCATCGACATCCAGAGAAATGAGTTCAAGCGTTTGGGGGTGCTCGGAGAGTGGAACAATCCTTACCTGACCATGTCCTACGATTACGAGGCGGCCATTGCCCGGGAACTGGGGCGCTTTTTCGCCAAGGGGAGCGTGATCAGGAGCAAGAAACCGGTCCATTGGTGCACCAGTTGTCGAACGGCCCTGGCCGAGGCTGAGGTCGAGTATCACAATCATGCTTCGCCGTCGATCTATGTTAAATTCCCGTTAGACGAAAAGAGCAGAGCCCGCTTTCCGGAATTTTCCGAAAAGCCCGTTTATGTGCTCATCTGGACAACGACTCCCTGGACCATTCCGGCCAACATGGCCATCACCCTGCATCCCGATTTTGCCTATGTGGCCGTTGCCGTAGCCGACGAGGTCTGGGTCCTGGCCGAAGGCCTGCTCGAAAACTGCATGCGCCTCTTCGGAATCGAGAAATTTGAGGTCCTGCGGCGGTTTCGCGCCTCCGAATTGCAGGGGTTGACCTGCCGGCATCCCTTCCTTGAGCGCAAGAGCGTGCTCATCCTGGGGCACCATGTCACCCTCGAGGCCGGGACGGGGTGCGTTCACACCGCGCCGGGCCATGGCCGCGAAGACTACGAAATGGGGCTTGAGCACGATCTGGAGGTGTACTCTCCCGTTGATGACGACGGCCGTTTCACGGAGGATGTCCCCTTCTTCAGCGGACAGTTTGTGTTCGCTGCCAATAAGGCGGTCAACGCAAAATTGCAGGAAGTGGGGCGCCTGGTTTTGGAAACTCAAGTGGAACACAGCTACCCTCACTGCTGGAGGTGCAAGAACCCGGTGATCTTTCGGGCGACCGAGCAGTGGTTCATCTCGATGGAGAAGAACGAACTCCGAAAAAAAGCGCTGGCCTGGATCGATCGGGTGGAGTGGATTCCCAACTGGGGCAGGGAGCGCATCCATAATATGATTCTCAACCGCCCGGACTGGTGCATTTCGCGGCAGCGGTCCTGGGGGGTGCCCATCACCGTTTTCACCTGTTCCAGTTGCGGGGGGATTCTTGCCACACCGGAGGTTTTTAATCACGTGGTGGCCTTGTTTAAGAATGAGGGGGCCGATTGCTGGTTTGAAAAAGACGTGAAAGCTCTCCTGCCCTTGGGAACGGTTTGCCCCCAGTGTGATAGCAAGAGCTTTGTGAAGGAAATGGACATTCTCGATGTCTGGTTCGATTCCGGGGTCTCTTATGCCGCAGTCCTGGAACACCGCGATTATCTCAGGGCTCCGGCCGACCTCTATCTTGAAGGAAGCGATCAGCATCGGGGCTGGTTTCATTCGTCCCTGCTGGCTGCGGTGGGGACCCGCAACGTGGCGCCCTATAACACCGTGCTGACCCATGGCTTCGTCGTGGACGGCCAGGGCTACAAGATGTCCAAGTCTCTGGGCAACGTCATTGCACCGGAGGAGATCATCCGCCAATACGGGGCGGAAGTCCTTCGGCTGTGGGTGTCGGCGGAGGATTACCGGGACGATATCCGCATCTCTCCCGACATCTTGAAGCGGTTGAGCGAAGCCTATCGGCGGATTCGGAATACCTGCAGATTCCTCCTCGGAAACCTGGGAGACTTTCACCCGGTTACCGATGCCTTGCCCTACGCGGAAATGGACGAACTCGACCGGTTTGCTCTGCTTCAGCTCCAGGACTTGATCAAACGGGTTCGCCATGCCTACGACTGCTATGAATTCCACCGGGTCTACCACGCCCTGCACAACTACTGCGTGGTGGATTTGAGTGCCTTTTACCTCGATATTTTGAAAGACCGCCTCTACGTCTCGGCGACTGGAAGCGAAGCTCGCCGCTCCGCCCAGACCGCCCTTTACCGGATTCTGACGACACTGCTGAAGCTGATGGCCCCCGTGCTCTCCTTCACTGCCGAGGAAGCCTGGTGGCATCTGCCCCACCGGTCCAGTGAGACCATTCATCTCGAGAGTTTTCCCGAAGCGGATGAAACCGTTGAGGATGAGGCCCTGCATCGGCGCTGGGAGACTATTCTGGCGCTTCGAAGTGAGGTCGCTCGAGCCCTCGAAGGGGCCCGCCAGGCCAAGATCATTGGTCACCCCCTGGATGCGGTGGTGAAATTGGCTCTTCCGGAGGAGTTGCGGGATGCCTTCGCCGGGCAGGAAGACGTGTTGCGCTCGGTCTTTATCGTTTCACAAGTCGTATTCTCACCTGCCGCCGATCTGCTGAATCCGTTGACCGGCCTGGAAATGACCGGCCTTCAGGTTCAGGTTGCGCCGGCGTCGGGAAACAAGTGTGAACGCTGCTGGGTGCGTTCGGAAAAAGTCGGCCTATTCCTCGATCATCCCACCATCTGTGATCGTTGCTATGGCGTGGTGGCGAAATAAGAGTCATTCAACGGTAGAGGCGCGACCATGAAATATTTGTTTGCTGTCGGCGGGACGATCATTGTCCTGGATCAGATTACCAAAGCTCTGGTGCTCCACTTCCTGCCGCTTTATTCCACCCTTGAAGTCATTCCGAGGTTCTTCAACCTGGTGCATGCCCGAAATACGGGGGCGGCTTTCAGCATTCTGGCCGGAGCGAATTCCTTCTGGCGCCAGGGACTTTTTGTCGGCTTAACCCTTGTGGTGGTGACGATCCTGCTTTTTGCTTACGGAAAGCTCCGCTCGGACGATCGCTGGACGCGGACGGCTTACGCGCTCATCACCGGCGGCGCCCTGGGGAACCTGATCGATCGGTTGCGCCTGGGGGAGGTGGTTGACTTTTTGGATTGTTACGTCGGCTCCTACCACTGGCCGGCTTTCAATATAGCGGACAGCGCCATCACCGCCGGCGCCCTGATGCTGATCGTGTCCGTTTTGAGAGGCAANTAACACAACNCTATTTAGGGTGCATCCGGNNACTCTACGTATTTAAGTAGGGGAGGGGTTTATCCCCTCCCGAAATGCTACGTATTTGGGTTTGAAATGTAGGGGAGGGGTTTATCCCCTCCCGAAATGCAGCGGAATCAATGCCTATTTCGGGCGGGCATAAAGCCCGCCCCTACTCGGCAAGAGGGTTTCCGGATGGAAACTATTTAGCCTGCTGCTGCTTCTTCAGCTTAACCGTAAAGTCTTGCGGCACCATCCGTTTGGCCTTACGGTCCCAGAATTGCTGTTGGATGACGATGTGGTCATTGAAAATGTCGGTTACCACTCCATCCCTCTCGCCTGCCGGGGTGCCGACGGCAACGATGTAACCCTTTCCGGCCGAATCCTCGATCAGGGCTCGACGGCCCAGCTCTCCCCAGGCGATGGCCTTTAGTCCCCCTTCGATTTCACCCAGGTTCATCTTCTGAAGCGGAGTAAGAGGCCGCTGCGGTTCAGGGGGAGGCTCGAACTCTTCTGTGTCGTCTGGAACCGGAGCCCGCGGCGCTTCCACCGGAACAATAAAACTGACAAAGGGATCAACCATTTTGTACTGATTATAGGAAAAGTTCTCCCTGAGCAGGGCTTCGAGGACCTTATCGCGGCTGGCAAAAGGCTCCGGGGACTTGCCGGGGGGAGCGTCCACCAGCGATATACTCGACGGAATCGGGATGGTTGGGGGGGCGACGTTGGCGTCGATGGTTTGCTCCGGTGCCGCCGGACTGGCTGTCGTGCCTTGGCCGAGCAGGGGGGTGCTTATGAAAAGCATTCCCGCAGCCCACAATCCGGCCACGGCGCTCTTCATCTTCGAGTCTCTAACCCTACTGATCCTCATCGCATGGTTCCTTGCCTTGTTTGTTCCGGTTCCGATGTTAGGCGCCAGGAGACCGACTCGGTTTCAAAAACCGAGTCGGTCTGGATATCACGGACAAATATTTTCGCCTGCAGCCTTAGCGAAAACCAGGCTCAAAAACTCCTCGATTATCAGGATGGTGGTGAGACATCCTCACTCTAGCACACTAAATAGCTAAGGTTGAGCGATTTTTTGGAAAGCATCACAACAACATGGCAACAATACCCCCTGTCATTCCGAACGACAGCGAGAAATGCCCGCATTGAATAAAGTTTGCGCGTCCACAATCAGGGCTTTTGTCATTCCGATTCTTTCACTTCTCCCTTTTTCCAATTCCGTGAAATATGCTACTTAGTATGCTGATATCCTACATCGGCATATAGGAGAAAATAATGATCCGGAAAACAGTATTGCTGAGTGATGAACTGGTGAAGCAGGTTTCCATCCTCTCCAAGAAGGAAGACCGCGATTTTTCCGGCAGCCTGCGGTACGCTCTCAAAATCGGGCTTTTGGCTCTTCAAAACCCGGAACTCACTGCGGATGAAATAAAAGACATTCTGGAGGCCAAAGTGGAGCTTGAGGCGGGCATGATCCAGGAGTTCAGTCTTGAAAGTCTATGAAACTTCCAAGTTTCAAAAGCTCAGGAAAAAGATTGAGAGCGCTGCTGAGAAGGAAGCCTTGAAACAGGCTATCATTGCAGTCGTAGCCAAACCCTTATCCGGGAAAAAACTCAAAGGCGAGCTCAAGGACTTGAGGCGCCACAGGTATTTTGTCGGCGGTCAGGAGCGGCGCCTCATTTACAAGGTTCAAAAAGAAACCATCTTTCTCCTTTCTTTCGGGCCTCGGGAAGGGATTTATAAACAGAGTTGAGCGTTCGGAAGGCCTTCGGTTCATGATTTCTCGACGCCGAAAAGGCTCCTCGAAATGACATGGATGCAGAAGCGCCTCTATTGGGACTGCATCTGCTCTGCAGGGCAAGCGAAGAAGCGTAAAATACCCCCACTTGGTTCATCCTGGAAACCCATCTTCATCGCGTCTTGGCCGCATGACACGATCTGTCAGCAGGATGACAAATTGTGTCGATTGCAGACCATGAAGTCTTATCGGATCGTTGGATTATAAACCTCGCATGGTTGCATGCAGAGAAGAACGGCTTGTTCTTTTCGGAAGAATGGCCTGTTCTGTCCTGAGAAGGATTCCTGAGAAGGCTGAACATCCAGGAAAGCCTTTTCACCAAGGCAGGAACGGACCCCTCTTCTGCATGCCGGTTCAAATGCCGGACTCATTGGCACAATCATTGCTTGAACATCATGGGCAAGGATATAAAATCGATAGTGACACAATGAGCGAATATAGGAATTTCTATCTAATCGACACATGGAGAGGGGGGAGGATTCGGAAAGTAAAGCGCGGTTTGAGTCGGTGTGTGTGATGGATTTGTGACTGGACTGAAGAAAGTAATGGACCGAACTAAAGACGTTGAGGAGGACTGAAAATGATAATCAAAATGAGAGAAAGTAAAGGTTTTACCCTGGTGGAATTGATGATCGTCGTGGCCATCATCGGTATCTTGGCCGCCGTTGCCGTGCCTTACTACCAAAGATACGTTGCCAAGTCGAGACTGACCAGCNNNGTATCTTTCCGGCTGTCCATGCCATTGAGAATACGATCTCGACAAAGTATGCAGTCCGCGGTAGTGTCCCGGCATCCGTAGCAGATTTATTGGCATCAGGGGGCACCCAT
>JGI20214J51088_10001687_pt1 | contig 14997 bp, 10 predicted proteins | sample WetSurMetagenome_FD_51088 | JGI IMG/M metagenome (IMG submission 51088) | reverse complement strand
GATTTGAAGATTTGAAGATTTGAAGATTTGAAGATTTGAAGATTTGAAGATTAGGGTTTGTCTTCTCTGTGGTGAATGATGCAGGTCGTTTGGCCATACTTTCTTTCGTGTGGCTGAATGACTGAAAGACTGAATGACCATCTCTCGCTCTCCGCTCTCTGCTTTACGCTTTACGCTTGTCGCTCTCCGCTTTTTTATTAAACAGATCAAACGCCGGGCATCCTGCTTCACGCTGTTTGCAATAGGAGCAGGTCAGCCTGCCTCTTACATAACTATTCCCGCTGGTAGTCAGCAGGAGAAGCAGAACCAGTGCAATTAGAATCAGAACTTCAAACTTTATAACCAGTAAGACTATTCCTGTTATCAATGGTATCAATGTCACAAGCATATCCGGGATCATGCTTTTCCAGGTAAACACTGTGCAAAACTTTGAGTTATCACCTTTTCTGAATAGCAACCCGCTTAATTTGCCCCGGCCAAAACCACACCTCTTACCCCAGTAATAGCAATCAACACAATGCCTGCTCATCAGCCTGTATTCAAGCGCACAAATAAAAAGAAGGTATGCCACAGCATAAATAAAGCCCAACATGAACATTACAAAAAATCCCAGACCATATATTGATAATGAAACCAGATCTGATATTACAATAATCCATACCGGGTAGTTATCATAGCGTCGGGCTGTTTCCATCTGACAATCGTTTTGTCAAATTTATGAAAGGATGTCCGGGATGTCAAGGGCTAAAACTTTTCAATGCGGTTTTTGTTTTACAATTCGTAATTCTTTTACATATTTTTGTTTTAAATAACTACTGCAATGAAAGAACTGTTTCGCTTTTTGAAAGAACTTGATCAGAACAATAACCGTGAGTGGTTTAATGCCAATAAAGAGTGGTACCTTAAATCCAAGGCAACTTATGAATCATTTGTAGGTGAAATAATAAATGGATTGAGCTCTTTTGACCCTGAGATTGCCGGTGTGCAGGTAAAAGAGACTGTATTCAGGATATACCGCGATGTGCGTTTCTCAGCAGATAAAAGTCCGTATAAGACACATATGGGGGCATTCATTGCCCGCGGTGGAAAGATGAGTGCCCGCGGAGGGTATTACGTCCATATTGAACCAGGACGTTCTCTCTTTGCAGGTGGCATATGGTGCCCCGACGCAACACTGCTTAAAGCACTGCGTCAGGATGTATTTGCAAATGTGGATGAATTCACGGCTTTACTCAACGACCCTAAGTTTTCCCGTCACTTTACAATGGATGGTGAGAAGCTTAAGAAGGTGCCGGCGCCATTTCCAAAAGACGAGCCGGGTTCAGAATGGGTAAAATATAAAAGCTATACACCGGTAAGCATGATTCCTGATGACTTTTACTTTAGTGGCGACCCGGTGAAGAAAAGCATCGAGCGGCTTAAACTATTACTGCCATTTAATAAGTTTCTGAACTTTACTGTTGATGAGTCAGGGAGGAAGTAGGAGGCGAAAGATGATTTGAAGATTTGAAGATTTGAAGATTTGAAGATTTGAAGATTTGAAGATTTGAAAATTTGAAGATTCGAAGGTTCTATGATTTAATCCATTACATTTCCAAGTAGCCTGGACACCCTTCCACCGCGCCGGGGGAAGGGCTGGGGATAGGGGCAGTCTCCAGCCGGGGGAAGGGCCGGGGTTAGGGGCTTCAGATCTTTTCGAGTTTTGCAAAGCGAAGCAGCAGCTTCTTCATTCCGCCCTCACCAAAGTCAATCATTGCAGTTGTGTTAGGCGCTTCACCTTCAATTGCTGCAACAGTACCTGTACCAAACCGTTCATGTTTTACCCTGTCGCCCACAGCTACATCTGCCATTGTAACAGCTGCTGATGCACTGCTTTTAACTGGTGTATCAACGCGTTTGAGCTTGCGCTCAAAAGGAGTTAACACTGGCTTGGGAGAACTTTCTGCATATGGCATCCGCTCTTCTTCAGTGCCTGCATGACCCATAGACCTGCCACCGCTTTGAGGGAAGGTGACAAACTCTTTGTCAATGTCAGTTATAAAGCGGCTCGGACTCGTCCTTTCAAGATTGCCCCATTTGTACCTGTTCAGTGTGTAACTGAGTGTCACTTTACTGCAGGCCCTGGTAACAGCCACATAAAACAGTCTGCGTTCCTCCTCAAGTTCCTTCGGATTAAATACATTCATTGTGGAAGGAAAGAGGTTTTCTTCAAGACCTACAATATATACATATTTAAATTCCAGCCCTTTGGCAGAATGAATGGTCATCAGGGTTACCTTGTCGCGCTCCTCAGGTTTCTCATTATCCTGGTCGGTAAGCAGTGAGACTGTCGCAAGATAGGTACCTATATCAGCCGGTTCACCATTAGTCACCGAATAGTCAGTAAACTCTTTTATACCATTCAATAACTCCTGTATGTTTTCAAGCCTGTCCTTATCCTCGGGCAGTATACTTGCACGCAGATCATTAATTATTCCACTGGCCAGTGCCATGGCATTCGCGAACTCGTATGCAGTGTCAGTTGCAACCCTGTTTACAAATGGCATCATCAGACCGGTGAATACACTTAGTTTTGACCTCAGGGCAGGAGAGAGATGACTGAAATATGTTTCCGAAGTGATAAGTGCCCACACTGATATATCGAGATTCGTTGCCAGTTCTCCAAGCTTCTGCACTGTAGTGTCACCTATTCCTCTCTTTGGGTAGTTGATAATCCGCTTTAATGCCTCAGCATCTTCAGTGTTTACGGCAAGACGCAGGTAGGCTATCAGATCCCTGATCTCCCTGCGTTCATAGAATGATGCACCGCCATATACTTTATATGGTATATTGCGTTTTCGCAGCATCTCCTCAAATATACGAGACTGTGCATTAGTGCGGTAAAGGATGGCAAATTCCTTCCATTCGGCTCGTTCCCTCATCCTTGTATCAAGTATGTCTGATGAAACAAGAGCACCTTCTTCTCCGTCGGTAATAGTCTGAAGTATTCTTATCTTTTCTCCCACATCATTCTTTGAGTAGACCCTCTTTTTTATCTGTCCCTCGTTGCGGTCTATGATGCTGTTGGCTGCATTGACAATTGTCTGGGTTGACCTGTAATTCTGCTCAAGTTTGAACAGCTTAAAGTCGGGATAGTCGTTTTTGAAGTTGAGTATATTCTCAATCCTTGCCCCGCGGAAAGAGTAGATACTCTGGGCATCGTCACCCACCACACACAGATTGCGGCTTAGCTCTGACATCTTTTTCACAATCATATATTGTGAGTAGTTTGTGTCCTGGTACTCATCAACAAGTATGTAGTCAAACCGTTTCCTGTATTCATCCAAAACGGCGGGGAAATCACGGAAGAGGATGTTCATATTCAGCAGCAGATCATCGAAATCCATTGCGTTAGCCTTAAAGCAGCGGATGGCATATGTGCGATAAATGGCAGACATCTCAGGCACCTTGCTGTTACGGTCTGACTCTGAAATTTGCGGTACCTGTGAGTATTGCTGGGCAGTGATAAGATTGTTCTTGGCATGCGATATCCTTGATGCAATGGCGGATGGCTTATAAACGGCATCATCAAGCTGCATCTCCTTAATTATTGCACGGACAAGACTCCGTGTGTTATCGGTGTCGTAAATGGTGAAGTTGCTTTTATAGCCGAGGTAAGAGCCATCGCGACGAAGGAATTTTGCAAAGACCGAATGAAAGGTACCCATCCACAGTGCGTGTGCGTTCTCCCCTCCAACGATATTGATAATTCTTTCCTTCATCTCACCGGCAGCCTTATTTGTAAATGTAAGAGCCAGGATGCGATGAGCCTTCACACCTTTCTCAAGCAGGTGCGCTATGCGGTATGTAAGAACACGTGTTTTACCTGAGCCGGCACCGGCAATGATAAGCGCTGGTCCTTCGGTGTTTATTACCGCTTCCCTCTGTGCCTCGTTTAGATCCTGAAGATAATTTTGCAGCATATTATGCCGGAACTTTTTTAGACCCCAAAGATAGAACTACCATACTTACCTGAAAAGAGGGGCTGAAAACTATCGGGTTAAAGTTTTCAACACTCATCTGAGATACAGAATTAAAGGGGCACAGAGAATGAGTTGTTTTTTTAATTAGTTTTGTACGTAATTTCAATGGGCAATAAACGTTTAAAAAGAGTGTTACGCAGGTTTTCATTTATATTACTCTTAATGCCTCTGGCGTTGCAGGCACAGATCACTGCACCCGGCAGCAACGCAACAAGCCATACAGATTACCCGGCAACAGCACGCAGGGATTCTATCTATATCTTCTGCGGATCATCTGCAAGTGTGGGAACTCTTGTTGCTGCAAGTCCAGGCGGCACTGCCCCGTTTACATTTACATGGACGCAGTACGATAAGGCTACCTCGGGTTATAATATACCGGTACTGACACAGACAGGAACAACCTCAACAGCCACATCACTGCCTGAAGGAGGCTACAGAGTACATATAACCGACAGCTATGGCTATAGCAATGATCTATATGCCTGGGTAGACCTCGACAGTCCCATAGGAACGGGGAAGCTGAAGAACTCAACATGTTATTACGTTGCACTGGACGGTACTTTCGGGCTGGACAAGTTTTACTATTATGACCCTTCTACCGGAGTATCTAACATGCTCATAAATACAGTAAACTACCTCTGGGAATCTGACCCGGCATCAATAATACCATCAACAACTGAAGACCCCGTAATATATACACCACCGCTGGTAAATGAGACCTATACCTTTACTGTCACAGATAACTTTGGATGCTCAACTGCTTCATCATTTTACTATGTATCGTACCATGTAAAGGCAAACTTCATTGCTGATCCGGATGAGGGTGAAGCGCCGCTGGAGGTAACATTTACAAATACCTCTGTAAACGCAAATAAGTATTTGTGGGATTTTGGCGATGACTCGACTTCAACACTGGAAGATCCGCCGGCACATACATATTATATACCCGGCACTTATACCGTTTCTCTTTCAGTTGAAAGCGAGTATTTCTGCTCTGACACATACACAACCACAATTACAGTAAAGCCATCGGCACTGGAGATGCCTAACGTATTTTCGCCCAATGGCGACGGGATAAATGATTTTCTGATACCTGAGAAAGCATCGCTCAGGCATGTTGAGATGCAGGTCTTTTCAAAAAGCGGGCAGAGAGTCTATCGTTTTGAAGGAGACAGCGATGCGATCTCCACATGGACCGGCTGGGACGGGAAAGTAAACAACTCTAACCGGTTTGCCGAGCCCGGAGCCTATTATTATGTTATAAGGGCCGTAGGATGGGATGATAAAAAATACAGCGGGAAACCTTACAGAGGTGTGGTCTATCTTTACAGATAATGTTTTGTCATAATAATGGCAGAGACGCGATGAATCGCGTCTCTACCTGGATATAATTGAAAACCTGCGATAAAGAATTTACAATTTTAATCCATCCATTTTCGCTGTTTACCGGTAAAATTCCGCACTTAGCTATAGTTTAACAATTTTTTGACAAACAAAACTATGAAAACTAAAAAAGTTTTCTGATTTTTGTAGTTCTATTGTAAAAAGTGAGATGGAAAGACCGGAATGTGCCGACAGAATTGTAACAGGAGCATCTGAATTATTCAGGCTCTATGGAACAAAAGCAGTGACAATGGATATGCTTGCCCAGGAGCTTGGGATATCAAAGAGAACCATTTATGAAAAGTTCAGGGACAAGGATGAGCTTCTTCAAACTGTTTTAAAGTGCATGCTTGAGAAGCAGAAGGAGATAATGGAAGAGATGATTGCTTCGGAGCAAAACATTCTGGTGGCATTTTTCAAGCATGGAAGGCGGATGAGGGAGCATTTCGGGTCAATGAACCCGGTGCTTAAATCAGACCTTAAAAAATTCCATGCCGAGGTTGTTGATAAGATAAAGAATAGCTGCGGGAGCCAGCTTGAGAGCTCTCTCAGGTTCATTAAAAAAGGTATAGAGCAGGGCGTAATACGCAGTGATGTTGATCCGGATATAGTGAACAGATGTATGCAGGGTTTGGGAAGGATGATGAATGATCCGGAGGTCTTTCCCCAGGAGAGTTTTGACCAGAGCAGCATAGTAAAGAATGTGATGATAAATTACCTGAGGGGAATTGCCACCGAAGAGGGTCTGAAGGTTATCAGAGAATATGAAAATGATTTTTAACTAAACATAAGGGACAAAAAACAATTATTGAAAACTTTTAACAAATGAAAAAGAATGTATTGATTTTATTGCTTTTGGGCATGCTGTTACCGGTGATAAGGCTGCAGGCGCAGGACAATCCTGCACCATTAAACCTTACGGTGCAGCAGGCTGTTGACCTTGCCCTTGAAAAAAACAGGAGTGTTGCGTCAGCAAAATACAATTATGACATATCCAAAAAGACAGTGTGGGAGACCATAGCGTCTGGCTTACCTCAGGTGAATGGAAGCGCTTCGCTTGATGATAACCTTAAACTTATGACCACAATGTTACCGGCAGAGATATTTGGCGGTACTCCCGGTACATATATCCCGGTCACTTTTGGTCAGAAATTCAATTCGTCCTATGGCGTAACTGCTGCCACACCTTTGTTTAATGCCCCGTACCTTGTTGGTATACAGATTTCAAAGCTGGCCTCCCGGTTAAGTGAAAACCAGGTAAAACAGTCAGAGGCAGATGTTAAGGAGTCTGTTATGACATGTTACTACCTGATCCTTGTGTCTGAGGAGACACTTAAAGTACTTGAGGGTAACCTGAAGAACTGGAATGAAATGCTGACCTCAACTAAGGCAATGTTTTCTGTTGGGATGGCGGAGTCAACTGATGTTGACCAAATGCTATCAAATGTGGCGACAGTAAATAATGCAAAGCTCTCAATGGAGCGGACACTGGAGGTAAACTATAACCTTCTTCGTTTTTTACTGGGCGTGGATATGACATCAAAAGTTACACTTACAGACTCACTTGATTCAATTATCGACTCCTTTAAAGTTGAAGAACTCCTTACACAGGATTTTAATATTGAAAATAACCTTAATTATCAGCTTATTGACGGACAGGTAAAAATGTCAGAACTCTCTCTTAAATCTGCAAAAGCATCAACGTTACCCAGTCTGAGCGGTTCAGTATATTATATGAAAACCGGACAGGGCAATAAGGTAAGCAATATGGACTGGTTTCCGTATTCAGTAGCCGGGCTTCAACTGTCAGTTCCGATTTTTGCTTTCGGTGAGCGTCATTCAAAGATACAGAAAGCCAGACTCTCACTGATGAACTCTGAGAACCAGAAACAAATGGTGTCTGACAATCTTCTTATGCAGGAAAAGCAGCTGAGATACAATTTAATAAGCTCAAATGAGCAGTACAGGAATCAGAAGGATAATATTGAGATTGCCCAGAGGGTTTTGACCAGTTTTCAGAATAAGTATAAGCAGGGTATGGCATCGAGCCTTGATCTTACCTCCGCAAACAGCAATTATCTGTCGGCAGAGACGAATTACCTTACTTCACTTATGACTCTCCTTCAGAACAAGGTTGCATTTGATAAGCTGATGAATAATTTATAATGATTGCGAAAAAATATAAAACAATAATAATGAAACGTACAACCATTTTTTCAATATTTCTGGCAGGTGCTGTTTTACTTGCCGGATGTGCACAAAAGACTAAACAGGCAGACCCGGCTGAAAATGCAAAGAGTGCTGCGCCTGTTAAAGTAGCCACCATTTCAAAGCAAAAGATAGCCCGAACAATTGAATATACTGCAACTGCACTGCCCTTTGAGCAGGTAAACCTCGGACCTTCAACTCCGGGCCGGGTTGATAAGATATTTGTTGAGGTTGGCGACAGGGTGACAAAGGGCCAGCAGGTATTTCTTATGGACCGCACACAGTTGCTCACTGCAAAAATTCAGCTTGCAAACCTCGGGAAGGACCTCTCAAGATTGGATACCCTCCTGAAGGTTGGTAGCATCAAGCAGCAGGCATACGATCAGATGAAAGCTCAGTATGATGTGACAAAGGCCAATGTTGACTTCCTTGAGGAGAATACATACATGGCGGCACCTTTCAGCGGTATAGTGACTGACAAATATTATGAAAACGGTGAGCTTTATTCAGGTGCTCCCACAGCCTCAGGCAAGGCTGCTGTTGTTACCCTAATGCAGATAAACCCGCTTAAGGTTATAGTTAACATATCTGAACAGAACTACCCTCTTATTAAAAATGGTATGGCTGCAAAAGTCACTGCTGATGTCTATGAAGGCAGAGTATTTGAAGGTCGCATTTTCAGAGTTCACCCTACTATCAATGCTATGTCAAGAAGCTTTGATACTGAAATTGAGATTTCAAATAACGATGAAAGTCTTCGCCCGGGAATGTTCCTCAGAGTTTCAATTGATATGGGGCAAATTGACGCGTTCGTGGTTCCTGCCAGTGCTGTTTTACTTCAGGAAGGCACAAACGAAAGATATATTTTCACTGCCAGTAACGGCGTAGCAAAACGTTGTGTTGTAACTCTGGGTAAGAGGTTTGACGAGTATGTTGAGATAAACTCTTCTGAGTTAAAAGAGGGTGATCTGCTTGTCGTTGACGGACAGGCCCGTCTTTCAAATGATGATAAGGTTGAGATTGTAAAATAGTTATTAATTAAAAGAATTATTATATCATGAGTATATATGGCAGTGCGGTAAAAAGACCTATTACCACCATCCTCATCTTCGTTGCTATGATGGTTATAGGTGTTTACTCACTAACAAAATTGCCAATAGACCTGTATCCTGAGATAGAGTTGCCATTCCTTTCGGTTTATACAACCTATCCGGGTGCAAGCGCCTCCGACATTGAAACCAATGTCACACGTCCTCTTGAAAATGCTTTAAGTTCAGTCAGCAAACTTAAGGAGATAACTTCACGTTCAAGCGATAACATTTCTGTTATTTTCCTTGAGTTTGAGTATGAGTCAAACCTTGATGAAGCTGCAAACGACGTAAGAAGCAACCTCTCATTCGTCCAGAAATCACTCCCTGATGATGCAGAGGCTCCTGTTATCCTGAAGTTTAACTCAAGCATGATGCCTATTATCTTTTATGCTATTACAGCAAAGGAGAGTTATGCAGGACTTGAAAAGATACTTGACCAGAAGGTGGTTAACCCTCTTAACCGTATTGACGGGGTAGGGTCTGTAGGACTGTCAGGCGTACCAGGGAGAGAGATTTATGTTGATGTTGATCCCAGGAAGATGGAAGCGTACAACCTCACAATTGAACAGGTAGGTGACATTTTACGTGCAGAGAACCTGAACATGCCTGCCGGTTATATTGAGATGGGAAAGACAGACTATCCAATCAGGATCCAGGGCGAATTTGCTGAAAGCGAAACGATAAAAAACATTGTTGTTGGAAATGCCAACGGCAATAATATTTATATACACGATATTGCTGAAGTACGTGATACCATACGGGAATCGAGGTTCGTTGAGAAAATAAACGGAGCCAGGGGTATGAGTCTGTTTGTACAGAAAATGTCAGGTGCAAATACAGTGCAGGTTTGCCGGAATGTGGATAAAGAACTCAAAATACTGCAAAAGGACCTGCCTGCCGACGTTAAGATTGAAAAGATATTTGACTCTTCTGAATTCATAAAGGGTTCAATAAACAACCTTACAGATACCCTTATGTATGCGGGTATATTTGTAATCCTCGTTGTGTTGTTTTTCCTTGGGCGATGGAGGGCGACATTTATTATTATACTTACAATACCTATATCTCTTATTGCGGCGTTCATTTACCTGTTTGTTACAGGTAACTCAATAAATATTATTTCGCTGTCGTCGCTATCAATAGCGATAGGGATGGTGGTGGATGATGCGATTGTGGTGCTTGAGAATATAACAAAGCATATTGAGCGGGGCAGCACCCCCCGTGAAGCAGCAATTTATGCAACCAATGAGGTCTGGCTGGCAGTTATTGTCACCACACTGACAGTTGTTGCCGTATTCCTGCCACTGACATTTGTAACAGGTCTTACCGGTGTGTTATTCAAACAGTTAGGAATGATTGTGTCAATAACAATTATTGTATCTGTATTTGCTGCTATTACACTTACACCTACATTAAGTGCCATTATGCTTAAGCTGCGACCTGTAAGGAAAGACGCACCCAGGTTCTCATGGGATGGTTCAATCCACAAATGGCTTGATGGTCTCGACAATTTATATGTATCCACAATCCGCTGGGCCCTTCATCATAAGAAAGTGGTAGTTGCCCTTGCCATTGCCGTATTTATTGGGTCAATGTGCCTTTTCTTCTTCATAGGAGCGGAATTTATTCCTTCTCATGATGAGTCAAGCGCCAGCGCAACAGTTGAGCTTCAGACAGGAACAAAATACGAACAGACACTTATGGTGGCTGACCGCATCGATTCACTTGTACATGCCAAAGTGCCTGAGGTGACACTTATATCAACATCAACAGGTAGCGATGATGCCGGAGGTTTTGCTTCAATATTCACTGCCGGTGGTACACATAAGATAAGCTACACTTTCAAGCTCAAGCCTATTAAAGAACGTACCAGAAGTGTTGATGAGGTTGCCGAGTCGATACGACAGATATTGAGTCCGATGCCTGAAATAATTAACTACTCTGTGTCGACATCTTCCAATGACATGTCAATGATGGGCGGCAATACAATCAACATTGAAATATTCGGGTACGATTTTACCCAGACTAATGCAATTGCCGAGGACCTGGCAGCTAAAATAAAAAAGATACCCGGAGCAAAAGACGTTACTATCAGCCGTTCAAAGTCAAAACCCGAACTGCAGATCAAGTTTGACAACGAGAAGCTTCTGAGGTACGGGCTCACAACTGCCCAGGCTGCAACAATGGTCAAGAACCGTGTTGACGGTTATACAGCCACTCAGCTCAGACAGTTCGGTGATGAGTATGATGTTGTTGTAAGGTATAAAAAGGATTCACGTAACACTATAACTGAAGTAGAAAACATAGGGATCAACACTCCTTCCGGAAAAACAATCCGTCTGAGTGAAATTGCGCAGGTTAATGAGTCGTGGTCACCACCTAATATTGAAAGGAAAAGGAAAGAGAGAATTGTTACAGTAGCCTTCACACCTTACAAGAGGGCATTAAGTGATATCGTTGCCGATGTACAGAAGGATATAGACAAAACAGTTGTACCAGCGGGTGTCATGGTTCAGATCTCCGGTGCATATAAAGATATGACTGATGCATTTGTTGATATCTTCATGCTTATGCTTGTTTCACTGATACTTGTATACCTGATTATGGCATCGCAGTTTGAGTCTTTAAAAATGCCGGTCATTATAATGTTCTCAATACCTTTTGCCTTCTCGGGTGTCGCAATTGCACTCTTCCTGACAAACACCAAACTGAGTATTATTGCGGGAATTGGTGCTGTAATGCTTATAGGTATTGTTGTAAAGAATGCAATTGTGCTTGTTGACTTTATCAATCTTGTCAGGGACAGGGGAGTTGAGCTTTATGAGGCAGTTGTTGTCTCAGGCAGGTCAAGATTGCGCCCTGTACTTATGACATCAGCCACAACCATCCTGGGTATGCTTCCTCTGGCAATCAGCACCGGTGAAGGAGCTGAAATATGGAGCCCGATGGGTATTGCAGTCATCGGAGGTCTTGTGTTCTCCACATTTGTCACCCTGGTAATTGTTCCGGTAGGATATGTGATAATGGCCCGACATGGTGAAAGAGACAGAAAACATAAAGTGGCATACCGCGATATGAAGTTTCTTAATGGCATTGAGTCAAAAACTGAAAATTAACAGCTATGAAAGCAGTAATGATAATATATAATCTGGCTCTTACCGAAAAGGTTGAGTTTACCCTTGAACATTTTGGAATAAGCGGATATACACAGCTTGATAACGTAAAAGGGGCAGGCACATCAACCGGTGTGCCTCATCTTGGAAACCATACATGGCCTGAGATCAACGGTGCCATTATCACATTTGTTGATGATGAAAAAGTTTCGTTGCTCACCCAGGCAGTGCAGAAGATTGATGAGATAAACAAGGAAGTAGGGATACGGGCGTTTGTCTGGGATATAACACAGGCAGTCTAAAGTCAAAAGTCTAAAGTCAAAAGTCAAAAGTCGAAAGGACAAGGATGAAAGACAAAAAACAAAAATAAAAAGTCGAAAGAAAAAGTCTAAAGTTATTACGCTTTAGACTTTGGACTTTCGACTTTTAACTAAAAAAAATCTGCAGGATACTGCAGATTTTTTTTACTATTCTTCTTCTTCTTCAGCTTCGTAAGCTTTGATAACTGCATCCTGAACTTCACCCGGTACCTGGGCATACTCGGCAAATTTCATTGAGTACATTGCGCGTCCACCGGTAAGTGAGCTGAGCGAGGTAGAGTATTTGTTCATTTCAGCAAGCGGAACTTTTGCTTTAATAACCTCAAAGCCTCTTTCGCTTGACATACCGAGAACCATACCACGACGACCCTGGAGGTCACTTATAACGTCACCCATACGATCTGAAGGAACCATGATATCTACATCATAAACGGGTTCGAGAATCTTTGGGTTAGCTATCTTGAAAGCTGTGCTGAATGCATTACGCCCGGCCAGACGGAAAGAGATCTCGTTTGAGTCAACCGGGTGCATCTTACCATCATAAACATATACCCTGATGTCACGGGCATAAGAACCGGTAAGCGGACCAACCTCCATCTTTTCCATTATACCTTTTAAAATGGCAGGCATGAAACGTGCGTCGATAGAACCACCAACAATACAGTTTACATAAATCAGTTTGCCTCCCCATGGAAGAGCAATCTCCTCTTTACCTTTATTTGAGAGTTTTATCTCCTTGCCATTAATGGTCATCATGTTCTTCTCAGAAGAGCCTTCTTCAAACGGCTCAATGATCATATGAACCTCGCCAAACTGACCTGCGCCACCCGACTGTTTCTTATGACGGTAGTCGGCCTGTGCAGCCTTGGTAATAGTCTCACGGTACGGAATCTTTGGAGCAAAGAACTGAGTCTCTAACTTATAAATGTTATCGAGGTGCCATTTCAGAATGTTGAGATGGTATTCACCCTGTCCGTGAATAATTATCTGTTTAAGCTCTTTTGAATACTCTATACTGATAGTCGGATCTTCCTGGTGCATGCGGTTAAGTGCCTCACCCATCTTCTCCTCATCGCTTTCACTGAGAGGTTTGATTGCCGTGCGGAATTTTGGTTCAGGAAATTTAATATTGTCAAACTTCCAGTCGTTGCCTGGAGCATTCAGTGTATGATTTGTCTTTGTGTTTTTAAGCTTGACAAATGCACCAATGTCACCGGCTGAGATCTCAGGAACGCGAGCGCGGTTCTTACCGGCGCAGACAAAAATCTGTGCGAGACGCTCTTTTCCGCCGTTGTTTGTATTTATTACGTCAAGGTTTTCAGGAATCTTGCCTGACATTACCCTGAAGTAGTTTATTTCACCAATATGTTCCTCAATGGCTGCTTTAAAGACGAAAGCTGAGGCAGGACCTGATGCATTACATTTTATCTCAACACCTTTTGAATTCTTTGGAGCAGGTGATTCTGAAGGATTTGGAGCAGAAACAGTGATGAACTCCATCAGCCTGTCAACACCCATATTTGCTTTTGCGGAGATACAGAATACCGGGAAAATGCCTCTCTTAACGAGACCATCATGTATTCCTTTGCTGATTTCAGCTTCAGAAAGAGTGTCGTTAGCGAAGAACTGTTCCATAAGAGATTCGTCAGCTTCAGCTGCTTTTTCAATGAGAGCTGAATGAAGTTCTTCAGCTTTGTCGCGGTGATCAGCAGGGATATCGACAACCTCAGCCACGCCTCCGTCTTTGCCGTAACGCAGCATCTTCATACTTATAACATCTACTATTGAGTTGAAACCAGTACCTTCATTTACAGGGAACTGAGCAAGTATGACATTGTTACCGAAGGTCTCCCTAAGCATCTCAACTGTCTTTTCAAAGTTTGCCTTTTCATGGTCGAGGTGGTTGATGGCAAAAATTATTGGCTTGTTAAAATTTGCTGCATGTCTGAAGGTGATCTCTGTTCCAACTTCAACGCCGTTCTGTGCATTTAAGACAAGCACTGCACAGTCAGTGACGGTGAGTGAAGAGTAAACTCCGCCGCAGAAGTCGTCCATCCCCGGGGTATCAAGGAAATTTATCTTATTATCCTTGTACTCTGCATAGAGGACAGCTGAAAAAATTGAGTTACGGTTTTCCTGTTCAATTGGTTTATAATCAGAAACAGTGTTTTTAGCTTCCACTGTTCCCCTTCTTTCAATTACACCGCCGTTCAGAAGCATCGCTTCTGCCAGGGTTGTCTTACCCGAACCTGAGTTTCCCAGCAGGGTGATGTTTCTGATGTGGTCTGTAGAGTATGTTTTCATCTTGGTATATATTTATTATATATGTACGAATCAAGGTGGGCAAATATATTAATTTTTCAAAACAGTACATATAAGTTGTTGTTGTTTCAAAAATTTTTATTTACTTCGCACCAGTTTTTTGAAAAGCAGGAGTACCGGTCTTTCTTTCTTATGTAAGTATACAAAAGGAGTCTAACGGGAGAGGTCGGGAAGGAATTCCTGTGAATAGCTTACGGTTTCAAGTAGTTACATTTTCAGAGAGCCCAGGTAACATGCTGTTGTTATGCATTTTATGCATCTTAGCAGTATTAGTTGCCTGAAAAAAGTGAGAAATATTTAAAGGTAAATGCAACAAGATAAAGTAAAAAGTACTACTTTTGCACACCAATTTTTTAAGGGAAAATTAATACTTAATAATTGAATTTATGCCAACAATTCAGCAGTTAGTAAGAAAAGGCCGCAAGAAGCTGGTTGATAAGAGCAAAGCACCTGCTCTTGATTCGTGCCCGCAGCGAAGGGGAGTATGTGTACGCGTATACACCACCACGCCCAAGAAACCTAACTCAGCTATGAGAAA
>JGI20214J51088_10001686_pt1 | contig 14998 bp, 13 predicted proteins | sample WetSurMetagenome_FD_51088 | JGI IMG/M metagenome (IMG submission 51088) | reverse complement strand
GATAACGCACCGGCAACCAGACCTGCGACAGTTGCCAGTACAACAGGTTCCCTGGTTTGACTGGCAGCTGCAACACCTATGGCAAGACTGGCAGTCGACAAGATTCCGTCATTTGCTCCGAGCACTGATGCCCTCAGCCAATTACTGCGCTGTACGAAATGCGGGGCTAAATAATCATCAGTTTTGTTTACCATTCTGAACTGTTTTTCTTATTACTAATTTTAGCTTAATTTTTTTGCGCCGTTACACCTTTATGCCGTTACACCTTAATGCCTTTACGCCTTCTTTGCCCTCAGATACTGTACCGGCCATGCCACATCCTCACCCAGCTCTCTTGCAGCATTCAGTGCAAAATACGGATTTCTAAGCAGTTCCCTTGCCAGAAAAACAAGATCGGCCTTCTCTTCCTGAAGAATTGATTCAGCCTGATCTGCTGTGGTTATAAAACCTACAGCACCGGTAAGAATTCCTGTTTTCCTGATCGCCTCTGAAAACGGGACCTGATAACCCGGAGCCACAGGGATTTTTGCATCATGAACATTGCCGCCCGAAGAGCAATCTATCAGGTCAGCACCCATATCTTTTAAAATGCGGGAGAGCTTTACACTCTCCTCAAGTGTCCATCCCCCATCACTCCAGTCCGTTGCCGAGATGCGAACAAACAGGGGATACCCGTACGGCCACACTTTTCTTACGGCACCGGTGACCAGTGTTAGTAAACGGATCCTGTTCTCAAACGAACCACCATACTCATCAGTCCTGTTATTACTCAGCGGAGAAAGGAATTCCTGTAAAAGGTATCCATGTGCACCATGAATTTCGATAACCCTGAAGCCGGCAGCCAGTGCCCGGCCAGCAGCTGATTCAAAACCGGAGATCACCTTCCGGATGCCTTCCCTGCTCAAAGGTTCAGGTTTTCTGTCAGTGGGAAGAAAAGGTATATTCCCCGGGGCAACAGTCTGCCATCCTCCATTCTGTTCATCGAGCTGCAGGCCTCCCTTCCAGGGTACTGCACAGGAGGCCTTTCTTCCTGCATGACCAATCTGGATCCCTGCAACAGCACCCTGTGAATGGATGAAGTCGACAATCCTTCTTAATCCGTCGATATGTCCGTCGCTCCATAGGCCAAGATCTCCCGGAGTGATCCTTCCCTCGGGCAGAACTGCAGTAGCCTCAGCAATGACCAGTCCGACGCCACCTGCTGCCCTGGTTCCGAGATGCACCAGGTGCCAGTCATTTGCATAACCGCCGGTTGCTGAATACTGACACATCGGGGAAGTGACTATCCTGTTTTTCAGGGTGATGTCCTTTATCCTCTGGGGAGAAAATAGTTTTGACATTGAATGAGTTTTTCGCAGATACGGCGAAGATAATCATTTCAATTATTTTTCATTTTCAGATATTCAACAAGCCTGAATAAAACTGTTTAAAATCTCAGATATAATTACCGGTACTAAAGTAGGATTATCAAACTGACTTTGGGGATTTCACCTGCTGGTAAAATAAGGCATTTTTCTGCTTGCCTGTCTCATTAAATCGTCAACAAGTCTGGCTGGAGTCCCCAGGGTAGATGAAAGCTTGTGATCATAATTCCAGATCATTTTTTTTGTCCCTGAATCATGAATGGATAATGACGCAGTTGCTTCGTTTGTAGGTCCCCAGACACCTGCAATTAAACCGACAGCTATTGCAGCTCCCTCCGACATTGGTTTGGTCAGGGCATAATTTGATGTCAAAATTCCGTCTACCCCCAGGATCCGGCACATGTCATCAGGGGTTAATACCCTGCCTTCATTCGCCCCTGCTTTTGAAAGAAGTGCAATAGTTGTCTCAACATCCTGAATTTCAACGAAGATATTACCCTGCATCTTTCTTTTTAACAACCAGCTGTACATTTCACGCTGAAAATTTACTGACTCGGTTTTTTGTTGTTCAATAAGGGCCGCTCCGTCAACATTCTTTCTGGGCGCTATTGAAACCTTTGGAGGGGCAATTGCGATAATTTTCTGATTCTGAGCCAGGGCTCTTGCATCAGGCGTGTAGAAGATCTTTGCACAGCTTTGCAGAATAAAAGCTGCCATTACGAGTAGAAAAACTGATTTTTTCATAGCCGATGGTTTTTAATTTAATAAATATTTTGTTGTTAATGGCATCTGTTTAGCTTCATTGTCAGCTCTGATTTTAAATTAAATTTTACTGACTTTCCGATATATTTACTACTACATTTCCTTTTTTATGGTGTTTCTCAACATATGCATGCGCTTCTCTGATCTGATCAAGAGTGTACTTACGGTCAATTACAGTCTTTAGTTTTCCGGATTCTATAACCCCCTTCAAAAACAGCAAATCATTTGGGTTTTTATCGGGTGAACCGGATACAGATACATACTTTCCATCCGGCTTTAATATACTTTTGCAGACTGATTTGGAAGNTTTCCCAACCGCATCAAAAACTATATCAAACTGAGCTTCATTTTTTGTAAAATCCTCTCTTGTATAATCAACAACTCTGTCAGCTCCAAGCGATTTAATAAGATTAACATTTGCCGTGCTGCATACAGCTGTCACNTCTGCCCCATAGTACTTGGCAAGCTGAACGGCAAACGTTCCCACACTCCCGGAGGCCCCGTAAATAAGAACCTTTTGTCCTTTAGTAATACCTGCTTTTTTCAAAAATCCCAGGGCAGTAAGGCCTCCTATCGGAACTGTAGCGGCTTCATCGAAGGTCATATTGGAAGGTTTTATTGCAATTAAATCATTTTCAGGCAGGCATTTGTATTCAGCATAAGCTCCGAATTTTAATCCGCAGGAGGCAAACACACTATCACCTGTTTTAAACGATTTAACTTTATTACCTACCTCTTCAACAATNCCAGCTAATTCAAATCCCAGTATTTTCACCTTTGTAGGTTTAAATAAGCCATTAAAAAGTCTTGCAACGAATGGATCGGCTTTTCTCAAACGCCAGTCTCCTGCTGTTACAGTGGTAGTATATATTTTTACAAGTACCTCATTGTCTTTGGGTACAGGTTTTTCAACCTCCTTTAGTTGCAAAACCTCCGGCGGTCCATATTCTGAGTATACTATTGCTTTCATTTAATTAATTTCTNATTATGAGTGCTCAATTNACTTTTGTTTATATCTGCTTCGACATACTTTCCTACAGGGTTATGCCGCTTCCATGTCTGGCTTTTCATAGGTATTNTGATAAATTTTCATATTTATTATTTAATAGTTATCGGAAGTATAAATTATTCATAATTACAATTTTTCTTAGTGTACTAGTAACAGCCATTTTAAAATTAAGTTCATTTCCGGGATTAACCGGGAACGAAAATTTACTCAGATTCAAAGCCCTGTGAGGGGCTTGACAAAGCAGTCATGAATATGACTGAATATGAATAACCTCCGGTGTAACCAGAGGTAAGGTCAGCATTAAGTTCAGTGTTGAATTAATGCGGTATATATTAAAATGCCCTTACTGCACGGGTCCTTATTTCATTCTTATTCCTGTTCTGATTGCTCTTGCTTCCATAAAGGAAACTCACCACCCATGCACCATATTTATCCTGAGTGGAGCTCCAGTAGAATCCGTCCTTAAAATTCCCGGAGCCTTTTAAATGTAGATTAGTGTACATAAGGAACAATTCATTTACTGAAGGTAAAAACCAGTCACTATATCCGTCCATTTCGAGATCGCGACATAACCTTGCTGCTATTCCTTCCTCGGGGCAGCCGAGAACAATATCGGCAGTATTCTTATACCCTGTTCCAACAGCTCTGTCAGTTGCACCAGCCGGAGCCGGACTGCCCCATGCCCATGGTGCATTCATGCTCTGATCGGATGGCGCACATACCAGCCCATGTTCTCCTGTCTCATCAATATAGAATATATAACCACCATACATGTATTCTCCCAATGAATATTCCGATTTAAAAGTTTTATCCTCTCCATAGACCGTTCCCTCATCGTTTGTTGCAACGATCCTGTAATGATAATTAGTTCCGGCATTAAGGTGCGGCACAATTGCACTCACTATCGAAGCTGCAGGCCCGGAAACAGGACTTTGGGAGGCTTCTATAAGAGAGCCGTAGTCGGCAGTAAGTCCAAATTCAAAAGCCACAACAGCAGGCATCCCTCGTGTATTCACAATCCCATTTAATTGTGCCGAACCGGGCGAACATTTTGTTGCAGCATGTGTTTCAGCATGCGGAACCTCACCGTGGTATTTAAACGGGATATCAATGCCGGTTACCCGGCCGAATGAATTTGCTGCGACAATTCTATAATGATAGGTTATACCTGGTTTAAGACCGGTAATCTCAGTGCTGACATTTACAGGGACATTTCCCGTAACCGGATTCTGGGCAGCGGGGATCAGGATCCCATAAATACTGGTGGTGCCAAATTCAAATGCGACAGAAGCCGGAAAAGAATTGGCATTTACAATACCGTTGAGTGTACCGGTGCTTTTCTTAATATTTGTTGCAGCCCTTGTTTCAGCAGTTGGTACCTTCCTGATCGCACCAGGTGTTATACTATCCCTTAAAGGTGGCGCACCTATCTGATCGATGAGAATTACCCCGTTTGCTCCTCTTGCTCCGTAAATAGCCGCGGCTGAACCCTTAAGAACCTCGATCGATTCCACATTCTGAGGAGGGATTTCGGCTATTGAACTGACTGGTGTCCCGTCAACAACAAAAAGCGGTTCATTGCTCAGATATCTCGATGATAACCCGCGAATCAGAATACGTCCTCCGTTTACAGTAAGCCCGGGTACTGTTCCCTGAAGCATATCGAAAATTGAGTTATATGAGGCAGTTTGTCGTGTGCCGTATATTTTGCTGACAGGAGTAGTGAGATTTTTTCTCTTCACTTTGCCATAACCAATATTTATTTCTTCCTCCTCAGGCTTATATTCGGGAATAAGATCATGCCCCACCACTGAAATGGGAAAAGTGAAATTTATCCTCGTCCTGCCATTGATAATTTCTTCCAGAAAACCATGCGTGATAGAAATGATACCAACCGATACTGAATTAGGTTTGACCTTTACTCTGTAGAATCCCTTCTCGTTTGTAATAATGCTGGTTTTAATATTGTCAACAATTATTAAGGCATTTGTTACAGGGTAGTGATTTACATCAACAGCATAACCGGTTATAATACTTCTTTTTGATCTCTCCAGCCCGTAAGAGGGTATGGCAGTTGCTACAGCAAGAAACAGCAATCCGATGATAAGAAAATTGACTGCTTTCATCCGGATAATGATTTAGTGCTTCCAGGAAGCTGGTCTGTTTTGAAAGAATACTTTTGTTAATTTTACCTTTGTCGTTCTTTAACACAAAGTTCCAATAATAAAATAACAAAGTCAATATCTTTTTGTTTCGATACTGGCTGAAATATATTATTTTCCGGGGATCCGAAAGGTTGTTTATCTGCCCGATAAATAATTAAACCGCGACATTCCTTCAAGTGCAGTTTCCATCCCGAACATGCGGGAACTGTTCAGGTATTTATCGTCACGGGAATGAATATATATGCATGATCTGCCGGACAGCATATTAATGATCTTCTCATGATCCTCCATAGGAATCGAGGGACAACCGAAGCTTCTTCCCAGTCGGCCGTACTGTTTGATGAATTCCCTGCTGACATAATCAGCCCCATGCATTACAATTGCACGTTCTCTTGCTTTATCGTTTATTCCCGGTTCAGTACCATCGAGATAAAGTGACAGACCATGTTTGCCAATATATGTTTCCCCTGTCAGATAAAACCCAAGGCTGCTCTTGTAAGAAGATGGAGAGTTTGAAAAACTGTCTGCAAACTCGTCCCCGCTGTTTCGTCCATGAGCAACAAGACTAACGTGGACGACTTCCATTTTATTCATATCGATTATCCACATGCGCTCAAAAACCGATGAAATGGAGAAATCGATTATTGTAAGAATATTCGATTTGATGTTGTTTGCGGCTTTGAGATTGAAAAATCCTGTAAGTGCTTCTTTGAAAACCTCATATTCCGGTTTTGACGATTCACTCCTGAGCATACTATAAAACGTGGTGCAGTAACTTTCAATTCTTTCGCCGGATGAAAACCCTGAAAGAGGTTCATTACTGTTATAGGATATATAACTGCCGGTTATAAGGGGAAACCATAAACTCAGAAAGATCAAAGTGATCAGTTTCACAGGCTGCCGGGGTATCAGATTAAAATTCGGAACGAAAAATAGTAATTCTTTTCTCTAACTCAAAAACACTGGAACCTATTATACGAAAAGTGTTAAATTTTGTTTCTTTCGTCATAAAAGTCAAGCAGGTTGTGCAGGTCTTGCAGGTTGTGCAGGTCGTCCAGGTCGTAAAGAACCTGATCACTGATTTTTATTGTAACTTCACCTCAAATTTTCAAGCATGAAAGCGTATTATTCGACAGCCTATGGCGGACCGGAGGTATCACAGTACGGAGATTATCCCGATCCTGCAGCCGGCGATGGTCAGCTGCTGGTTGAAGTTAAGGCAGTGTCGATCAACCCTGTGGATTACAAGGTAAAACGAGGCATAGCAAAATTCATGAGCGGCTCCAGGTTTCCCCGGATATTTGGTTCCGACTATGCCGGTGTTGTTAAGTCAGCCGGTAAGGGCGTTACACAATTCAAGCAGGGCGACAGGGTTTATGGTGCAACCCCGGTGATCTGGGGAAAACCAGGGGCCCTGGCTCAGCTGCTGGCAATCGACCAGAAATTCGCCAGGGCTATACCAGAAGGGATATCATTTGAAGTGGCTGCCTCACTGCCAATTGCGGCTCTTACAGCACTTAACGGATTAAGACGATGCGGAGTGACTGAAGGGAAAGATGTTCTGATTAACGGCAGCACAGGTGGTGTCGGACATTTCGCGATCCAGATCGCCAGAGCAAAAGGGGCCCATATTACAGCTACATGCCGGCAGGTTAATGCTGAGCTTGCCCGAAAGCTTGGAGCCGATGAAACAATGGGGTACAGCAAGGATGACTTTGCAAAGCGTGAAAAGAAATTCGATGCAATTCTGGATGCCTACGGAAAAATGAACCTGGGAGATATTTGCAGGCTTTTGAAAAGAGGTGGTATATATGCAACAACCCAGATAAAGCCCTTCCTTTTCTTCTCCTCCTTCTATGTTAATCTTTTTTATGGCAAGAAGCTTACTTCATCTAATATGCGTTCAAGGCCTGAAGACATGGACGAGATGGAGAAACTGGTCATTGACAGAAAGCTGTACCCCATAATTGAGAATTACTTTACCCTGGACCATTCAGATGAAGCTTTTGAACTTGCAGAAAATGGCAAACCCCGTGGAAAAATAATAATCCGGGTATTATCTGCTTAATGGCTTTGGAGCATTCTCTTCAAACCACTTTTTCTTTTCAGTGTTTTGATGCTTGCGGAATCTTTCCTGTCGCCTGTCGCCTCTTGCCTGATGCCAGTTTCATATACTAAAGTTATTCCATGACCGTTTAATACTTGTTGATCAGCAATTTAAAATTCCGGAGACTTTTCAGATCTGCCGGCAATTAAAAAAGGAGATAAACATGAAAAAAGTTAACCTTATTATTGCAGTTACTGCCGTGATTTTAACTTTATTTTCCTGGGGAATAATTTCAGCCCAGACAACTTCAAAATCAGTTCCGACACAAACAAAACCGGCTCAAACACAAACAAAATCATCGCAGACTGTTACAAAACCTGTACAGACCAAACCAAAGACTAATCAGACTGCACCAAAATCAACTCCAAAAGTTCAGACGAAACCAAAGTCAACCCAGACAACCACAAAACCTGCACAGTCAAAATCAGCGCCGGTTCAGAAAAGCACCAAACCCGTACCGGCTGCCAAACCCAAAGATGAAGGAACTGTAAAGATCGGCACACAATCCTGGGCAGTGGCAAATCTGAATGTAATAACCTTCCTGAACGGCGATACAATCCCTGAAGCCAGATCCAATAAAGAATGGGTGGCAGCAGGTGAATCAGGAAAACCAGCATGGTGCTACTATAATAATAATCCCGCCAACGGTCCGAAATACGGTAAACTATACAACTGGTATGCAGTGAATGACCCGAGAGGGCTGGCCCCGGTAGGCTGGTCTCTTCCGGGCGACNAGGACTGGACTGCCCTGATGTACTATCTCGGAGGTCCTGAAGTTTCAGGAAGAAAACTAAAAAATACAACCGGCTGGATTGATGGTAACATCGGGACCAATGAAAGCGGTTTTACAGGCCTCTCAGCAGGGTATCGTGTTGAGAACGGAACATTTCTCAACCTTGGAAGTATTGGTACATTCTGGAGTACCACCGAAAGCAAACCTTCAACTGCAATCGACTTCTATCTGTCGCTTGGCGGAAGTCTGAAAAGCAGCAGCAATCCAAAGCAGCGGGGAGAATCTGTCCGCTGCATCAGGAAATAACTAAACCCGCCAGCCCCCTTTCTCTTCAGGGTCTTGTCAAAAAAATTCTGCCATTTGGCATCTGTCTCCGGCAATTCATCAACATGTTGGCATTCCGGAACAAGTCGGTATATAAATTGTTATACATTTAGAAAATTCCGGCAATGCCATTATGGAAGTAACGAAGACAATAAACCTGGTCTCAGGTCTGATGATAGGAACGGTCCTGCTGCTGTCATACAGCGGAAATTCAAGCAGGATCACAGGGGAATCAAATGATAATCCCCCTTTGTTGATTGATTCGCTGAATGAAGCTCCCTATGCACACGGAAGTGCCGCTGCTGTTAACCCTGATATAATTACACGGCTATATGAAAAAATGGGATTTCATCTTTCTCCCAAATGGAACAACAGAGACAGAATTGAACAGATGGTAACTGCTATTTATAATGCTCCCCTTGATGGCCTGATGGCTGATGATTACCATCTTTCTGATATTGAAAAACTTAATGAAANAATAGTATCATCCGATGAACCTGCACCTGAAGATATTGAAAGGATGGAAGTACTGCTGTCGGATGCGTTGTTTCTTTTGTCTTCACATCTGGCTGCAGGTAAAACCGATCCGGTCAGTGTTGATCCGCAATGGAAAGCCTCAGGGAGAACCCTCAGAGAAAACTGGAGCAGTTACATTGACAGTANGCTGAGCACAAATAATATTAGCGATATTCTTCAAAACCTGACTCCCGCACACCGCGAATATGCCAATCTGAAAAAAGCGCTGGCCCTGTACAGGCAGATTGAAACAATGGGCGGATGGGGGAGTTTCAGCACAAGCCTTCCAAAGCTTGAAATGGGGATGAGACATCCTGATGTTGCTTCACTGAGGAAAAGGCTTGCATTTACCCAGGGAAATACAGAATTTAAANCTGAAGATGAGGAACTGTTCGACCAGCCTCTCCATGACCAGTTAATTGTTTTTCAGCAGATGAACGGACTTGAAGCTGACGGTGTGGTAGGAAAAGCTACAGCTGAGGTATTAAATATTCCGGTAAGGGACAGGATTGAGACTATTGAAGCCAATCTTGAACGCTGGAGATGGATAAGCAGCGATCTTGGAGACCGTTACATACTTGTTAATGCAGCTGATTTTGAACTCCGGGCAATTGTAAAAAATCAACAGGAATTTCAGACACGCGCTATTGTAGGAACCAGTAAAAGACAAACACCGGTATTCAGCTCGGTCATGAAATACATGGTATTGAATCCCGAATGGGTTGTCCCGCCAAAAATCATGAAGCTGGATGTTATTCCTGATATTATTAAGGACTCTGCTTACCTCGTTAAAAAGAACATGAAGATATTAAAGATGGACGGATCAGAAGTGGAGCCGGCCTCGATCGACTGGAAAAGCGTTTCTGAAAACAGATTCCCTTACATGATCCGCCAGGAGCCCGGACAAGGCAATCCCCTCGGGAAGGTTAAATTCATGTTTGCCAACGAATATGATGTATACATTCACGATACCCCTTCCCGTTCGCTTTTCACCCGGAATATTAGGTCCTTCAGCTCAGGCTGCGTGAGGATAGACAACGCCCTGGAGCTGGCACGATATCTCTTAAAGGATGATCCTGACTGGACACCGGAACGTTTGCAGGAGGCAATTGACAAGGGACAGAAACGGACCATTGTTCTTAAGAAACCGGTCCCGGTTCATATTCTTTACCTTACAGCATGGGCCGACGATAAAGGAACAGCTTATTTTGGCAAGGATATCTACGATCGCGACAGGCAGCTTATCACTGCATTAAAATAAGGGCCATACGAAAGCAAANGATTTCCGCATACCCCGAACCCCGGACCTCNTACCTGATTTAAATTCTATTTGTTATACGGTTCAATAACCTTCTTCAGCAGTGCTATTGTTGCCTTTATACCTTCATCCTCGCTCAGCTTGTTGCCTTCGTATTCAACATCGATATAACCTTTAAATCCTGAATCGGAGATTATCTTCATCATTTTCACGTAATCAATCTGAGTCTCATTTCCGTTTTGATCAAAATCATGCGTCTTGGCGCTTACACCTTTTGCAAAGGGCATCAGATCTGCTACACCTTTATAACGGTCGTATTCGTAAAAATTCCCCAGATCGGGCAAAGTTCCGCAATTCGGTTTATTGACTGCCTTCATAATTTCAGCCAGCCATTTTCCATAAGAAGAATTTCCTCCATGGTTTTCAACAATCACATTAATTCCAAAATCAGCTGCATAAGCCGATAGCTTGCTTAAAGCATCAATTGCTGCAGCCTGCATCTGTCCCATAGTCCCCCTGCCGCCGGCATTAACCCTGATNGAATGACAACCCAGGAATTTGGCAGCTTTTACCCATTTGTAGTGATTCTCAACAGCTTTTGTCCTTGCTGTCAGTGAGGTGTCTGCCAGGTTCCCTTCGCCGTCGATCATAATTATCAGACTCTTTACACCATATTTTTCGCATTCATTTTTCAGCTTTGTAAGATACTCAGTATCCTCAGCTTTATCCTTGAAAAACTGATTAACATATTCAACGGCGTCGAGGCCATAGGTCTCCTTTGCAATTCTCGGGAAGTCCATGTTTGTGATTGTCCCCTTCCTTAAAGTACGGTTCAAAGACCATTCAGCAAGTGAGATTTTATATGCAGGCCCCTGGGAAAAGCNGTTAAGACTGATAAAGAGAGCCGACAAAAGGGTGATTATAAAAGATCTTGTTTTCATATCGATGGATTTTAGGTTAATGTTCAAAGGTAAAGAAAATACGTTTGAAATAATCATCTATTCCATACGGTAAACTGCATAACCGCAAAACTGCAAAACCGCATAACAAACTTAGTTTTTAACGCACCTGACCGAAGCTCCGTCATTCTGACTCAGGGATTCATGTATTACATCTTCTGATGAATATATAACTCTCATTGCATCGTAGGATTTCGAATGCCAGAAATGACCCGAGATTCTGAAGCGCTGGAAGTCTTTGTAGTATGCATTTCTGAAACCTCCCGGAAGAGCGTTAAATCCTGACTCATTTGTTGCACCTGTGTTGGGAGGCAGCCAGTCGCTGGTTCCGGTCTCTTTCATCTTTCCCCCGGCAAAGTAATTCCCCAGAAATGTTATGAGTGTATACCATTCGTCCGTATCAGGCACATGCCATCCGGCCGGACAAAGCTTTCCTGAACTTACAGCATAAAAATTATATAAAGCTCCGTAATGATTCAGCTTGAAAAATGCCTCATAATTTCCGTACCAGCAATATCCTGGAGTTTCCAGGTTAGCCCATGCGGTGTCGGATTCGACAAGAGGGATCTCAGTTCCGTCATTCAAATGTGTGGTCCTGAGGTTTTCCGCCATCCAGACGTGCGAGCCGATAAGCACAGTGTCGTAACCATTGCCGTCAATGTCGGAAAGGCCTCCCTTTTCCTTACTTTTCTCGCAACCTGAAGTCATAGTAATAATGACAACCATGCAAATTATCAGGAACTCCTTTGTGAACAGTGTTATATGTATCAACTGTCTGTACATCCTGTCTTTATTTACTGCAATCCATTGTAAAGTAAACATTCGGACTACCCGCATATTCAACATATACTCCCACCGTGGGGAATGGTGTTTGCCAGACACATACCCTTGTAAGGGATGGCATCCCGTTGAGATACAACTGGTAAATAAGTTTATTCCCGGAGATATCTATCGTTGAAATCCGGTTATATGAGCAATTCAGATATACCAGTATTGAATTATACGAGGTATTAAGGTCTGTAAGCCGGTTACGGGAACAATCAAGGGTGAACAGGTTTTTGTTGTCGGTTATATCCAGGCTGACCAGTTGATTTTGCTCACAATGGAGTTCCTGGAGGCTGGTATCAGCGGAAACCTGCAGATATGTCAAATTATTCCGTTCACAATATATTCTTTTCAGGAAAGGTTTACCCGAAACATCGAGGTCATTTAGCAGATTAGATGTGCACGCAAATACCTCCAGGGCATCAGAACCGGACAAATTCAGCATGGTCAGTCTGTTGCCTGAACAATATAATCCGGTAACGGCAGGATTAGCTGAGAGATCAAGTGATGTAAGGTTGTTCCATTCGCATTGGAGGATTTTCAGTCCTTGATTTTTTGATAGATCAAGCGCCTTCAGCTGATTGGAATTGCAATTCAGTCTTTCAAGGACAGTGTTTTTGGAGATATCAAGTGTTGTCAATCCATTTCCCCAGCAATTGACCAACTGCAGGAGAGCATTTTTCGAAATATCAAGGCTTTTCAGCGGATTTGCCTCAGTATTCAGGGATTTCAGAGCCGTATTTTTAGAGATGTCAAGTGAGGTCAGCGGGTTATACATTGTTATCAATGTTTCGAGATTGATATTTTTTGAAACATCCAGGTAAAAAACTTTATTATGCTCTATATCAAGGTATTTCAAAGCCATATTCCCGGAAACATCAATCTCGGTAAAATCATTATCGCCGCAGCGCAATGTTTCAAGATTGATAAACCATTCCAGGCCTGTAAGGTCAAAAATATCGCAATAATAAATGTTCAGTTCCTTAACATCAGCGGCCTCTCTGAAACTTATCGTTCCGTCCCCGTCTGTATCAACTCCCCGCTCAATAAGCGCTTCGAGGAAATTTTCATCGATTATCTTAACAGAAGTGTTCTTTTCACACTGGCTGAATAAACCTGCGAAAACAATAAGAAATAGTATTTTAAATTTTTGAGTCATTTCCAAAATACACATGCCGGCAATATTTTGAGTCATTTTTGATTTCCCTGCTCCTGTGAAATCACCGTATGTGTAAGATTATAGCTTAATCCTATTTTTAATCCTGCAACAAACAATCTCTGATGATAGGTGTCTTCGGTGAACGGTACAACAGAATGGAGTTCAACTCCGGGTGAAATATCTATTGTAATCCCTTTCGTACTGAACTCCCTGCCTGCCCCCAATGTGAGGCCAATTCCTGTCTGGAGATCGAGCCATTCAGGTTTACTTACGGGAGCGTAATCAATAATTGTGCCGGCACTGATGAAGTATCCGTTCTGAAGATATCGTTTAAGCGTTACCGGAATACTCAGCATTTCGAATGTTTCCGAATAAACCTTCTTTTCTTTATAAATCGGGGGGGACAATTCGAAAGAGGTTCTATGGCCCGAATAGCATGCGGCAAACTCAAGCCTGTAATGATCTGACACCATCCCTGAAACCTTGATGCCTGTAAACCATGAATCCCCGACATGCCATGGACTTGTCTCCTCGGTGATGTACTTTGTCGTTAGTCTGACTGGGATGTTTATTCCGCCATCTGCATAAACACCTGCCATGATATCCCTGTCAAACTTCCCTTCCTGTGCAAAAAGGGCTGCAAACGGTAAAACAACAAGCAGTAAAAAGGTTAGTTTTCTCATAATTTTTTAGAAACCTCCCCTGGAATATCCCTTCCATTGCCGGGAGAGCTAAGATAAGAATTTAATACCAACAAAGTATAACTGCATAACTGCATAACATATAAACCTGCTACAGACTCCCCTGATTTTAAGGTGCCTACATAAACGTGAGCCTTTCCAGTTTTTCACTTGCTCTTAACAGTTTCTGAAGTCTTGCCATCCTGGTCTTTTCCTGTTTTGCCGACATGATCCAGAAAGTAACCATCTTCTTATAGGACGGGGCCTGTGAAATAAAGTAATCCCAGGCTGTTTTATTTATTTTAAATCCGGCCTCCAGGTCATCAGAGAGTTTTGAGGGTCTGTTCTCAAAACTGTAAATTCCGGATTTTGAGTTTTTCCTCTTCTTAAATGCTGAAAGACCCATTGGATGCATCAAGCCTTTCTTTTTAAGTTCCCCTACTTTGTCAATGTTAATTTTACTCCAGATACTTGTTGGTTTCCTTGGCGTGAACCGTATGCAATATCTTTTGTCGTCTATTGACCGCCTGATGCCATCAATCCAGCCAAAGCAGAGAGCCTGATCGACCGACTGTGACCAGGTCATGTTTGGCGATCCGCTATTNACTTTATAATAACCGACAAGGAGCTCAGTCTCTGTGAGGTGGTTNTTCTCAAGCCACTTTCTGAACTCTTCCTGGTTTTTAAAATAGACTGGTTCCATTTGAACATATCAAAGCTGAAGAGTAAAGGTAGAAAGAATAATGAAAATGGTATGGGGTCAGAGACATGGGGTCTGGGGAAGAAATTGCAGAACCCTATTACAGCATAACTATATAACCGTATAACGAACAAGGCTGTTTTGATCTATCTCACTTTCGCCTTTTCACCCGATGCATTGTCAGATCTCAGGATCCAAAGGATGATCATACTTATCACGGCAGCAAAGAAGCACCATACCGATGTAAGATGTACTTTATAAAAAAACACAGAAATTGCCAGTGACAATATTATTAATATTCCCATTAAGTACATTCTCTTTACGCTCGAAATAAACAGGGGAGCAACTGTTATTGCCAGATATATAAGGAATGTTGGCAACGAAAGTGTCTTCGGTGATTCAATTGTATAGAGGATGTGACAATTCAGAATCTCAGA
>JGI20214J51088_10001685_pt1 | contig 14999 bp, 15 predicted proteins | sample WetSurMetagenome_FD_51088 | JGI IMG/M metagenome (IMG submission 51088) | reverse complement strand
TTTTTTATCGATTGATACGTGAAAAGACAGTCGTTGTGCATGCAAAAACAAGTCGCTGTGGACTTTGCTTGGGTTACAATTCCCCCATGAAAACATACATCAAGATTCCATTAGGTTTATATCCTTTTTATATGCCTAATAGTAAAATAACACGTCAGAGAGGAAGAAACTAAATGTACTCCTACGCTGGAAAAATACTCCGTGTTAACCTAACCACTGGGGAAATGAAAACTGAGCCACTCACCGAGGAGTTGGCTAAACAGTACATCGGAGGCATCGGTCTCGGGATTAAACTCCTTATGGATAACTCAGTTCCAGGCGCAGACGCTTATGACCCGTCCAACCCACTCATCTACATGACTGGTCCACTAAGCGGCACCATGGGACCAACAGGCGGCAACAGCTACGCCGTAGTTTCCAAATCACCCGCTACGGGCGGAGTCGGCAACGCTGAGTCCCACGGATTTTTTGGACCCGACCTCAAACGAGCAGGATACGACGCCGTCATAATCACCGGCAAAGCCCCAAAACTCAGTTACTTGTGGATTGACGATGACAAAGTCCAAATCATGAACGCAGAGCACATGAAGTACTTCACGGTAGACCACACCGACAAAACTATCCGCCAAGAACTCGGCGACTTCTACGTCCGCGTCTCAGCCATCGGCGAAGCAGGCGAAAAACTCTGCCGATTCGGCGCCATCATAAACGACGAATTCCGCGCCATCGGACGCAGCGGCATGGGCGGCGTCATGGGCAGCAAAAATCTTAAGGCGGTTGCTGTTCGCGGAACACACGATGTTGATGTGGCTAACAAGCCTGGTTTCATGGAATTCGTTAAGCTAATTCATGAACGCATGAAAGGGCCCTCAACAAAGAAGTATAAGACTCTGGGAACTCCCGAGAACGTTCTCGTTTTGAACTCACTTTCAGCGCTCGCCACCCGCAACTGGACCAACGCCACATTTGAAGGCGCCCAAAAAGTCAGCGGCGAATGGCTCAACGAGCACTACGTTAAGAAAATCGTTGGGTGCGCCACCTGCGGCATGCGCTGCGACCACATTGCAGTTGTCCCCGAAGGACCCTACAAGGGCAGCACCAGCAGACTCGAATTCGAGTGCCTTTGGAGCATGGGTCCCCTCTGTGGAGTTGACCGCTTAGACGCAATCATCGAAGCTATGCGCATCACCAACGAATACGGCATGGACGGCATCAGCATCGGCGTTGTCGTCGCCTTCGCTATGGACCTCTATGAACACGGTATCATCACCAAGGAACAAACCGACGGCATAGACCTCAAATTCGGCAACGCTGAAGCAATGATTGCAGAAATTCACAAAATCGGTAAACGCGAAGGCTGGCTAGGCAATATACTCGCTGAAGGTGTCGCAAAAGCCGCTGAGTTAATCGGTGGAGACGCATACAAATATGCATGNCACATTAAAGGCTTAGAACTTCCAGGCTACGACCTCCGCACCCTCAAGACTGCAGCCCTCGGATTCTCCGTAAGCTTCCGCGGAGCTTGCCACCTCAGAAACGGCGCCTACAGCCCCGACGTGAAAGGCAAAGTAAACCGCTTTAAGATTGAAGCAGGACGCGGAAAGATGATCACTGAAGAAAGCTACATGTACAACATAATCGACTCGCTCATCGTCTGCAAGTTCAGCAGAGGCACCTACTACGACGGCTGGAAAGACCTAACCAACTACTACACGCTGGCAACAGGCATCCCGATCACAGTTGAAGAGATGATCGCCGACGGCGACAGAATCGAGAACCTCGCGAAACTCTTCAACCTCCGTGAAGGCAAAGGCACCCGCAAATACGACGATGTCCCCTACAAGATAAAGAACTTCCCAGTTCCAGACGAAGGACCAGCAAAAGGCGTCTGCGTTAACGATGCTGAAATGGCAATTGGCTTAGACGATTACTACGCTTCAAGAGGCTGGACCAAAGAAGGCATCCCCACCATTGAACGTTTGCAGAAGGTCGGTCTGGGCGACTACGCTTACATTGCAGAGAAAGCCATGAAGGAAGCGCCTCCAACTCCGTCAGTAGCAGCCACAGGAGGAGCTTAAAATGGTGCGACCTCAAGACCGCAAATTCGTAACCGCTGACCCTGAGAAATGTATCGGCTGCGTCGTCTGCGAATACGCCTGCAGCATGATCAACGAAAACACCTTCAACCCTACCAAAAGCCGCATAAGAGCCATGCGAATGGGACCCCTCACCAACCTCGCCATCACCTGCCGACACTGCGAAGACCCCGCCTGCGTAAAAGCTTGCCCACGCGATGCGTTGACTCAAGAAGAGAACAGCGGCATCATACGCGTGGACGAAAACGCCTGCAACGGATGCGGATGGTGCATCGCCGCCTGCCAATTCGGCGCCATGAACATGCACCCCGACAAAAAAGTCGTGTTCACCTGCAACAGCTGCACAGACAAAGCCCAAGGCGAACCGCAATGCGTCAAATGGTGCCCAGAAGAAGCACTCACTTTCGTCTCAGCAGAGCAGCTGGCACAGAAGAGCAGAGCCAAAGCAGTAAAGAGCCTATTCCAAACGGCTGAAACCAAAACGAAATAAGCTCAAAACAGCGCTTCTAAGCGCTTTTCTCTTTTATTTTCAGTTCCTTTTTATCCGCCTGTCACAAGTGGCATTATAACAACTACGTCGCCGTCTTTTAGTTTGGCATTTAAGCCTTCTTGAGGGTCTATGACAATGCCGTTCAGGAGAACCATGAAGGTTTGTTTGATTTCTTTTTTGGCGGGTTCGTAGACTTCGGGGTTGAAGGGTTTTCCAAGGCTTACAGCGAGTTTTTCGAAAAGTCCTGACAGTGGCGTGTCTTCTGGGAGGGTTAGGTCGTCTTGGGTCTTGTTGGTGTAGGTTTTGACTAAGCCGAGATAGTGAATTTTGACTTTCATGGGGTTCCCTTCGGCTATGGCGCCTTTGGGACATACTGGGGTTTGGCTTCTCATATTTCTTTGCTCTTCAGAACCTCTTTTCATATGTGCAAGTTCTCCCCTGAGGCGTTGTGATTTGTCTTTCATAACGACATTTGGAGGCGAAAATGAGTCATGATTTTTCGGGTGAAACGCCATTAAGTTAATATAGTTTTCAACTGACTAAGATTCACAATCTAATGGAGGAAAAAGGTTTGCTCGGTTACGCAGGAAAAGTTCTTTACGTGGATTTGTCCAGCGGCAAAACGCGAACTGAAAAACTCAGCGAAGAAACCGCCAAGAAATACATCGGCGGCATAGGCTTAGGCATGCAGTTATGGCTGGCAAACTCCAAAGCAGGCGTAGACGCATTCAGCCCCGAAAACCCCCTTGTCTTGGCGCTTGGGCCCGTCTCAGGAACCATGTTCCCAACAGGAGGCAACGGACACGCCTTCATATCCAAATCACCCGCAACCGGAGGCGTCGGCGAAGCCGTCAGCCACGGAACCTTTGGCGCAGAACTTAAACGCGCCGGCTACGACGCCGTAATAATGAGCGGCAAATCAGACCGCCCAGTCTATCTCTGGATAGACGACGACTCCGTCCAACTGCTGGATGCTGCCCAACTCGTGGGCAAATCTCCCAGCGAAACCGAGGACGCCATAAAAGACGAACTCGGCGACTACTACGTCCGCGTCGCCAGCATCGGTTTAGCTGGAGAGAAACTCAGCAAAATCGCGTGCATCCTCAACGAGAAAACCCGCGCAGCCGGCAGAACCGGTTTAGGCGCCGTGATGGGTAGCAAAAACCTAAAAGCAATCGCTGTCAGAGGAACCCGCGACATCGTTCCCGCGCAGCCTGAACCCTTCATGGAGATGGTGAAGGAATTTCACGAACGCATGAAAGGTCCTGCAACCCAGAAGTACCGTACCCTAGGTACCGTTGAGAACGTTCTGATTAATAACACGTTGAACTGCATGCCCAGCAACAACTACGCCAACGCCCGCTTTGAGAACGCGGAGAAAGTCAGCGGCGAAGCCCTCAACGAAAGGTACGTCTCCAAAATCATCGCGTGCAGCAGTTGCCCCATGCGATGCGAACACGAAGCAGTTGTACGAGAAGGTCAATACAAGGGCACAATGGCACGCATGGAGTACGAGACTCTTTGGGCAATGGGACCTTACACTGGCGTAGACCACTTAGACGCAATCATCAAAGCCGCAGAACTCTGCACCTACTACGGCTTAGACGCGCAGAGTGCAGGCGTAACCGTCGGCTTCGTCATGGACTGCCACGAGAAAGGCATCCTCACCCACGACGACCTAGGCGGAATAGACGCACACTTCGGCAACGCAGAAGCCATGCTCAAACTCATCGAACTCATGGGCAAACGCGAAGGCATCGGAAACATCCTCGCCGACGGCGTCAAAGCAGCCGCTGAAAAAATCGGCAAAGGCTCCGACAAACTCGCCCAGCACATCAAAGGCTTAGAAGTCACAGGCTACGACTTGCGCTGCCTCAAAACCGCCGCGCTCGCGTTCGCAGTTAGCTTCCGAGGAGCCGACCACAACCGCACCAGCGCTTATGCCGTGGACATGAAGGGCAAAGTGGACCGCCTTAAAGCCGAGAAGGGCAGGGGCAAAATCGTCAAAGACCTCGAAGACACCTACGCCCTCATTGACTCGCTTATCGTGTGCAAGAACAGCCGCGGTGCCTTCTACAAGGAACTGCCTGAAATGGCAAAACTTTACGGTTTAGTCACCGGCTACAACATATCCCCCGAAGAACTCGCCACAGCGGCGGAACGTATCAGCACGCTGGCAAAGCTCATAAACGTCCGCGAAGGCTTAAGCCGCAAAGACGACACGCTCCCATGGAAAGTCATGAACGAACCCATACCCGACGATGGCCCAGTCAAAGGAGCACTGGTCACCCAAGACGAGTTGGACTTGATGCTGGATGACTACTACCAAGCCCGTGGATGGACCCTGGAAGGCGTCCCCACAACGGATAAGTTGAAGGAGCTGGGCATGGACGAGTTTTCCAACATCGTCGAAGCTAAACAGGAGGCTTAATTGTGGTAAAGATTCATGAGCGAAAATTTGTTTCCGTTGACCCTGACAAATGCGTTGGCTGCCAAACCTGCGAGTACGCCTGTAGCTTTACCAAGGAGAAAGCCTTTAACCCTGTGAAGAGTCGCATTCGTGTGGTTCGTCAGAATCAACTCGTGAACATGGCGGTCACCTGTAGACTCTGCGAGGAACCCGCATGTGTAGCTGCATGTCCACGTGACGCGTTGACGCAGTCAGACGAGACGGGCATTATCATGATTGACAAGGATAAGTGCAACGGCTGCGGCTGGTGCATTGAAGCCTGCGACTACGGTGCCATGATGCTCCACCCAGAAACCAAGACTGTTTACAGCTGCGACCTCTGCAAGGATAATCCGAAAGGTCCACAATGCGTTCAATGGTGCCCCGAAGAAGCACTCACATTAGTCACAAGCGACACCCTAGCGCAGAAGGCACGCATCAGCGCAATCAGAAAGCTCTTCCAAGAAAAGAAGAGCCCCGCCTAAGGGAATATTCTTTCCCTTTCTTCAATTTTCCGTATTTTGTTTTATTTGCCAAACCAAAAACTTAAACGGTCCAGCTGAACCTTCTTTTGCTGGTGACGTTCTTGAAACGAATCGATGCCCTGAAAAACAAAGCATTCGCTGAAGACGGCTTCAATGGTTACTTAGTTTTCAACGGCGCAAACATGCTGTATTTCCTTGGCTTCCCAGGAACCTCCGCCCTCTTTGTTCCATCCGAAGGCGAAGGCCTCGTCTACGTTTACAGCGTGAACTACGAGCAAGCCAAAGCAGCGGGCAAAGGCTTCAATGTGCAACTTGTGAAAAGTACCGAGAACCTGCTGGCAAAAATCGCTGCACAAGCCAAAGCATGCGGCGTCAAGAAGCTTTGTGTGGACAGTTTAAGCGTGGATGCCTGGCGGAACCTATCCAAAGAATTCGCGGGCGAAGACGCGGTTCAAGTTAACGGCTCTTTTGTGCAAGGGCTGCGCAGAGTCAAGGATAAAGAGGAAATCGCGCTCATGCGCAGGGCAAGTGAAATCACGGGTGAAGGCATGAAAGCCGCTGCCGAAGCAGTCAAGCCAGGCGTTAAGGAGTATGAGGTGGCGGGGGAAATCGAGTACGCCATGCGCAGAAGCGGCGCGGGACCAACCGCCTTCGAAACCATCGTCGCTTCGGGTGCGTGCTCAGCGTTTCCCCACGGCGGCTGCAGCAGAAGAGAAATCCAAAGCGGCGACCTCGTCGTCGTGGACATCGGCGCCACCTTCGACTACTACTGCTCAGACATGACGCGCACTTTCGTAGCGGGTAAGCCATCGGCGAAGCAGCAGAAAATCTACCGAACCGTGCTCAAGGCACACGACGCCGCGTTTGATGCCATCAAGGCAGGCGCAGTCATCGGCGACGTGGACGCAGTCGCTCGTAAAGTCATCGCGGATGCAGGCTACGGCGAGTACTTTGTCCACCGCTTGGGTCATGGTGTTGGCTTGGAAGTGCATGAGCCGCCCAGCATGTTCTCGGAAAACAAAGAACTCCTTGCGGCAGGCAACGTGGTAACCGACGAGCCAGGCATCTACATCCCAGGCTACGGCGGCGTCCGCATCGAAGACACCGTCCTCGTCACGGCGAAGGGTGCGGAGAAACTGACCAGTGGACCGTACAGTTTATGTGGCGTTTAGCTGAGGCTTTCGTTCCAGAGGTAGACAGTGGCGTATCGCTTCACGAGGTTGAGGCTGGAGCTGTCAAAAATTACATCTAACTTAAGCCCGTAACGGTCGGAGAGTTTGTTGAAGTTCGCCCAGATTTGCGTGGTCTGCGTGTCTTTGGGCCAGGCTTGACGCCACGTCACGTTGTAGGGTGACTCCACGTTCAGGGGCGCCCACACGCTATCGTTTGCTTTGCGCAAGCCGCCGCCGTAATCCTTAGGCAGAACCAAAGCCACTTCAGCCTCGTTTTTCTCGGCGCCTTTATGGGCGTTTTGAGTGTACGTCCAGAACTGCTGCATTGCCGCAAAGTGCTCGTTGGTGAGGATGCCGTAGGGGTTGCCGTCTGGGCTCACGGGGTAGTTGAAGACGACCACGTATTTGGCGCCTGCGTCATAAGCCGTGTACATGTCCTGCTGGAACGCTGCTCCACTGTTGAGGTAGGGGGGCTGGTCATAGGTCCAGGTGAGTATGGCGCCCCAGTCTCTGCCGAAACTGTCAGCTGCGCCTCGGCACAAGGCTATCTGTTGGGTTCGGCTGACGTTCCAACCCAGTTCGACAAAGACGCTGCTGTAGCCTGCTTGATAGTCATACCAGTAGAGGGCGTAGTCTGAAGTGAACGCAGCGATGCCTCGGCTTCGAAGCGCGTTCATGCTCTGCGTTTGCCCCAAGCTAACGAAGGTGCTGGCAGCTTCGCTTGGCGACCTCACGTTTCGGAAGCTTTCCTGCACCACGGGTCCCCCGTCCCATTGTCCGTTGTCAACTTGTCTGCCGCCTGGTTCCTCGTAGAGGTAGATGCCTAAGAACAGATCCCCCCACGTTTTTTTGGCGGTGTCTAGCCAGGTTTGGTGCCACAGATAGGTCTGGTTAGAGATGAAGTCGAAGAACACCATGAAGTGCAGGTTCGCCTGCGCCGCGTAGTTGCAGACCTCATTTAACGCGGTTTCGTTGGTGCACAGGTCCCAATTGTTAACAAGGAAGAAGTTCGTGTAGTCCTTGACCTGGTCAATGAGGAGTTTAGCGCCCTGCGTGGTGTTTTGTCCGTAGCTGACGCCGAAGTAGAAGGGCTGCTGGGTAGTGGAGCCCCAGACCGTGTAGGATACGTAGGTGAAGGGTAACCCTACAGCGGAGATGACGAGCACCACAAGCAGGGGCAAACTGACGAGTTTCATAGGTAAATCATTGATGGGCGTGATACAGAAATAAGGGTTTCCAGAGTATAACTCGAAAACAAACGTTATAACTCTGGAAACACAAACTTAGCCCACAGGAGACCGTAGCAGTGAGAATCCTCGTAGTTTACGATTCCAAGAGCGGAAACACCGAAAAGATGGCGTTTGCGGTCGCCAGAGGCGCAGAGCAGGCAGGCGCTGAAGTCATGGTGAAACGCGCGGAGCAAGTCAAAAACAGTGATCTGCAAGACGCCGACGGTATAATCATGGGTTCCCCAACGTACTTCGGGCAAATGACTGGACGATTAAAACACATTATCGACGACTCCATTCAGGTTCACACCAAGCTTAGCGGCAAAGTGGGCGCAGCATTCGCAAGCAGCGGCGGACCTGCAGGCGGCGGGGAAACCACGTTGCTGTCAATCTTGCAGGCGATGCTTATTCATGGTATGATTATTCAGGGGCATGCTCAAAGCCTGCACTATGGCGTAGTTGCAGTGGGCACACCCAAACCTGCCGACCTTAAAGCCTGTGAAGATATGGGCGCACGCGTGGCGGCGCTCGTTGAGACGCTGAAGGCTTAGCTTGCCTGTTTGCGACTGAACCTTTTTCGATTTGTTTTAGGTTTAGGCTCGGGGCAGGTTTTAGTTCGCCAAGCAGTCCAGCCCATGCATTTTCGGCAGAAAATGGGGACGCAGCGTTCGAAGACGATGGTTTCGAAGAACCCGAAGCTAAGGACGAGTTTAAACCAGAACGTGGCGAAACCCGCGAGCAAACTGCTTGCCACAGCCACTTCATTGACTATGCCCAGGCCCGAGTAGAGTCCGCTAGAGACAACAGTGGATATGCCCGCTAATGCGACTCCTTGTCCCTGCACGTTGCTCACTATAGTTTCCGCTATCACAACCTTGTCGATGCCAATGTAGTGTCCAATCGCCAGGAATACAAGGAAGAAGCCTATGACCTCGAAAACCCAAGTGAAAGTTTGGAAGACGATGGGTTTGACCATGCCCTTCTTGTTGTTCTTCATGGACATGAAGCCGTTGTGAAACTCGGTGATTTGATCGTGCACTCTCTTCTGCAGATTGGCGGAGTTAATCCTTTTGCCTACGAGTTTTCCAGTCATACGTTCTATTGCTCCGAGGAGTTTTTCTGTGGCACTTACGTTCACGCTGAGGTAGACTATGAGAGTCATTGGCAACGCGAGGAGAATCATTGTGATGCCTATGGCTGTCATGACTCCACTGTCCACCGAGTAATTCAGTATTAAAAGAACAATGCCCAACGCGAGGGACCCCATGACTACCAGAAGCTCAAGAACATCTTTGATGACTATAGAGGCAACAGCTTTTGATCCATTCACATCCTTGTCTTTGGTGAGCAAATACGTTTTGAAAGCGTCTCCAGCTAAACCGCCTGGCACGAGCGTATCGACGAAGTGCCCTACCCAGCTTAAGCTAAAAATTCGGCTGAAGGTGGTTTTAACTTGGAGTGTGTCGAGGGTAGCTTTCCAAGCTAGAGCGTCGAAGACTGAGCCGATGATGACGCAGAGGAATACGAGGGCATAGATGGGCACGCTGGTTCCTCCGATGACGACGGCAACTTCGGTGAAGTTAGTGAAGAAGAACAGGTAGCATATGAAAACTGCGAACCCCAGCACAGCTGTTAGGGTGATCCATTTTCGGAACTGGGGTTTCTCGGCAAACATAATGAAATGACTCGGTTCCCAAGTTGAATAAGGTTTTGTTCTTTTACGCAGACATAAAGGAGTGTGACTGTTAGCAGGTGACAACACGCTACACCCACGCTTTGACGCAAAGTTGTTAGGTTTGGCGGCACGGTTTTGAACAGCGAGCCACAGGGCAGTCAGCTTTTATAGTAAGCGCACGGGTGTTTCTTTGGTTAGCATGACAAGGTATGTTGTTTTCTTGCGGGGAGTCAACGTCGGCGGACACAACATCGTGAGTAAAACAAAGCTGCTTGAAGTTTTCTCGGCGTTGAGCTATCGAAACGTCGCGGTTCACAGGCATAGCGGAAACGTCATCTTTGACTCCGACAAGTCCCCAGAGGATGCAACGAGGGAGATACACGAGAAGCTGAAGTCTTCGGTTGGCAAAGAAATCGGTGTTTTCCTCCGCACCCTTGCAGAGCTCAAGGAAATCCTGAAAAACAGTTCTTTTCCCGAGTTGACCCCAGATGGTGCAAGCTTTATGGTCACCTTCCTATCCGCCATGCCCACCACAGTACCTGCTGTGCCGCTTAGGATTCCCAAGTCCACTGCAGAAGTCCTCCAATTTCACGGAACCGAAGCTTACAGCGTGACCCACGGGGGCGGCGAAGGCGCACTACCCAACCCGTTCCTGGAGAANACGCTGAAGGTGCAGGCGACGACTCGTAATCTCAACACGATAAAAGAAATCGCGGATGCTTACGGTAGCTAAAAGGAGTTAGGCTGTAGCTGCCAAACCGTCTGCTCTACTTCGCTGAAGCGTATCCGTAAGCCTTCATTTCGAAATCCCGTGTTGAAATAACGTAGTAGATCACGTTGAAAACTCGGTGCGGACCTTGAATACTCATAGTAGTTCCTTCCACGGTGGTTAAAGCTGGGTTTGCTAGCGTAATGTTCAGAATTCTCCGCTCCTGAACACCCAGCGTATCAATCATGGTTTTGGAGGTAACCCAGTTGCCTTCAGATATCCTGTAATGGAACTCAAGCACTGCATCATAGAGCATTACGGAATTGTTGTTGGTTACTGTTAAGCGCAATTCGGCAGTTTGAGGCAGCGGCACATATGTAGGTTCAAATTCTCCGTCGGGATAGTAGTAAGCCACTACGGGGGCGTCATTAACAAAATGGTTGGAGGCTCGACTCTCCCACGTCGAGCAGGATATTCTTGGATTGGGATCATTGTTGTAGGTTGTTGTTTGAGTTGGAGTGGGTGTTGGGGTCGTTGAAGAAGGTGTTGGTTCAGCGGTTACTATTGCGGTTGGTTCTGGCGATGGTGTAGGTGTATCTGTAGGTATAGCCGAGGCTATCGGGGTTGGTTCGGATGGCGGGTTGGTCGAAGGTTGCGTCGGATAGGGCGTCGTGGTTGTTTGTATGTTCTGGCTGTAGTAGATGCCTAAACTAATCGCGCATAAAACAGGCAAGAGCAAGAGAATTGCCGCTAGGCGCATCCTCGTCATTGTTATCCCATTATCAGGAAGATGCCAAGCGCCTAATAGCTCTCCCTCAAGAACAGAGTGTTCTCGCCGAAGAACAGTATAGAAAACCATCGGGTAAAAGCGACGATCTTGCTTTCTGTTGCTAAGTGTGGGTTGTTGGTGGGCCCGACCGGATTTGAACTGGTGACCAACAGATTATGAGTCTGGCGCTCTACCTAGCTGAGCTACGGGCCCACGCAATGTCCTTTAGTATTGCTGTTTTCTACGGAATTTAAACGTTTTCTGCGTATTCCGCCTCCGCTGAGCAGAAGCCAGCTAAATCTGCAACGCCGTTGCAGGGTGCGTACATTTGCGGAGGTTTACGATGGGTGGTTTTCGTGGCAGTGGGTCCTGATTATATCGATTTTTGCAGAAAGAGTTATATCCAATAACCCGCAAATCTCGGGTATCAATACTTGAGACATAAAACAGAATACGTCCCGAGAAGAAAACGGAGGAAAAAAACATGCGACGGTTAACTGTCGGGTTTGCAGTAATTGCGGTCTTTGCGTTAAGCATGGCTTTAATCCTGCCCGCTGAAGGCACAATTATCATGAGCTATGGCAACAAGGTTTTAAGCGATAGCTCCGATGCGGGAAGCTTCGTGGGAGTTTGGGATTTGACTGCTTCGAACTTAACAATACGCTTCACCTATAACGCTACCGAACTTTCAGATGCGCCGGGTGCTCACGCTTGGGGTGAACTTGGCGCGAAGGACGCTTCTTCTACCGCGAACTTTAACCCTGACACTGGAGTGTGGCTGGCAACAGACTACGATGCCACTCCAGGCACTTTCGGTCCAGATTCGCCCAATCTAGGTTTTGACTTAGACGACAAGCTACTGCTGCAGAAAACGAGCACTGGGAACGAGAGCGACTACGATTTGCCCTCGGTTCCGCCAACTCCTGAGAACAACCACCGATTCTGGTTTGACCGAGACGGCGTCAACGCTTCCGAAGCAAGCAACCCCTTAGCGGTTGACAATGCCTCCTACAACACCCACGGAGTGTACAACATCACAATAATCTTGAACGCCACCAGCCCAACCTCAGGCAAAGCTTTCATGAGCGTTAACGAGTTATGGCAGGGTTTCGAAACCGACGGCAACTGGAGCACGATGGAACTTACCCCTGCAGGTCTATCTTTCTCAGCTGACATGGAGCACATGATAGTCTTCTACGGATTCAACAGAACAGGCGCCACAAACAGCGTAGCCTTCAACAACATAACCGTCGAGGGGACTCTATTCCATCTAGACACTAACGTGGTTCCCGAGGTGCCCCTTGGCGCTGTAACAGCTGCATCAGCCATGCTTGTTGCCTTAGTAGTTTTTGGCGTGCGCAGACGAAGAAACAGCAAGCAAGCTTAGCAAGCATCTCTGTTTCTATTTGGCGGACCCGAAAAATGCGAGTTCATTGTAGCTATGTCTGTGAGCGTTGGCTCCATTTCTCCTGCAGTTTATCCGCGAGTTTACCATCCTCCAAGATCAGCGGTCCCTGATAGCCGCAGGTGTGGCACTGCCACAACGACCAGAGCTGCGGGAGCCCCTGCGCCCAATAGACTTCCGTGCTGCCGCATTTAGGACAGAACTTTACGCCGTGCACCCGTTTAGGCTTCTTGGTTTTGTTTGGTGCCTCACTCATTTGCCCAGCCTCTGCAGAGAGGTATTGGGTGGTTTGTGCTGTAAAAGTTGTCGGTTGTTAGGCTTTCTGGTATGAGGCAGAAGGAAAGGGCAAAAAATTAAAAAAGGAAAGAGGTTTAGGGGTTGTTTTTTTCGTGGTTTATCCACCAGATGACTCCTATGAGTGCTGGAATGCCGAAGATGACTGCGCTCCAAATTAGTATCGTAATCATCGAGCCGACGACGTAGTCTAAGGTCCAGGTTGAGATGGCGACGTTCCAGTTTCCGTCCACGTAGACTTTGATGGCGAAGGCGATGAAGAGCAGCGGTGAGATTGCTCCTTGTGCTCCTCTTGATTTGTGTGAGCGTTTGGCAAATTGGTATTCTCGTTTTTCCTCTTCTGGCAGCCTCTTCCACCATTGCCACCCTGCTACTGCGCCTACTATTGCGGGGATTCCGATGAAGATTAGTTCCCACATGAGCAGGTGCAGGATGAATGTCACTATGTTTCCCATTGTCCATAGACTTAGCCCTGAAGGTACCATGCTTGTTGCTTGGGCGTCTTTAACGAACCATAGGAAGACGTAGACGGCGCCGACAGCGGCTAGGATGATTGCGGCTGCGAATATAGCGACTGCGCTCCAGTGTTTTCTTATGAATTTCTTTCCGCCAGAACCTTTTTCAAATTCAATTTCCTGAGTCATTTAGATCCTTCCTCCCACTTTGGTTTCTGTTCCTGGTTGCGTATAGTTGTTGTGGTTTGTTCCTTGGCTTTCGTTGACTTTTCCTTGCTCAGGCTGGGTTGATGGTGCAGCGTATCCATTCTGCTGTGGGTAGTAGGGTTGCTGTTGTTGTGGTTTCATTGTGAAGAATCCTATGGTAGCGAAGATCCAGCCGACAAGTATCAGTACAAAGCCGACCAGGATGATTGTCAGTATTGCTCCCAACCATAGCAGGGTTCCNGCGGTTGTGAATGAGGCTTCTCCTGATTTCTGTGCAAGGATGTTAAAGGTTTTTCTCAGGTGCAGTGTTGCGAGTATGTAGAATACGAAAGCGATGACGAGTCCAGCGAGGAAAGCTGCTAAGCCGGCTCCAAAGCCTGCTGTGAATACGAAGTCAGTTGTTAGGTTTGTGAAGTTGAAGCCTGTTGCGGTCCATAAGCCAACTGTGAAGGCTGCAATTGAAACTCCCGCTGAGATTATGGCTACGATGTAGTATTTTACGCCTGTGAGGGTGTTTTTGTAGATTGCTTCGTCTTGGTAGTAGTTTGAGAGTTCTTTCATGCCTCTGACTAAGAGGATCACGCCGATTATGCCAAGTATCCATCCGGCGTAGGGAACAAGGCTTAGCAGAAGGAGTATTGCGCCTTCGCCAGCCAGAGTTTTACTGTATTCGAGACCAACATTCATTTCTTTTTACGCTCCGTTTTTTTGAAAACACTGTTAGCGTGCGCTTGGTATAGCCCTAACACTTGAAGCTCCAGCTCTAAATCTGCGGTTGCAGTGCGCTAACTGTTGGAGCGTCAACTCTAAGGGTTAGAGTTGCAGCTAACGGTTCGGCTAAGCCTGAAAATCTGCTGGAGAAGGCGAGTTTTTGGAGCTTTGTTTATCTTTTCCTTTGTAATATAGCTGGGCAGGGCTAGCGTTGTCGAAATCACGTGGGATAAGTGCTGATATTCAGTCGCCAAGAACTAAACTACTGTACTTTATCTATTCCGCCCCCAACAGCCGAATTAAAGCTGCCCCAGGAACAAAATCCAGCATCAGTTCCGCCCTAGGTTACAAGTCTGATGGGCACTTTCACTACGACTGGAATTACCTGACAAGTGCAAGTATGATAGAGGAGAAACAAGGCTACTACGTTGTTACTGACACGGGAAAGAAGGAGTTTGCCCTGTACTCAACAGCCGCGATGAGTAACTGGATAATGGTTGCTATGGGAGTTGCCATGGTTGTTTTCACCGTCGGCCTGAGCTTTGAGCTTCTGCCAAAGGAGAGTGTAGCGTTTTTTGGGGCAGTGTTGATTGCTGTGGGGGGCGTGTTCCTGCTTGTAAGCCGAAGAAACAAGCCCAAACTCCCGTCTGAAGCGAAAGCTTTGATGAAAGAGATAAATCGACACTAAATGGGTCTTCGCGGGTTTTCTTCAAGAAACGTGTTCTCACGGCGTTTAAACTGTTGGTTGTTCAGGCATCTTTCAGTGTAGAAACGTTGGGTGTCTAAATCAAAGATAAATAGTTGTAGTGCACAATCGTATGCGGATAAATTGGAGGATTAAAAGTGTCTGTAG
>JGI20214J51088_10001684_pt1 | contig 15003 bp, 12 predicted proteins | sample WetSurMetagenome_FD_51088 | JGI IMG/M metagenome (IMG submission 51088) | reverse complement strand
GACACGGCTGCCGGGAAAACCCTTCGGCAACGGAGGAAAGGGATTCGACCCCAGGATAGCACTGAGAGCGGCGATGTCCAGGGAATCGCTCCCCGAGGAGATCACAATGCGGGCGTCGGCAGATCGCCCATCCCTATCAATATAAAATATCACGGTTGTGCGACCCTGGGATTTGCGCAAATTGGAAGGGATCATCCAATTGCCTTTGACCCGCTCGATGACGAGATTTGCGTACTCGCCCAGCGGAAATCCCTTGTTGTCAAAGAGGCCGCTCCCTTCACTGCGGATAGCCTCTTGCTCGCTAGCGAATACCTGTGTGGAACTCTGTGTCGTTTCTGCCGGCGGTTTGACGCCGGAACCTTCATTAATGGCTTTTATCGCCGAATTGAGCTCCGCACCTTGACTGGGAGCGGGAAGCGGGATCATGGTGGGCCTGCCCGCGGCGGCATCGCTTACTTCTATCTTTGGAACCCCCTGGCCGGATTCCGTTACGGATCTTTCTGCGGCCGCGTTGGCGATTTGCGCTGATGATGGCGGCAGCTTGATGTCGGGTTCCTGGCGGTTTTCGGGTTTCGGCGCAGCCTGGACGGCGGGAATCCCCCGAACCGGCAGATCCTTCGTCTCCCACCGGACACTCACCGGAGCCTCAGTTCCGGTCTTGTTCCGATCGGGAATATTTTTCCTCAGAGTTGCTTCTGAGGGCATAGGCATGGGCATGGTGCTGCGAATGATTGCGACGGTGCGCCAGTCATCGTCGTGAGCAGACTTGGCAGAAGAAAAGACGCCGGAGATAAGGGAAAGAGGCCGAAAACTATGATGCAATCCTCCCTGGAGCAGCCAGGGATTCTGGATTACGACCACGACGGCTGCGGTATGAGCGGCGCAGCTTAATACCCAGGACGCAACTATAGTCTTTGTCGGTCGGTTTCTTTTATTGACGTCAATTGCATATTCAAACATGGTCTTCGCCGGCCCGTGGGGCTAACCTCAAGTATAGAAAGCTGCTGGAGTGGTGTCAATTTCGCGTGCCTGCGCCTTTTCGGCCTGCGCCAGTATCTGGAGAGCTAATCCCAAAGCCTGCCTTCCTTCCGCGCCCGTGCACTCCACCTGTGTGCCATTCCGGATTGCGCTGATGAATGAGAGCAACTCCTCTTCCAGCGGTTCTTTCTTGACCGGCGTAAGCTTGCTGCTGATGATCTGAGGCGAGCCGGCCGCGGCAGGACGGCTCAGACTATAAACCGCCACGTCCTGCCGGGTGTAATCGAGCGAAATGTAATCCTGCTTTTGGAACAGCCTCAATTTGCGGATCTTTTCCATTGAAACCCGGCTGGCGGTCACATTGGCCACGCATCCGTCTTCAAACTGGAGCCGCGCGTTCGCGATATCTATGCGATTAGTCAGGATTGCAATTCCGACCGCTGTAATAGAGCAGAGAGGAGAAGGGGACAGCAGGCAGATTATATCCAGATCGTGGATCATCAGGTCGAGGATAACGTCAATGTCAAGGCTTCGGGGGGAAAATAATCCCATCCGGTGAGCTTCGAAGAAACGTGGCCGCTTCACTATCTCTCTGAGCGCCCTGACTGCCGGATTGAAGCGCTCCAGGTGCCCAACCTGCAGCACGCGGCCGGCAGCGGCAGCATCGGAGATCAGGCGGTCCGCCCCTTCGAGCGAATTGCTGATGGGTTTCTCGACCAGAACATGAACGCCCTCTCTCAAGAAAGCTTCGCCCACATCGGTGTGGAGCGTGGTCGGAGTTGCGATGCTGACTGCATCCACCTTCCCAAACAGGTGCCGATAGTCTGTGAAGGAACCGGTCTGCAGCGGTCGCGCTATTTCCGCGGCCCGGCCAGGGAGAGTGTCCACAACGCCAACCAGGTCGACATTGGGCAAGCCGGCATATACGCGAGCGTGATGCTGTCCCAGGGCTCCAACCCCGACAACTCCTACCCGGATCTTATTCACAGATGCTCCCTTGGTACATGAACTCCCAGTTATGAAAGAATTTATTTTGCGCGGTTCTGATCCATTCATTCGGAGAATCGGTTTTATCAATCATCTGCCGTATCCATTGGCGGCAGGCCCACGACGGCGATCTCGTTCCTGTCGGCCAGATCCACGAGCTTCTCCCGATCAAAAATGATAGTGCGCCGCGAATCCAGCACCAAAGCCGTGGCTCCTGACTCGATCATAACCTCTATGGTGGGCACGCCCACGACAGGAACATCGAAGCGCATGTCTTGATTCGGTTTGCTTACTTTTATTACCGTCAGCCCGGCTTTGTGTGCGAGTTCTCCCGCCCTACGAATTACCGAGTCAGTCCCTTCCATTGCCTCAATAGCCACGATGGCCTGGTTACTCACTATAACGGTCTGGCCGATATCCATCAAAGCGATTTTGTGGGCGATGGGGCGGCCGTATTGGACATCTGCCTGCTCGTCCGCATTGAGTCCCCGACGAGTTAGCGCTCCTTCGGGTGCTAGGTTAGGTTTCAGCAAGGAAGTAGAATCTACCAGGGTAATCCCCTCATTCTTGAGCACACATGCGACGCCGCCGATCAGGGCATCGGTGTTCTTCTGCTTCAGACCGGCGAGCATACGGATCATGGTGAGGTCGGGGAGGGAGGATCCGAATATCTGGACATGCTTGACTTGCCCGGCCATGATCGCCCGAGTCACGCCGGCGTTCTTGAACACGCGAATCAACTTTCCCAACTGACCCAACCCCAACCAGTGAACCGGATAACCGCAGGACGCGATCTCCGGGAAGGCTTCTTCTTTGATCGCAGCAACGATCATCTCTATCTGCTGCTCCTTGGCAGACTGAATCACCTGGAAGGGAAATTGTCCGTTGCCGGCAATCAGCCCGATTTTCTCGACGTTGTTTTCCATTGTCTTTAATTGCCCGGCCGGCTCCACACAATCGCGGCATCAAGCGGAAGGCATCGAAACCTGACGCATGCGAATGATCACTCCGTCAACGAATGAACCCGCGCGCCGACGTTTCGATGAATTCAATCAGAGTGGCCACCTCAGGAGCGCTCCATTCTCTTTCTCGCAGCTTAGCCAGGGCGTCGCCGGCATTCAGTTGGGAACGAAAAAGAATTCTATATGCCTGTTTAAGCTGCTCGATGGATTGGGGCGGAATGCCTTTCCGGTTCAGGCCGATGGAATTGATGCCGTAAATCTGCGCTCCATTGCGATTCCCTACCGTTTTGATATAGGGCAAGGCATCACGGGTTATGACCGAAAACCCGCCGATAAAGGCATGCAAACCAACTCGGCAGAATTGATGTATGGCGGAAAATGCGCCCACGGTCGAATGGTCTGCCACCGATACGTGGCCTGCGAGCGTGGCCGCATTGGCCATAATGATGTCACTCCCCACTTGTGAATCGTGTGCCACATGACTGTAAGCCATCAGCAGATTGCGGCTACCGATAGTAGTAGTAACATGGCCGCCGGGTGTGCCTCGGTTCAAAGTGACGAATTCCCGAAACATATTGTCGTCGCCAATCTGAAGAAAAGTCCTCTCCCCTTTGTACTTCAGGTCCTGGGCATCGGTGCCGACGACACAGTTGGGGAAAAAATGACACCTCTGTCCGATGGTCGTCCAGCCACGGATGTATACGTAAGCGTCCAGGCGAGTCAAAGCGCCGATCTTGACTTCCGGTCCAATGGTGCAAAAGGGACCGATCATCGCCTGGGAGTCGATTTCAGCCGTCGGATCAATAATTGCTGAGGGGTGAATGGTCATATCATATCCTGGGAGCCTCTCTGAATTCTCGAACGGGCTCCTAAGTCCGTAACAGTCACTCCGCGTCGCCTCCCGAAGCCGTCCCGTAAGTTGCGGCCGCCTGGCATCAGCCGCGATCGACGATTGCGCAGGACAATTCTGCTTCCGCTGCCATCTTCCCGTCGACGAGGGCTTCACCTCTCATCTTGAAATAGCGGCCGCGTCGTTTCAGGACTGTGACCACAAGCCGAACCTGATCTCCCGGAATGACGGGATGGCGGAAGCGACAGTTATCAATGGCTGAAAAGTAAACCAGTTTTGAAGCCCGGTTCTCGTCCGAGCTGAATAGAAGAATCACTCCCACCTGGGCGAGCGCTTCGACCAGCAACACTCCGGGCATTACAGGATGGTTAGGAAAGTGTCCCTGAAAAAACGGCTCATTGATCGTAACGTTTTTTAAAGCCACCATCCGAGTTGAGCCGTCGGATTCCAGAATTCGATCGACCAGGAGGAAAGGATAACGGTGCGGCAATATCCTCAATATTTCATTAATGTTCTGAATTGAGTAATCGCTGTCCATTACTTTTCAAATCCGTTGCACATGGCGAGAGATTGACCGTCCGGCTTTCCCTGCCCCCACGCCCCGTCTTCACGGCTTCTTCGCAGGCGCGCTTATCGGATATGCCTGATTGTAAGCTTTGATGACATCTTCGGTAATGATCAGGGAGGGATCCACGTACGCATCGCGCGCGGCATTGAGATAAAGCACTGCGCTGAGTTTTCTCTCCTGAGAAAGTTTTTCAATTATCGGGAGCATTCTGCGACCTACATAATTGGTCGCACGCGTGCGCAGGCTATCGATCTGTTTCTGAGAGTCTTCCTGAAAACGCTGGAGAGCCGTGCTTTTGATGTCAAGTTGATCTTGCAGATCGGCTTGAGCCTCGTCCGTCAGCTTGTCAGCCTGAGCAGTGAGCTGATTTCGAAGGGACTCGGCTTCTTTGCGCAATTTATCGAGTTCCTGGTTCTTGCCATCAACAAAATTCTGGACGTCGGCAAGCTCTCGTTTCCCCTCTTCGCAAGTGACGATTGCCTGTTCCAGATTTAACCAGGCTATTTTTAATGGAGCAGAGGCCGCTGCCGGAGCCTGGCTCAATGCCTGGCCGGCCTGCGAAAATCCCAAGGCTGGCACCCACAGCGCGGCGCATAACAGTTTCAAAATTAATCGGCTCATTCGAGTTTCTCTCCTTTGGTCGACCTGTCCGGGCAAAACTGCCTCCCTCAGGCCGCCGGGCCCACAGAGGCAAGCCTATAAAATAGCGAAATTTACTACACTTCGGATCAATAGGCAAAAGGGAATTAGAAACTGCGCCCGATGGTGAACTTAAAATCGCTGTTCTTCTCATGAATATGGACGCGCTTAGAACCCAGAAAAACATCATTATGGTAGCGTTGAGGATTGAGGGCCAGGATCAGGCGGAAGGGTGCTGAGATAATCGGAAGGAGAAATTGGAATTCGACCCCTGTGGAGCTGCGCATGAAATAATTCGTGCTGCCTATTATCTCGGCGGTCGTAGAGGCGCCGAAGCTGCCCAGGGATGACTTGCGAGTGACACTGGAAATACCCGCATCATAGAACAAGGAGATTGACAAGGGACCGGCGATGGGCATGCGGTAGTCCAAATTGAACATTAACGAAGTGTCGCCCCCGACCGAAACGATGGACCTGACAACCTTTTTCAGCCCGTCGTTTGGATCTACGATCGGCGTGCCGTTTGAATCGACCGACCTGGTGGAGGCGATGGCCAATGGACTTATAGATCGAAGGTCAAATCCGCGGATTGTGGTCTCGCCGCCAATGAAGAATCTCTCATAGAAGGGAATGCTTGAATCGCCATAGGGAAATATGTATTGCCCTATGAAGCGGAATCCGAAGGTATTCCGGCCCTGACTCAGCCATCGGTCGCGCAGGTAACGCCGCAATTCAATCGATGGACGAACCATTTGGTAGCTTCCGCCCAATGCTCCGCCGGATAGCGCGAACGACAGGTTCAGGGCGGTTCCAGCCGTGGGGCTAAAGTAGTCGTTGGTCGAGTTGTAAGTCAGCATGGGCGTTACTTCGCTGCGCCTGATCCCCGTCAACGCCGTGCTTCTGTCGACCTTGCCGGATACCGATCCCACAAATTGACCGAGCGCATAGGACTCGAATCCCGGTGCGATGCCACTTATCTTGATCTTCTGATAGGAATAACTGCTGCCGAACGACCAGAACGAATAGCCGAGACGCCGGCTTACAGTCGTTGAGACTCCGGCTGTCCTCTGCGTGAAAAGCTCGGTCGGCTTGCCACTGGAGAAGTCGGTCACGCCGAAAGCACTATAAGTATCGTAACGATAACGCTGATTGAAAACCGATAAATTCAGGGACCAACGGCTGTCAAGAAGATAGGGCTCGGTAAACGAGATAGTGAAGTCCGTGGTGCGAGTGCCTGCCGTGACGCCGAAATCAATAGATTCGCCTCGACCCATGAAGTTGTTGGTCGAATAATTGAGGCCCAGGAAGCTCCCTGATATTCCGCTGACTCCACCCTGGAAACCAATGGACTGCTGACTCTTCTCCTTCACTTTTACCGACACATCCACCGTGCCCGCTTTCTCGTCGGGCTTGACTTCATAATCTTTCTCTTCAATCTTTTCAAAGAATCCGAGTTGGTTCAGGCGCAGAACGGAAACGTCCAAAAGCTGGGTGCTGAAGACCTTCCCCTCCTCCAGGGCGAATTCCCGCCGCATGACTCTGTCCCGAGTCTTAGTGTTGCCTTCAAAATAGATGCGACGGACAAAAAACTGTCGGTCGGGCTGGAAGTCAAAGGTGAAATCCATCGTTTTTTTGGCGTTGTCGAGGTTCTGTTCCGGTATGTAGGACCAGTTGATGTAACCGTAATTCCCGTACACTTTCTTGATTTGATCGAGCGTGTCCTTGACCTTCTTAAAGACGATCACATCACCGGGATTCATTCCAAACGCCTTGGTCAGCGCATCGCAATTGAGAACGCCGCAATTTTTCAACTCAAGCTTGCCCAGCCGATATTGCTCGCCCGACTCGATCGGAATCTCGACGAAGAACTGCTGTTTGGTTTTGCGGATTAAGGGGAGCGGTCCGCGCGGACCTTCAAAAATGCGCGTTGTCGGTTGCCCGACTTGAATCTGCATATAGCCGTGATCCTTGTAGTAAGCCTTCAGGTTCGTTTCGATGTCGTACTCGAGCTTGGACTGATGATATTTGTCCATCCCTTTGAATGCGGTCATGAGGGAACGCTCCTTGTCCAGTTTCAGCGCTCCCTTCAATTCTCCGTCATTGAACACTGTATTGCCGACAAACCTAATTCTTCCAATGCGGACCGCAGCTCCTTCCTCCAGGATAAATCTCACACGCATGTTGGAGGGAGGAATGGGCTCAACTTCCGAACGGACAGTCCCCAAAGGCTTCCCGTTCTGTGTCATGAGGTCCTTCAGGGCGCGCTCTGCGGCTCGAATCTTGGATGGATCGTACTGGCTGTCAACGGTGAGACCGATCTTCTTGGTCTTGAACTCATTCAAGATGTCGGACTCGGTGAAGGATTTGTATCCCGAATACTCCAGGGAGCGGATGAGGGGCTTCTCTTTCAAAACAAAAGTAACTATTTTCCCGGTATCCCCATCCGTTTCCAGAATCTCAACATTTTCAAAAAAGTTTGCTTTATAAAGCGCGCGCAGATCGAATTCCAAGCGGCTTCGGTCGAAAGGTTCACCGGGCCGAGACTGGATATAAAATCGAACGGTATCTTCGGGGATACGCCGGTTACCGCGGATATCTATGCGTTCAATAGTTATCTGCTCGGGTTGCTGGGCAGTGGCCCGGGATTCCTGACAGAGGAATCCGATAATGATGCAGATCCCTATTTTCAACACTCTAGACATCCATCCTCCATCTCAGCCGGTGCTGCAAAGTCAGCGGAAAAGCATTCGATGCGCTCCAGCCCTCAGAAGAAATGCATATCTTAGTTGAAACCGGGAGTGAAATCCAGCATGAGATCCGCCGAAAAACCTGCTGCTGAGTTGATCTACTGGCCTGTAACAATTGAATCAACAGCTACTCCGTCGCTGGCGCGCTTTGAGCGCTATGATCGGCGACTGCAGCTACTATCAATACGTCTGCTGCATACCGTTAGTTGCCCGGCTTTGGGCTGGACTCCGCAGTCTGAACCGCAGGGGCATAATGGAGGCTATCGCCATCCAGGTAGATCTCGAGGCTTTCCTCAGTACTGAAGCGCTGCTGGATTAGAGCTTCTGACAGAGGATCTTCGATATATCTTTGGATGGCACGACGCAGGGGGCGAGCCCCATAAGCCCTGTCGTGGCAAGTTCGCTTTACGATCCACCGGGCCACTCCCGGCAGGAGTTTTATCGAGATCTTCTTTTGCTTCATCTCCAGATTTACCTGAGTGATGAGCAAATCGACGATCTTTTCCAGATCCTCGTCCGTTAAAGACTCAAACAGTATGGTTTCATCGAGACGATTGAGGAATTCAGGATTAAAGGTTCGTCTCACTTCCGCATGGATCAACTCTTCGGTTCTCATAGCGTCGCTATCCGAACTCGAAGAGAAGCCGAGGTGACCCCGCTTTTCAAGAAATCTGGCGCCGAGGTTGGACGTCATGATGAGGATGCAATTCTTGAAATCGATCATATTCCCGAGAGAATCGGTCAATTGCCCGTCTTCGAAAACCTGCAGCAGAATGTTGTAGACATCAGGATGCGCCTTTTCGATTTCGTCAAAAAGCACGACGGAGTAAGGATTGCGCTTGACCTTTTCAGTCAGCTGGCCCCCTTCCTCATGGCCGACATAGCCCGGCGGCGAACCGATCAGCTTGGATACGGAGTGCTTTTCCATGTACTCCGACATGTCCAGCCGTATCACAGCGTTTTCGGTGCCGAACAAAAAAGCGGCCAAAGATTTGGCCATTTCGGTTTTGCCGACGCCGGTGGGGCCAAGGAAGAGAAACGATCCCACCGGACGTTTGGGCGACTTGAGACCGGCCCGGGAGCGACGTATGGCCTTGCTCAGAGCGCTGATGGCTTTATCCTGGCTGATCAATCTCTTGTGCAGTTCCTCTTCCATGCGAAGGAGCTTTGACATCTCCTCCTCATGAATCGAGGACATAGGTATGCCAGTCCACTTTGCTATCACATCCTCGATATCTTCGCGCGTCACTTTTAGGGGGACAGCGGTCTTCAGTCTCCAACGCTCCTTTATAAGCTGAAGATTCTCCTGTTCCAGATCTTCCTCGCGCCGGTAGCGGGCGGCCTTTTCAAACTCCTGAGAGGAAATGGCGTTTTCAATTCTGCCGTCGATCACCCGAATCCGGCGCTGGACATTGATAATCTCTTCCGGAATCGATGTGGCGCGCAGCTTCACGCGCGCGCCGGCCTCGTCAATGAGGTCAATCGCCTTATCGGGGAGGAATCGCTCGGTTAGGTATCGATTTGAGAGGTACACCGATGCTTCAATCGCCTCGTCGGTGTACTTCAGATGGTGGAAGGCCTCATATTTTCCCTTGATCCCGCGCAGAATTGTGACGCTTTCCTGTTCGGTAGGCGGGGATACTTTAATCGCCTGGAACCTGCGCTCGAGCGAACGGTCCTTCTCGATCGAACGCCGATAATCATGGGGGGTTGTTGAGCCCACGCATTGTATCTCGCCCCTGGAAAGAGCAGGCTTGAGGATATTGGCTGCGTCGAGCGATCCTTCTGCCGATCCGGCACCGACGAGCGTGTGCAGCTCATCGATGAAGACGATCAAGTCTCGGTTTTCCACCAACTCCTTTAAAATCGTCTTCAACCGTTCTTCGAACTGGCCCCGGTACTTGGTGCCGGCCACGATCAGAGAAATGTCCAGCGCCAGGATCCTCTTGTCCTGCAATTGAGGCGGCACTCGCCCGGATACGATTTTCTGCGCCAACCCTTCGACGATGGCTGTCTTGCCGACGCCAGGCTCGCCTATGAGGACAGGACTATTCTTGGTCCGGCGGGACAGGATTTGGATCATGCGCTCGATCTCGTTTTCCCTGCCGATCAACGGATCCAGGGCCTCGTTGGCAGCGGCTTCGGTCAGATCTCTTGCAAACTCCGCCAGACTGAGCGGTTCCTTCGAACGATTCTGCAGACACTTCTCGGATATTCCCCGGATCAACTCTTCCCTGATGATCGACAGTCGCAGGCCACGCTCGCGCAATATTTCCGCTGCGACGGATTTTTCTTCTCGCAGCAGTCCCAGAAGCATGTGTTCGGTCCCGATACATTTGTGTGAAAGCCGTTCCGATTCTTCCGCCGCGGCGTTTAATACCCGTTTGCACTCATCAGAAAAAAGGAGGTCTACCGACGTGGAAACCCTTTCGCGGACCAGAGCGCGGCCCTCTATCTCTTTTCTAATGCTATCGATAGACGCATTGGTCCTGGGAGAAAAGCGACTGGTGAGATTCTTATCTTCACGAATCAAGCCCAGCAGGAGATGCTCGGTCTCGATGGTGGGACTTCCAAACTGGCTGGCTTCATATCTGGCAAAAAATATGACCCGCCGTGCCTTTTCCGTGTATTTTTCAAACATAATCCGAAGCCTGGACTTCCGTTGGATGTCCGGCGGAGCTCCCGCGCGGGCTCCTTTGCCTCAAATTATTATACGGACAGAGTCAAAAGGCTGTAAAGGTCAAAAGGCCGCAGGTGGCGCCGCTGATTGCTCGAAATCCTCATGCCTGTTCCGAAGATTCCTGGTAATCGTAGAACATCGGCGTCGATATCGCTATCGGTATCGGGATTGGAATATAAGCTGCCAAAAGCCGATACCGATTCCGATAATCCAAGCTGCACCACAGTTTCATGCGTCATTTCGAGAATTCCTGCACCTCATGGCCCCGCTTCAGACGGGATAAAGGGAGCCGTCTTCAAGATGATAGGTCTGTGAGCAGATACATGCCAACTTCTCATTGTGAGTAACCAGGATAGAAGTCAGCCCGAGACTGGAGTGAAGCGATTTGAAAAGATCTCCAATGGCTTGTCCGGTCTGTTGATCGAGGTTTCCGGTGGGCTCGTCGGCTAGAAGCAGGAGCGGCTTTCCCACCAGGGCGCGGGCGAGGGCGACCCGCTGCTGCTCTCCGCCCGACAACTCCCCGGGACGGTGGCTCCCGCGGTTTTCCAGACCCACTTCCTTCAAAATGAGTCCCGCGGCGCCACTGGCGTTAGGAAAGGACTCTCCGCGCAAAAGCAGAGGCATCATCACATTTTCGGTGGCTGTGAACTCCGGGAGCAAGTGATGAAACTGGAAAACGAACCCTATGGTCTGATTGCGAAACAACGAAAGTTCCATGGGATTCAGATTGGAGAGCTCTCGGCCGAGAATCCGGACCGATCCGGCGTCGGGCCGATCCATCCCCCCAATCAGATGAATGAGCGTACTCTTTCCTGATCCGGAAACTCCTGTTATTGCAACCATTTCACCGCGCTCGACCCCGAGAGAAAGATGGTCCAAAACCACGAGACGCTGCTCGCCAGAGCGAAAGGACTTATCGAGGCCATTCACTTCGAGGAGCCTACTCATAGCGCAGGATCTCCACCGGATCGAGACGAGCCGCCTTGCGCGCGGGATATATAGTAGCCAGGAAACTGATCAGGAGAGCGGTGCCCATGACCAGGAGCACGTCAGCAATCCTGACATGAAAAGGGACATAGGGAATACTGTAAATCTCGGCTTGCAACCTAATCAGCTTGTTGGCATTCAGGAACCAGCTCACACCAACTCCGAGCGCGCCTCCGATGATGGTTCCCATCAAGCCAATGATCAGTCCCTGGAGCATAAACACGCTCTGAATGGTGTTTGGCGTGGCTCCCATCGCAGTGAGGATTGCAATATCGCGCTGTTTCTCAAGGACCATCATGATTAGAGTGGTGATAATATTCAACGAAGCCACAAAGACAATCAGTCCTATGGTCAGAAACATTACCAGTTTTTCCAGTTTGAGCGCCGAAAATAGCGGTTTGTTCAAATCGATCCAGGTCGTTGTAATCAGCCCTGCGCCTGCCCGGGCTCGAATGTCATCGGCGATGGCTTCCACGCCTTCGATGTCGTCCGTTTTGAATTGAAGGGCTGAGGCCGAGCCCGAAGGGAATGAAAACAGCCGGCGCGCGGATTCGATGTTGATATAGGCCCAGTTAGAGTCGTAATCCCAGAGGCCGGATTCGAACATTGCGGCCACTCGGAAGGTTTTTTCCGAGGTGATCATGCCGAAAGGTGTGAGCCGGCCCAAGGGATATAACACTCGGAGCGTATCGCCGATATTCACTCCCAGCGCGCGGGCCATTTCTTTTCCTACCACGATGTTTCCCGGTTCCGGAGTCTCTTCAGAATTCGGCGGAGCTGGCAGCCGGCTCAACGCATCCGGATCCCCTGCCACGATCTGCGAGAAAAAATCCGAAATCTCTCTTTCCCTGATGGGATCGATTCCTTTGAGGATTGCCCCCTGGTTGCGAAAGGCACCGGCAATAAGCACCTGGTTGAAGATGGCAGGTGCACTTCCGGTTACATGGGGAACCTGGCCTAGCTTCTCCAGGAGAGCCTCATAGCCGGACAGGGGCGAACTGTCGATCCGGACGAGATTGATGTGGGAAGTGGCTCCCACGATTTTGGCCTGGACATCCTCTTTAAATCCTGTCGAGAGGGAAAGAGCTATGACCAACGCCATAACTCCCGCCGTGATACCCAGGATTGAAATGATGGAAATAACAGAGATGAGCGTCTGCTTGCGTTTTGCCCGGAGATAACGAAGAGCTAGGAAGAATTCAAATCTCATGTAGCATGCAGGCCGGGTAGCTCGCCCCGGTTTGTCGTGGGTTCGGCGAGATCCGCTTCCGGCTTCCGTTAGATTTTTCCTGAAATCCAGGAACTCTCACTGATTCTCGGACGACTCCTGGCCGGCAATATCCTCTTCCATCGAGATCCTGCTTTCGGGCCTGAGCAGTGGAAAGAGAATTACATCTCTAATGGACTTTGAATTGGTCAGAATCATAGTGAGCCGATCAATGCCGATGCCTTCCCCGGCCGTAGGAGGCATACCGTAGCTCAACGCGCGAATGTAGTCCTCGTCCATGGCGTGAGCTTCTTCGTCGCCCAGGTTGCGCGCGCGCAGTTGTTCTTCAAAGCGCGCCCGCTGCTCGGCGGGGTCATTCAGCTCCGAATATGCGTTGGCTACCTCCATCCCGGCGATAAACAATTCGAACCTCTCTGTGATCGATGGATCCCCGGGTTTGGTCTTGGACAGGGGTGACACTTCGGTCGGGTAGTCAAAGATGATGGTGGGCTGTATCAGATGGGCTTCGGCAACGGTTTCGAAGATCGATCCGAGAATTTTACCCGGTCCGTCCGCGGCTTCAAATGGAGCATGCAGTGAACGCGCGAGAGCCCGCAGAGAATCCAAATCTTGCAGGCTTTCATCGGAAGGAAGAGCGCAATTATCCGGCCAAAAGCGAAGGATGGCTTCCTTCATGGTCATCCGCTGCCATTGGTTGAAATCGAGTATGTGCCCCTGGAATTCGACCTTCCTTGAGCCCGTAACAACCTCCGCTACATGGCCCAGCATCTTCTCGGTCAGGTCCATGAGATCCTTGTAGTTGCTGTAAGCCTGATAAAACTCCAGCATGGTGAATTCAGGGTTGTGATGTGAGGAGATGCCTTCATTGCGAAAAATGCGGCCCAATTCATAAACACGCGGAATCCCGCCCACGATGAGGCGCTTAAGATAGAGTTCCAGTGCGATGCGCAGGTAAAGCTCAAGGTCCAGAGCGTTGTGATGGGTGCAGAAAGGTCGGGCCAGCGCCCCTCCCGCAATTGTCTGCAATACGGGTGTTTCCACCTCAAGATAATCGCGGGCATCCAGAAAGCCGCGAATCTCCTTTATGATCCTGCTCCGCTTGACAAAGACTGCCCGGACTTCAGGATTGACGATGAGGTCGACATAGCGTTGGCGAATCCTGGTTTCGACGTCTGTCAGTCCGTGCCACTTCTCGGGGAGCGGCAGGAGGTTTTTCGACAGATGCGTGAGCCGCGAAGCCAAAAGCGTCAGTTCTCCGGTTCTGGTGCGAAAGAGCTCCCCCTCCACTCCCACAATGTCGCCCAAGTCAAACAGTTGAAAAAGCCCGAAAGCTTCGGGTCCGACGGAATCGCGGCGCACATACACCTGCACACGGCTGACACCATCTGACAGGTCCAGGAAACCGGCCTTGCCGTGGGGACGAAGCGACAAAATCCGGCCGCAGACGGAGCCAACGACTTTCTTTTCCTCCAATTCCTCTTTGGATAGCGCATCAAACGAGTGTCGGAGTTTGGTGATTGTATGAGAGTAATTATATTGGTGCGGATAAGGATCGAAGCCCAAACGTCTAAGCTCTTCCAGCTTTGTTCGTCGCTGAACCCGAAGGTTGGTCTGGCTTTCCGTCACTTTACTAACCTCGATGGATCAATTCGTCCTTAACACTGTCCAATACGCCGTTTACAAATTGAGCCGAGTCTTGCGTGGAGAATTTTCGTGCAATCTCCAATGCTTCATTGATCACAACGGTTCCCGGTGTTTTTGCGGCTGATAGCAGTTCGTATACAGCCATTCTCAAAATATTTCGGTCTACGGCGGGCATTCTCTTCAGACGCCAGTTTTGCGCGTGTTTCTGAATCGTCCGGTCAATTTCCTCCAATTGAGCCACAGTCCCGGTGAACAGCTGGACGGCGAACTTGCGCACTAACTCCGGCTGCTCGTTCATATTCCAGAACGATCCTTGTATCTCGCCGGGCGTCAGTTTGCCGATGTCGAGTTGGTACAACATCTGGAGGGCACATTCACGCGCAACTCTTCGAAATCCCATTTCGTCCTTTGGATTCAATCCAGAACTAGAGTACAGGATCAGCTCCACCCTTCGGGGTGGTAACTGAGGCTGAGTGCCCATCCGCCGTTTTGATATTTCTAACTAAACCTGTTTTAAAACCTGGACCATCTCGATGGCGCTCATGGCCGCCTCGAAACCTTTATTGCCCGTTTTGAGACCAGCTCGGTCGATCGCCTGTTCCATGGTATTGCAGGTCAGCACTCCGTAGATTACTGGAATCTTGGCTTCCAACCCGATGTTGCCTATCTCTTTGGTTACGGCGGAAGATATGTAGTCAAAATGCGGCGTGTCCCCCCGCAGGAGTGCGCCCAG
>JGI20214J51088_10001683_pt1 | contig 15005 bp, 13 predicted proteins | sample WetSurMetagenome_FD_51088 | JGI IMG/M metagenome (IMG submission 51088) | reverse complement strand
AAAAAAAATAAAAAGGGGAAATTAATTTTTGAGTGGCTATGTTTATGGCCGTTTTCTAATTGCCAATAGCAAGATAGCGCCGACTATTGCGATAGCAATGATTATTGCTGTCCCAATGCCTAAGACGTACATATCTGTTGGAGAAGCTGCTGTTACTGGCTGCTGGGTTGGTGTTGGAGCTGCTGTATTTATTACGAAGGCTGTTTCTGCATGCGATGGCCAATAAGATTTTGAGCCGGCGAAAGCAGCAATCACTGTATATTTGCCTGAAATATCGGGGGTCCACTGGAAACTATAAAAGCCGTTAGCATCACTTNTTGTTTCGCCAATGTTGCGGTAATTGCCATTGCCATCAATGACGTCTATTTTGACTTGGACACCAGTTACATCGGTAGGTTTCGGCTTCTGCATGTAAACGTAATCCATCCAAGCACCCATACTATCATCAGACACAGCAGGAACACCATCTGGAAATCGCGCTTTCTGTTCTTCTTGTGCAGTGCCTGCAGCAGTATCAATTACAGCGCCCTCTATCAACACATCGTTACCCTGCATTGAAACTTTGGGTGAAGCATTAACTTTGATTGCGCTTGAACCTTTCCCTATGCAGTATATTTGTCCGTCATAACAATTGTGGTACACTAGACACCCATCTGCGACTGCACCTGCATGAAGACCACCCCATCCATCCAAAGCCCATAATTCCTTGCCGTCGGTCAGGTTAATGCAGCGTATTTGCTCTCCCTTGAAGAGGGGTTTGTTGGATGAGTGCTCATTTGTTCCGAAATAGCCTTTTCCATCAGCAACAGCCAGTAGGAATTGCGGATAATAGTTCCAGACGCTTTTGTTTGTTGGAAACTCATCTCTCCATAGTAGAGTCCCGTTGAGCAGGTCATAAGCGAAGATCATTCCGCTGAGGGCATATGAATAGAATCTACTGTATGCAATCGTAGATGCTGTTGACACAGTCGAGGTGCCGGTAAAGTATCCATATGCGTTGTAGTTGACTTCAGGTTCGGAGGGACCCCATAACAGATTGCCAGTGTGCATATCGTAAGCGAGCCACTGTTGAGTCTCTTGGTATTGCAGTATGAAGACACCTTCTGACATTGATCTCGTGATCATTGTCATGTTGTTTGGTGGTGCAGGAATATTCTTCATCCATAGGACGTCTCCACGTGATTCTGGCTTTAGGCTTATAGCCCAATAAGTGATGTAGGGTTGATAGTTCGTATTGGTTGATAGACTGCCGTTTCTGCCGAGTATCAAGTCTCCATATTGAACAGCTTGGATACTTGTTGAAGATGGCCATGTGCTGGATTTACTTTGGTAGTTTATCGAAACGTTCCAGTCTGTTCGGATGTTGGATCCTTCCAGGAAGATGCTTGCATTAACTGACCCAGAGGTCTGAGCTTGGAACACTTTGGATGAGTTCCACTGGATCAAACGCCAGCTGGGATTTGTTGTGTTTCCGGAGTTGCGTATGATGTAGCGGAGCCATTCGCCTGCTGGACCAATAGCTTCAGTGCCTGTTGGAACATCGGTTACGTTAAACACGTACGCTCCCGTCAATGGGTCGATTGCTCGGGCAAAGTTGCTTTGGAACAGCCATGATGGGCTAATGCCATGTTGGTTCATCATCTCAAATGCGTATAGATAGCCGAATGTTGGTGCGCTCTGGTTTGTTTTGCCTGTGCCAATCTCGTACTCATCTGGGTAAGTTGTTAGGTCTTTTCTCCAAATTTGTTGTCCTGTTTGCAAGTCCACGCACATGTAGCCTCCGCCTGTGCCAGAATTGCCCAGCGGCAATTGATAGTAGAGTCTTCCATGCATGATTATCGAGTTTTGGAATCTTAGGTTGTAGAATGATCCGTCGTAGTACGCGTTTCCCAGAAGACCCTCGCCTGTGCGGCTTCCTCCAACGATTCCTCCATCCTCAAGCGGCCTAGTCCACATTATATGTGAACTCTCTGGTCCTGTGCCATCTTTTTGGAAGTTGAGGTTCGTTGAGCCACCTCCGACACCTCCAACCCAAGTTCCGCCGAGCCAGTTTGATCCAATGGTGAACCAGTCGGAATTTTGTCCTTCTATTGGTCTGGTCCAATATTCTGTTGGATAGGGCAGCAAAGNCGCTATTTCCAGTGGTTCTTCCTGCACCTGGAAATAGGTAGTGTAACTGCTTGACTGGAACGTGTCATTATAGAATGCATTGCTTTGGATGTTGCCTATGTAGAAAGGTGGGTTAACCCCATATATTTGTCCTGGAAAACTGATTGTGGCAGTCCAGTTGCCGATTTCATCAGGTGTGTATGTGGTGTAGCATGACCCAGTTGAGTCAGAGGTGAAACCAGACGACCCGCCGAGAACCTCAGTTGCGCCACTTGGCTTTGTGAGTGTGAGTTTTAAGCCGCGCCAGTTCCAATCGTTAGTTGACAATCCGCTTGGAGGCAAAAGTGTGAGCCACATAATGAAGGTCATTTGAGTGCCAAGTTGGCAGTGTAAGGGTGCAGGAACAACATAAGCCCATGTTGGGATCGTCCATTGCGGGGAATGTGCGTTAGCTTCTGGCAAGACTGCAATTGAAGTGCTTATGGTGATTATCAGCAATAAAGCAATCGTATTAATTTTTGTCTGAAANTTCATTTTTATTTCCTTTTTTATTTGTTTTTTTNACTAATGAGGTGCAAAAATGCCTCAATTGTCAATCAAATTAGAGGGCTAATAAGCCTCACTCACCTATCGTGAGTATTAGTAACACTAACTTTGAGTCACAGCACGGAANCCGAGCACAGATTAATCAAGAGAAAAATAGACTTAAAGTCTTCCTTAGACTTTCGAAGAAAGCGAAAATACCTGAATGATATGAGCAAAATCTGGAATTAAAGTATCGCAAAGTGCCTACGCATCACAATTTAGGCAAAACATTTCTATTTACGCAAGTTTGCTTGTTTTCCAAATTGAAGACGTACCCATTAAATTATAATCCATTTCACTTTTTCTAACGATTAGTTCTTTCAAGTCCTTGGTTAACAATTCTTTGCGCGTAATAGGCTATTTATCATGGTGAACTTTTGAGAGCGAGCATAGACAGATTGGAGATAGAGAGAGCCGGTTCTTAGAAAAAGAATGAAGATTCAATTAGTATGTTACTGATTTTCATAGTTAATCAAGCCAACTCTCTACCTTTGAAGAAGGAATGCAAATAAGGGCTGATTATGAAGCTACAAGGCATTTTTCCATGATTGAAAAAGGAGAAATAATTTCATGTGTGAACTACCTATAGCATTTTTGCTTCACGATAAAAAAGAGGGTTTTGCGGGTGACATCTCCACTTTACGAGGGGTTCAAATCCCCCCTATTCCACTATAGTCCATGCTTTTCAATACAACCCTGTCCTCTTGGAAAGAGCGTTGAGCATAATTTTCGTTTCCTAAAGAGTTTGTACCATTGAATCCATCGCAGACAAATTCAAATCCTACCTCGATTAGTTGGCAAGCTTCATCATCGTCGTGAGCTACTCTTGCTGAGTAATCGTCATCTTTGAAGCGATTAGCTGTGTGTAGAGCATTGTGTTGTTTAGGGATTTGTGCCCAAGGACTCCTTTGACATGAAAGATATCTCTTGTTTTATAGTATTCCATTGTGGCTCTCCAGTGTCGAAAAGTATGAAAGGTTATTTGTCTGAGCCTTTGGTGTTTGAGCTTGAAAGCTATATGTCTGCGCTGTAACGTGGAACTTTTTCTTAGTGGATCGATGTGTTTTTTATTTTGAGTGATATTGTCACGTTTGTGAAAGTAAATAGGCAGTTAAGTTGGTGCAAAATAAATTAAGGTGAGAGGAACAATACTGTTTTTGTGGTTAAAAAATGGAAAAAATAGCAATATCCAAAGCAGCTCTATTTATGCTAGTTTTGACGGTTGTAGTTGCAGGTATAGTTTCAGCAGTGATTTCAACGCAACTCGCTATTGGGCCGAAAGGAGAGAAAGGCGATAAAGGAGNAACAGGAACACAAGGACCAAAAGGGGAAACTGGTGCCACTGGGGCAACAGGTGCTACCGGTGCGACAGGTGCAATTGGTCCACAAGGGTCATCTGGAACAACGGGTGGTATTGGTCCTCAAGGTATTCAAGGTCCACCAGGAATTACCGTCCTAAACTCCACTAATATTGATTATACTGCTCTTGATATTAATAGCAATGGCAGTATAGCAATCCCTATTGGCGACGTCACCATAACTGCACCCGCAAATGGTGTTGTCGTTGTTACATTGAATGTGGGCTATGTCGATATGTATTATAATAATTCGTGTGCGCTATATCTTGGGACCTCCCCNACCTCACCTGGCTGGGATGATCTTGACATCTCTATACATGGAACAAGAACCGCTGGNCTGACAGATGAACTTGTGTATTTTGATATGAATGCTCAAGCAGCATATAATGTAATGGCGGGCAACAAGTACACTTTCTACGCAACGGCTAGCAGGTATTACGGCTACGACAACTCGATAATGTCTCTAAGTAACATCCACTTGATTGCAGCGTTCTCTGCAACCTAAACCTTCTTTTTCCCATTTTTTCTACAAAAATATTTGCGAAGACAAAGTCTTCTCATATTCTTGTCTTTTCAAAAGAATCATGATCGAAAACGAGTTTACACTTTTAACTGAGACCTAGAATATTTTTAGGTCTCGAACTAAGGCGTTGGCGCACAGTCGTGTGAAATCATAAGAGCCATCGGTAGAACTTCCGATGTTCGCTTTCTTCTTACCATAAAAGCGCTGCGTGCTAATCCCCTTATCTTTTTTGTGCATCTACAACTCTGAAATTATAAGAATAGGAAAGGTTTAAGCAAATAGAAACACTGTGTTTTAATAATTAACCAAATCTAAGTCAACCATCCACATCAGAATGAAGAAACATGAAAAAACTACAATTGCTTTTGGTCACATTTTTAATTTCGTTATCAATATGCCTATGCTTACTTGCAAGTTCGCAAGCCGTTAAAGCTGCTGGTGCTTCAACTGTTTCAGTTCCAACTCTAAGTCCAATTAGTCCTATCACTTTAGGCGGTTCCGTAACGGCCAGCGTTATTGTAGGTGGTATTGGTAGTACGCCCACTGGAACAATAACATTTCAATACTCAACTGACAGCGGTTCAACATGGACCCAACTTGGCACCATAAAAACGTTGTCTAGTGGTTCTGCAACTTCAGATTCCTATACTCCTGCCGCTGTTGGAAGTAACTATCGCATCCGAGCGGTCTATAGTGGCGACAGCAAGTTCGCTGGTGCAACAGGGAATGGGGCATCACTAACAGTCAATAAGGCTAATCCAATTGCTCCAACTTCAACTCTAAACCCAGCAAGCCCGATTTCCCTTGGAGGATCACTAACTTCTGCCGTAACTATTTCCGGAGTTTCAGGTGTTACTCCGACAGGCACAGTAACGTTCCAATATTCTACAAACAGCGGTTCAACATGGACCCAACTTGGCACCATAAAAACGTTGTCTAGTGGTTCTGCAACTTCAGATTCCTATACTCCTGCCGCTGTTGGAAGTAACTATCGCATCCGAGCGGTCTATAGTGGCGACAGCAATTACAACACGGTAACAGGGAATTCTGCATCTCTAACTGTAGATAAGGCTAATCTAACTGTGCCAGCTCCGTCAGTTAGTCCTAACCCCGTTAGCGTTAATAATACAGTTACAGTTTCTGTGACTATTTCTGGTGTCTCTGGTGGTGCGACTCCTACTGGAACGGCTACTTTCCAGGTTAAGATTGGAACTGGTTCGTGGATTTCTATCGGTTCTGCGGTGCCTTTGAGCAGTGGTTCGGTTTCTACGACTTATGTTCCTTCGACTGTGGGTAGCTATCAATTCCAAGTGGTTTACAGTGGTGACAGTAACTATGGTGGTGCTACGGGTTCTGCTATATCTGTTACGGTGAATTTTGCTTCGCTTGATCATTTTGTTTTTAGTTCCGTTGGTACTCAGGTTGCGGGCACATCGTTTAGCGTAACGATTACTGCTAAGGACGCTTCTAACAATACGCTTACGAACTATGTTGGAACTAACACTTTGAATGTTTCAATTGGAACTATTAGTCCAAGTGTCACAGGTGTGTTCTTGAGTGGTGTTTGGGTAGGGTCAGTGACGTTGACTGGGGCTGATTCAGGAGTCACGCTTTTCACGACAGGTTCGGGTATGTCTGGAGCAAGCAGCATCTTTACGGTTAATTCTGGTACTCTTAGCAGTTTCACTTTTGCTGTTATCGGTAGTCCTCAGACGACTGGTTCTGTTTTCAGTATAACTATTATGGCTAAGGATATTTATGGGAACAACGTTACAGGCTATATTGGTAGTCCGTCCTTGACGGTTTCTGCGGGCTCAATTAGTCCTGGCGCCATGAATGCTTTCGTTAGTGGTGTGGGATCTTCTTCGGTTATGGTATCTGCTGCGGGTTCCGATGTTAGAATTACAGTTACTGAAGGTGTTTGTATTGGGGTTAGCAATTTGTTTACGGTGACAAATGCTCTAAGTCCTACTCCAGAGCCTACTCCACTGTTAACGCCAACACCAACTTCAAAATCAACGTCAAACCCAAAGCCAACAAGTACTCCAAGAGCTACTCAAACTCCATTGCCTTCTCCACCTCCATTAGAATCAACTGTGAAAGCTAAAACAGATAATGGCACAACGGTTGACCTTACAATCAGAGGAAACGTAACAAGTGTCCAGATGTCGAACATTACTATAGCAACTATCCAGTCAACTATCTCAACCACATTGTCTTTCACCTTGGCAGGCGAAAGTGGCACCACAGGTTTTAGCAATATGACTATTCCTAAAACCGCTATACTCTATGGGGTAAAACCAGTAGTATTCATAGAAGAGCAGCAGGCTATAAATCAGGGTTATACGCAAGACTCAGAAAACTTTTACGTGTGGTATACGACGCAGTTTAGTACTCATCAAGTGAAAATTCAGTTTGCAGGACCTTTAGCGTCGCAAGCAGGATCATTTGAACCTGTGTTTGCCATAAGCTTAATCGTTCCAGAAATTGTCTTAATCTACATAGTAATAGCTGTCAAGCGTTTAAGGCGAAGACCTGAAGACACATAACAAACCCTGAAAACTTCGCTTATGTAACAAAGCCCGTTTTTTAATGTGCGCTATTAAAGGCATTTTTTTGAGTTATTAGATGATTTTGTTTGAAGTTAGAAAAATTGCTTGAAGAAAATTGAGTTTCTATGTAATCTTTCTTTCTTGGCAAGATATTTTAATTTAATAAAGTCAATTATAGAGGCTTCTAATTTAATCCAAATCTTTTAATCATACAAAACAAAAAAGGGGTTTCGCGGGTGACATCTCCACTTAGGCATGGGTTCAAATCCCCCAGTCCGCTCTCTTTTGTTAGAAGGGTAGGTCCCAGATTAGTAAGCTAAAGCTTTTATCCAAAGCTAACCAAGGGTTTGATCGATTCCAAATGTTGCGAACCTAGTCGTATACAGGTCNTTGTCGGGTTTTACAAAAAAGTATTCTCAATGGATTGTCGAAGAACTAAAAGCAGACCTCTTTGATGCAAGAGAAATTCAAGGGCAAAAGCTAGGCGAGTATGATGTGATAATTTTTGGGGGAAGCTTGCATGCCGTTGGAATAAATGGAGTAAAACTCATAAAAGAAAACCTTAGCTTGTTAGCGGATAAGAAAATTATAATGTTTGCTGTTGGTGCTTCAGCGCCCAAAGAAGGCATAGTTGATGAAATTAGAAAAAGGAACTTTGATGGAGAACAAGAAAATCTTAAGTTGTATTATCTTCGTGGAGACTTCAACTTTAGTAAGTTGGATTTTTCGAACAAGGTTTTGATGGCACTTTTTAGAGTTAGGGTGAGCATGAAAAGGAAAAAAACGCCAGACGAGAAAGGGATGTTGGCTGCTTATTCTAAACCAATTGATTGCACTAGAAAGGATAACATCAAAGAAATTGTTGAGTATGTGACGTCATTTGTTTAGGCTTCATTGAGTAGCATAGAAATTTGAGTTCAGGCTATTTTCGTAACTCGGTTCAAACCTGCGCTTTATCCCTGATTTCTTGAACAGCCAAATTAATGGAAGATTTCAATGCGCCCGCTACATATTTGTTAAGTTATTTAAGTGAGAAGCACCTAAATTATATCAGGAGAATTTTCTATGGTTTTGGCCAGAATGAGTAAATGGACTTTTAAAAAAGAAAAACGTAAAGAAGCTTTCTTAGAGCTTGACTATTTGTTAAGCACTTTAATACATCAAACCAAGGGTTTTCGTGGCTCAATGTCGTTGCTCTCTCAGGACTTGAACTCAGCAACAATCCTGACTCTTTGGGCAGATTTAGAGGCATTAAACAGTTCCGAGAAAGAAGTATTTTCTCTAGCTATCGAAAAAGTCAAGGATTCACTGGAAGGTCCTCCGCAAATTGAAAATTTAATGGTGTTCCGAACTGAGCTCTTTCAAAGTTCACAATGGCCTACTCGTTGGGGTTAGTTTCTACAATCCATTTCATTATAGTGCAGACTTTGGATACGGGTCAGAGCTAGTGCAAACGTAAGCTTAGCTAGCAGTCAAAATTTCAATTTATCCCCGAACACTTCAAAAGAAGCCAAAATAAGTCGATAAAAGCTAAACATAGCACAGAGGATTTGGAGCAACTTAGATTTGGTGTTTTCATAAAAGAGAAAAGGTAAGTGTAGGATTTTCGGTTAAGTAGTACTTCAAACGAATAGAACTACTTCTTTCCGGTTTTTTCTTCATGTTTCTTCTTTTTTGCTGCGTTCTTTTTTGCAAGTGATGGCATAATATTCCTCTAGTTAATTCTGCTNCAGTTATTATNTATGAAAGTACCTAAAAGCTTACCTATTAAAAAATAATAGAGACAACTGTTTTAAGCTATATATAATGGGTATTACAGTCTCATAAAAGTAAAATTAACCTTGATTTGGGGGATAATTGATTGGATGAAGTCTTAGAAATGTTGGATAGAACTGCAAAGCGTATTCAAAAAGTTGCGGATGAAACCAAAGAAGCTACCGTAAAACAGACAGCTGTTTATGAACAGCTCCTTGCGTCTCCGCAATCATCTCAGGAACAAAAATTAAGGGCGTTTATTGGAAAAACACTTGATTTAGATCGCCTTGAGCGGTTGAATTCTCAGCTTAGTTTGCTCTATACGCTTCAAATTTTCGCTTTCAAAGTTAAAGTAATCGAAGTTTCAGTGTGCAAAATAAATGAGCAATTAGTAAAATCTGGGGTTCTGCAGAAGAGCGGCGAAGTGGAAGATATAACAAAGAACATTGATGCACTCAAAATCTTAATTGAAGCCCACTACGAGTCGATGAAGGAAATAAACGAAACCCAGAACAAAAACTTAGGGTATATACAATAAAAATAAACTAAATAAAAAGGGCAGCCTTGGTGGTTTTTCACCACTATAGGTTGTTTCTGCCTGCAACGGTTTGGCTTATTTTAGAAGAGCTTTTCCCAACTTGTAACTAAGTCGAGAACTTCTTGACCTTGTTTTCCGCCGTAGCTCTTTAGGCGTTCACGGGTGTCTTTTTCTGCAATGGCTTTCTTTTGGAATTCTTGCATTTGTGCTGCTTTATCTGTTAAGTATAGGAGACCGTCTGCGCCTGCTCTTGCCATACGTACTGAGACTGTCAAGAGTTCACTTGCGGTTGGTGTTTCATTTGGATCGTCTCCTGGCCCAATAACGTAGAGTGCGATGTTTAGCTTGACGTCTTTGAATAGTTTTTTGAAGTTGCGTGTAAGCATTTCCCAATACCATGGTGTCGCGTAGTTCTTGCTGAACATTACGACGAACATTTCGGTTGTGAGTGGTAGCATGTCGTCGAAGTTGACGCCGAAGCGTTCATAGTTGGTAACAGGATCTGGTAGGATACCGATGTAGAATGGTTTCTTTGCTTTGTTGATAACTGCGTCGCTTACTTTTGCCATGTAACCTGTGATTTCTTTGCGTCTCCACTCATACCATGAAAGTCCGCTTTTTGCGTGTAGTTCTTTACATCGTGGGCATGTGCAGTGACCGTGTTCTGCGAAGTGGATGCTGTTTAGCCAGATGCCTTGAGATTTGCGGGCGACGTCTTCCATATAGTCTAGTTGTTCTGCTCGGTGTATGGGTTGTGTTGCGCAGAGGACTTCCCAGCGTACGTTGTAGTTGTCGTTGGTTCTCCATGCTGGACCTAGGTCTGATTGGCTTATCCAGTCTGGGTGGATACGGGCGGTTACGTTGTCGCCGAAGATTGCGATGTTGCTGAACATATCTGCTTTGGGCGGCATTCGTCTGCCTACTTCAGGTTTTACTCGGAAAAGGTCAAAGTCGAAGCCTGGAACTTTCTTCGCTTCAAACATGTATGTGCCGAATTTCATCTTACTTCTACCTTTTTAGAAACCAAAACGTTCGGCGCTGTTATAAAGTTTTGCATAATAACACTAAATTATTTTTCAGGNCATAAATCAGTGTTTAGCGATTGCTAAATATGCAGTATTGTATGGAATATTATGATTAAAGCACTAAAATTNAAGGTGCAGGAACTATTGAAAAGGTAGTACACATTCCCTCATGGTCTTGAAGAGAGTTGCTAATAGCCTCCAAGCTTGTTGGCTGAAAAGTTTAGGTATATTCTTATCAGCTTGAAGTATAATATAGAAAATGAAGGTTAACTGATGAGAAGCCAAAACGATTGGCAACAAATTCTACATGAATGTAAAAACAACGTGCAAACAGCTATCAAACCCTGTCTTGAAAACCTAAAGATGCCACAAGCGAATTTGGGTATTGGCGCAGGCGGCGACTTGATGAAGCCGGTGGATTTAGCAGCGGAAACTGCAATCGTTGAAACACTAAAAGGGAATGACATTTCTTACACGTTAATCAGCGAAGAGTCTGGTATCAAAAAGTACGGTTCAGATGCTCATGACTGTTATGTCACCGTTGATCCCATTGATGGAACAACGAATTTGGTGCATGGCTTACCTTTCTACGCTTCTTCAATTGCTATCTCCCAGAAACCAGAGCTTGCCAACGTTTATGCAGGCATGGTTATTGACCTTGTACATGATGTGGCGTATACGGCTTTTGAAGGCAAGGGTGCTTTTCGAAACGACAAAAAAATCGAAACCTCCCAAGTTGTGTCCCTGGACGATGCAGTCGTTGGTTTGGACTTAAACACATATAAAGCCAAGGATGTGGTACCGAAAGTCACTGCGTTAATTGTTAACACAAAACATATCAGACACTTTGGCGCCAACGCACTCGAAATCTGCTTTGTCGCAGACGGTTTAACGGACGCCTTTATTGATTTGCGGGGAAAAATCCGTACCACTGATGTTGCCGCAGGGTTCCTCATAGTTAAAGAGGCAGGCGGAATANTATCCACCCCAGATAATCAAGCCTTNAATGTCAAGTTGGATCCTACACAAAAGTTAAGCTTCATAGCTTCAGCTAACCTAGAGATCCATCGAAAAATTGTTAACTTGGTTAANCTTCAATGTTAAATCTGCTCTTACCCAATCCTGCAGCTCTAGNAAAATCTAATAAGACTAAAACTTTGCTTATAGCTGACCCTCATTTAGGCTGGGAAATGCAGCTCCAAGAAAAAGGCATTCACGTACCAAGCCAAACATCAAAGATACTAAACAAACTAATAGCGATTATTTGCGAGTACAAGCCTGATAGGTTGGTTATTCTTGGAGACGTGAAATACACGGTTGTTTCACACGTGTTTGGNGAATGGCAAGATATTCCAGATTTTTTCAGAAAACTCCAAGATACAATTGGCAACATAGCTGTNGTGCGGGGTAATCATGACGCAAATTTGGAGCCGTTGTTGCCTGAAAGCATTGAGCTTCTACCGGCGACTGGGACAGTAATAGGGGATGTGGGAGTGTTTCATGGTCACAAATGGCCTTCGCCGATGCTTCTTGGATGTAAAACACTGGTTATGGGACATCTTCACCCTGTTGTGGTTTTTCGTGACCCAGCCGGTTTTAAGATGACTAGGCAAGTGTGGATGAAGACTAAGGTTGACAGTGAAGGTTTAGCCAAGATTCTACTTAAGAAAGCTGGCGTTAAAATAGAGAATTCAGTATTGAACTCCCTTGAGAAACATTATGGTGTCAAGCTTAGAGCATCGGAACTTTACATAATGCCCAGTTTCAACGATTTTCTAGGTGGCAGATCTATAAACGAAAACAGACCGAGAAAAGAAATCCGCAAAGAAGAACTGATTGGACCTGTTTTACGTTCCGAAGCAGTGGATGTAGATGATGCAGAGCTTTACCTTTTAGACGGCACATATCTTGGAACTTTAAATCAGCTTCGGCAATTGTGACCAGTTAGGTATTGTTACGCTAACTCTTATATTTGCCACATATTATAATGCATGATATAGTATGAGGAGGATATAACAATTTGAAATTAGTAACAGTTCTATTACCAGAAGCTTACCTTGAAGGTTTGGATGAACTAGTCCGAGCCAACATGTACCCAAGTAGAAGTAGCGTCATCAGATCTTCGGTTCGTGACTTGCTTAAAAAAGAACTCTGGGAAAACAAACGCAGATAAAACTACAATTTTATTCTGTCTATTGCATCACAGAGCGTGTGCGCGGCTTCTGCTGGGTTATTCGAGTTAGTTATTTCTCTTCCAACAATCAAGTAGTTGGCGCCTGCTTTCACTGCTGATTCCGTGGTTCCGCCCTGAACTCCCACACCTGGTGAGTAAATGGCAACCTTTTCATCGAGTATCTGTTTGATTTCAGCAATCTTTTGTGGAACTGTGGCTCCAACTACGACGCCATCAGCCCCCCACCTCAGAGCTTTCCGTGCAAATGAAACATACTGTGGGGTTTGTTGGCATGTTTCTGGGTCTATTATTGTTTGTCCGTAGCCTTCACTTGCGCCCTTGTGGCTCATGTAAGTGAGAAGAATAACACCTCGATTGAGGCGTTTTGAAACTTCAAAAAGCGGTTTTAAACCCTCTTCCCAACCTACAAAAGGATTAGCGATTATGGCGTCAAAGCCAGCAGCAAAATAGTACTCACCTATTATTTGGTTGGTGTTGCCGATGTCGTTGACTTTAGCATCCATGATTGCAAGCATACCCTCTCCACGAATCTGTTCGACAAGTTCCTGAACACCATCAAAGGTCCCAAGGGGTAGAGTTAAATGATGATTAATCTTAACCGCACAAACGTAAGGGTGAACAGCTTTGAGCACCTTTTGCGCCTTTTCCAATATTTTATTTCGGTTTACAGCAGCTTCGAATGGAAAATCCAATGCCAAAACTAAACGTGAATTCTTGCTTTTTTCTGCTTCCTGCATTTTATTTTTAAACGACAATGGCTATTCCTCTTGATGTAATGTTTGATGCCTTACTATTTCATTTTTTCCGTTGAAAAAACCTTTAAACCTCTCCAATCACATGCAAAACTTAGATTTCCCAATCCTCAATCTGACAACAAGCAACCTTTGCTTAGCATTATTTCTCAGCATAAGATAGGTACATTATTAGCTTGTGCAATAAAATGCCTGTTATCCTATTGATAAAATGTTAGGAAAAGGTTTAGACGTCCCAGACTGTGCAACTAATGAGTTTCCAGGTGATTGCTTCGGTCTTTAGGGGGTTGTTGTAGGCAGTCATGTTGTTTAACGCGTCAAGCATACCTGTTGCCTTGTCAAAGTAAACGGCGGTGTAGTCGTAACGTAGTGTGCTTTGTGTTGGGTCTTTGATATCATAGAACTGGTTTTCGATAAACCAATAGTTTCTTTGTCGAGTGCTGTTAGCATATGTCTTTGTGTCAGTCGCGTTAACGGTTAACCTATCATCGGTAGGGCGTATTGGATTACCGACTTTTAGATTGGCTGAGTAAATAGCCCAGAATCCGTTTTGGACACTTTCCGAACCATCTGTCAAATTAATCGTTAGTTGCCCAGTCACTTCCGTTCCATTTAGGAAACGCCATATTGTATTAAGAGAGACATTTGTGTCGGCGATTCCTGCAATTGTTACNTTATAATAGTCTGTCTTGTTGTACTGATCAAACCCAGGAGTGATCGTTGCCTCTTCACTTTGCAAGATGGATATTCCCGTTATGCCATAAGTAAAGCTGTCNCCTACATGAACACCAACCGTTGCCCTCTTTGGAGGAGGCAGCATTGCATAATATGCTGCNACAGTNGCAACAATTAATATTACTACAAGAACGATAGTTAAGTAGAGATTCTTGTGTGAAGTCTTTTTGAAAGCCATAGCTTAAACATTGCCCAACTCAAGTATTTAGTTGTTTTCCCAAATGCCAACTAGAAAAAGGCACATTCGCCTGTAGCTACATTGGTCTATTCTACGAAAATTTTATGTTGCTTTGACCATCTTCCATAGATTTAGCTGATTCTGATGCAGAAGGTGTTTTCTCTTGCACCTGCTTTTTGTTTAGACGAATCAGAAGCTTATGGTTTTCCTTAACCAAAACTACATCGGCTTCTTCTACGTTCTCTGCAGTTACCTCTCCGTTGTACTTCATGCGGTTAATATAACCCAATTCTTTTAGTTCGTTCATTAAAACCTCGCGTGACTGCCGCAAAGTTTCGCTGGAAGTTTGTGGACCCCGCTCGAAGCAGAAAGTTAAGACCTTCTTTTCAGAATCATAGCTTGCCTTAGTGCCTTTACCGATCTTTTCCACTTTTCCCCATTCTATTTTTTCAGTGGGATTAGTCAAGTATTCTCACCTTCTATTTTTCTCGTTTGAAGCTTCCATTTCCGCCGGCTTTAGTAATATTCTTCACTACGTTCTCGCTTACTTTGTCGAGCACTTCTTCAGCGCGTTTCCAATTATCAGCTGAAACTTCAACGCTGTATTTTGGCGCAGCTATCACTGAAAATTCTATTTTGGCATCTTTTGCCTCTTGAGCTTTCTTGGCTGCTGTAAATGCTTGCTGGATGCAACGCACTCC
>JGI20214J51088_10001682_pt1 | contig 15013 bp, 16 predicted proteins | sample WetSurMetagenome_FD_51088 | JGI IMG/M metagenome (IMG submission 51088) | reverse complement strand
CCCGTAAAAATACCGAGCATTCCTGAAATATTTCCGAAGATGAAAATTCTGGCGGGGGAAGCTGCTAAACTTTCGGTGAGTTTTTCAACAGAATCGGCCGAATTCTGCCCCCTGTTAATCATCATACTCAATGTCTGCTCCTCTACGGATAACGCCCAGTCAGTCAGACGGCCTAGACCTTCTAATCCATGTGACATAGACATATGAAACTAAAAGAAACGCACAGCCTACTACAAGAATAAAATCGTTTATTGAAAATCCTTTGTTGTAAATGTCGCCGGCTCCGCCAACGATTCCACAGCCCAAAAGCGCAACAGCTAGAGATCTGTAGCGTTTATCAATATTTGGTGGAGAATAATTCTCTGAATCGATTCCGACGACTTCCAAACCGTTCAACTTCTTACGCATTATGGTTAGTGACCACAGCAAAAGCATAAGAAGGATGATAAAAACATAGAACCATATTACTGGGTTTCCGAGACTCCCCAGAAATATTCCAATTCCACCAACAGCCATTGAAATACCACTACTAAGCTGTCTGAAATTCTGAATGTCTACCTCTTTTGCGCTATCGGATATGTAATATCCCTTTCCGAATGGTCCATATGGATAGAATGCCGTGCGACCACTTTTATCTACATGAAATGGCTTATTTATGCCTAAGGAATTGTCATAATAGCTTTTAACAGAATCTTTGAAATCTTCTTGTTCCATTAGCCCCCCTTATGACTGTCCGTGGCCGGCGTTTACCTAACGATAATCTTACCTGCGGACGTCCGCTCCGAACCAGTTTTCAGTCGTTCAATTATTACTATCTAACGCAACTTTCTTCTTTGTCACTACGAAATACTCCCCAACAATATTACTGCCCCATAAAATGAAAAATAGCGGCACAAGTACCCAGTTGAAGTGTGGCTGAATTGTTGGCACATAAACGCCCAATGGGATAACTGGAATCAAAATGGCTGTGATTCGAGTGTGAGAATATAGATATTGATAGCTCTTCGACTGAGAGAACCTTTCTTCATTTCGAAACTTTCCTACATCTATTAACCGTTTAAACCAAACGAAAGCCAGCAATATGCTGACTAGCCAGAAGGGTACAACAGTATTGGAGTGCGAAGGGGCACTTCTGACCATGCCATTGTTATATGAAAAGAAAACTGTTGCTGCCAAAGTAACAAAAATCACAGCGAGCAACGCAATTATTGTTCTCAAAACCCAAGGAGTCCTGAGTCGTTTGCGAAAGCCAATAACTAGAGCAAGAAGCAGGATTATCTCAACCTGCATTGAGCGCAATAAAAACATCAGTGTGCTTTTATCCATAACTCTTACCCATAAATATAACTTCTAATGCTCACTGTTAGTGCCCCGTATCTGAACTGGGGGACATCTCTAAATGTCCGGTCCTGGCCGACTGCGGGATGCCGAACATTTTACTCGCCGATGTCCGTTGCGCAATCCATACCGGTCGTTCAGTTTGGTATATGTGAAGTTCCGATGGCACACTGAGACTTCCATAATCCTAGCAAATCAACACGAATACAAAATAATATGCTGAATGATTGTTGACCAAACTCAACCACAGATTACGGATACCCAAAATTGAAAGGGCCAGCACCGACTTTAATTTCGGCGGCGGTTACCTGCCGAAACTATTGCGATGCCGACCCTTCTACGTTGTAGTCTTACGCCAAACTCTGACGATCAATGCGTGGTAACGGGAGTGATCAGGGGCTGCGTATCGTGGCTATGCTTTTTCGCATTTTTGGCCATTCTTTTTTCCTTTGGCGATAACAAAGGCTTCTTCTTGGTGTCTCTGCTGGAATGATGGGTCTTGGGCATGATTCGACTCCTTATAGTGGTTAAGGAAGAAACTGCACTTTTATGCTACTCCAATGCCTGGGCGTTGTCTGGATAATGGTTGATTATTAGAATACGCTTATATTATGATGTTCTCCGTAAGAGAAATACAGCATCAGCGCGGTGGGTCTACGGACAGTTTTTTGTTGGTCATCCTCTGGATAAAAACAATCACGGTAGCGGCTATTGCCAAACAGTTCGACTGTAGGGCATCAGTTTGGTTTTTTCAGCGGCCACGGTGATTGTGATCTTGCGTCGGATGGGCGGCTTGATTTTTAATTCCTTGACCCGGAACACAACATCATAAAGTTACAAATTCAATAAGCGGTCGATTTGGATTTGGAGAATTGCAGAAGGAGAGAAAATGTCGCGAATCGTAATTCTGGGTGCGGGTATAGCCGGGCATACCGCCGCCAGATACCTCAATAAGTGGGTAGGCAAGCAGCACGAGATCGTCGTGGTGTCGCCCAATGCAAAATGGAACTGGATACCCTCCAATATCTGGGTAGGCGTGGGCCAGATGACCGAGAAGGATGTCACTTTCGATCTCGCGGAGCTGTATGGCAAAACCAATGTCGATTTCCGCCAGGCCAAGGCACTGTCGATCCATCCTGAAGGCAATGCGGGAAATACACAGCCTTTCGTGACCGTCGAGTACACCGGCGCGGCAAAAACCGGCGTGCAGGAAAACATCACTTACGATTTTCTGGTGAATGCCACCGGACCCAAGCTGAACTTTGGCGCCACCGAGGGTTTGGGCCCCGAGCACGGCCATACCGTTTCAGTATGCACCGCCAAGCATGCTGAGGAAGCGAACATCAAGCTGCAGGCCAGTATCGACGCCATGCGCAAAGGGGCGAGTCAAACCATCGTGATCGGCACCGGGCACGGCATGTGCACCTGCCAGGGCGCTGCGTTCGAATATATCTACAACGTCGACCATGCCTTGCGCGAGGCCGGCGTCCGCGACAAGGCTCGCATCGTCTGGCTCAGCAACGAATATGAGTTGGGCGACTTCGGCATGGGCGGCGTGCACATCAAACGCGGCGGCTACATCACCAACGGCAAGACTTTCGCCGAATCGCTGATGGTCGAACGCGGTATCGAGTGGATCACCCGCGCACACGTGAAGAAAGTGGAAGCCGGCAAGATCCATTACGAAACGATGGACGGTCAATTCCACGAGCTGGGATTCGACTTCTCCATGCTGATCCCGCCATTTGCAGGCGTGGGATTGAAGGCGTTCAACAAGGCTGACGAAGACATCACCGGTCAGGTGTTCGCGCCCAACGGTTTCATGAAGGTGGATGCCGACTACACCCAGCGTCCTTATATGGAATGGAGCGCCAAGGATTGGCCGAGGACTTACCAGACGCCGGCTTACCGCAACATCTTCGCGGTCGGCATCGCGTTCGCACCGCCCCACCTGATCAGCAAGCCCATGCAAAGTGCCAACGGGACCCCGATCAATCCCACGGCGCCGAGAACCGGCATGCCTTCCGCCGCGATGGCCAAGGCCGTTGCCATGAGTATTCGCGACATGCTGAATGGTGCCGAGAAGCCGACCCACACCGCTTCGATGTCCGAAATGGGTGCAGCGTGCGTCGCCTCCACAGGCTCGCACCTTTTCAAGGGAACCGCAGCGACCATGACCGTGTTCCCTGTTGTACCCGACTTTGAGAAGTATCCGGAATTCGGCCGCGATATCGACCTGACCTTCGGCGAGATCGGCCTGGCAGGCCACTGGATGAAGTATCTGCTGCACCATGCCTTCATCTACCAGGCCAAGTTGCGTCCGGGCTGGTCGTTGATACCGGATTGATCGATCGCAAACTTACAAGGAAATGAACATGGGAAATATCACCAACAGAGAGCCTTACCAACAGGCATACTATCCTCCGGCACCGACGGGATTCACCCGCTTCATGCGGACATGCTTTATCTGGCAGCTCTACCGGTTTTTTGTCATCAACATCAAGATGCTCAAGTTGATCGCCAAATCGCATCACTAAGGTTCGGTGGGATATTCCGGAACCGGGTCGGTAGCGAAGCGGTTTGGACAGAGGCCTGCACGACCTGATGATTCCAGAGAGTCGCAAAGAGAAAGCCCGGCTTGCCGGGCTTTTTTCCATCAATCTGACTCGGTCTTCAAGCCCATGATGGGCAAGTCTTCGTGGGGCAGGTCGAGTGCCTCCAGCACTTTGAGCGCCGCGTAGGCATCGTTTGCCGCGTAGAGCATTTGCTGCGGGGTGAGCTGAGGCTGCGACCAATTGGAGGTCGTGGCCTTCTTCGACTTGGCAAAGCGCTGATTGAAGACCAACCCCACTGCGGTACGGACGCCGATCTCTTTCTGGTAGCCGTTCATGCGGAACACCGTATTGAGATCCACCACACCGCCAAACTTGACGCCCAATTTTGCAAAGATCTGTCCGCTATCCGATTTAAGTCCGAAGCCAACCTTGATGACCCGGTTCGATTCCAGCAACTCGACCAGATACGGCAGCCCGTCAGCTCGATGCACCTGAAACAGGTACGCCTTGTCGTGCAGGGCAAACTGTACGACGTGCGGCCCTTCACTGACATCGCCCGTGACAAACGTCGGCCTGGATTCAGTATCGAATCCAACGATGCCCGCAGCCTTGATGTCGGCAGTGGCGGAGGCAAACTCTTCGGTGCTCGTCGGCACATGGATACGCTCCAGCGTGAGACCGTCAAACGGTTCCAGCAGCGCGATCTCGGGCTTGGTCGGGGCGATTTTTTTCATAGGGAGAGAACCGGATATTTTATCGGGGGGGGCGATTCGGCATCGCCCTTGCTTTGACTCCGCTAGGGCATTCCGGCCACATGGCGTGTCTCATTGAGTTTCGCCAGCTTCGCCTTCAGTTCCGGCAAGATGGCAGCGACAGCCTTTTCTCCCTCGAGTACGGCTTTGTTGCGGCCGCTCACGTCGGTCGATGGCAGGCCGGAGGTGGCGGGTCGGATGACGATGTCGGCGCTGGATTGCTCATGGCGATTGATGGTCTGCCCGAAGATGGAAAAGGTTTGCCACATGATGTCGGTGATCCCCGCCGTGCTTCTGTCCTGGGGGCGGTCTGAAATATCCACGGCGATGACGAAATCGGCACCCAATGAACGAGCTACGCTTGCGGGGACGGGAGCGACCAGTCCGCCGTCCACGTATTCCTGTCCGTTGATGGTGGCCGGCTCGAAAAACACCGGCACTGAAGACGAGGCACGCACTGCCATGCCGGTATTGCCGGAGCGGAATACGACCAGCTCACCGGTGCGCAGGTTGGTGGCGACGGCAGCAAAGGTCTTGCCGAGCTTTTCCATAGGCAAGCCATGGACGTTCCTGTTGATGTAATTCTCCAACGCTTGCCCCTTGATGCACCCCCTTTTATTGGAGATCACCGTCTCGACTACGCATTGGTACATGCCCGAGCCGTCGAGAACCTGGTCTTCATTCATGTTCATCGACAGTTCCTGTATCTGGAAACCGTTGAGTCCGGCCGCATAGAGCGCACCGACGACAGAGCCGGCGCTGGTGCCCACGACGATGTCGGCAGAGATGCCCTGCGCCTCAAGCGCCTTGATCACGCCGATGTGGGCGAAACCCCGTGCCGCGCCGCCGCCCAAGGCGATGGCGATCCTGGCGGGCTGGCGCTCCACCACAGGCGGAGGTGGCGTTATTTTGGGACTGGTGCAAGCGGTTGTGACGAGCAACAAAAGGACTGCGAATGCATTTATCTTCATGGTTTCAATTCGTGGGTTGGTATTCGGCCAAAGAGCTGACGATACAAGTTCAAACAAGTTCCGGTACATCAGGCGCAATGTCATTCCGGGGCCATTCCGACGCGTTCCCTTCCGTTGGGAAAGAGCGCGTGCCAGGCATCTTCAGTGCCGACAAGCAAGCTCAGCCCTTCTTGCGATGGCCTTGCACACAGGTCGGCATCCACCGCTTTCGCCAATGCAGCCGCGCCGGGCGGGAAGTAGGCTTTGACCTCGCAATGGAGGCGCCCTTCCGATTCGTGGCGCATGAAAATCGCAACGTCAGCCGAGCTGCCGGGTTTTCCGTATGTCGACAGGAAAAGCGCTTCAAGTTGTGCCAGGGCCTCTCCGGCCAACATCGCATCACCGAGGTTTTTTGTGAACCAGGCGTTCATCATGATTTCCGTTCTCCACCGCCCTGTAGATATCGACCGGCAGTTTGGACGGGCTGCCTGTGCTCCATGACGCAAGCTAGTAGAGCACCTCGATCCAGCGACCTTCGGAAGCCAGCTCGTTACGTTTTGCCAGCCACGCCGGTGAGCCGACGATGCTGCCCATCGCATTGTCTATCATGCCGAGCATCTGTGTCATGCCGGCGATATAGACACGGCTGTCCGGACTGTTCACGATTTCCCAGACCTCGGCTGCGTTCTGCTCGATAGCCTGGTTCAGGGCGATGGGCGCGTTAAAGGCGGGACGCGGGCTTACGGCCTGGAATGCCTTGAAGGTCGGCTGGTCGAAATAGTTGCCCAGATCGTTGTTGGCATCATTCAGGTAAAGCATTTCCAGACCGGTGCGCGCACCGTGGAACAGGCGAACTTTGCCTTTCCAGCCCCCGTATTGTTCGTAGATCATGCGGATCAGTCCCCTGAACGGCGCGATGCCGGTACCCATGCCGATCATCAACAGGTTGGCATCCCGATTCTTCGGGATGGTGAATGGGTAGCCGACAGGGCCGGAAAACTTGACGGTGCTGCCGGGCTGCAGGTCGCACAGGTAGTTTGAAGCGACGCCCCCGTACTCCTCGCCGCTGGCTTCATCCATGTAGAAACAGCGTCGGACGCAGATCTCGAATTGCGCTCCGGCGTCGGACTGGTCCGTGTCGGCTATCGAATAGAGGCGTGCGTGATAGGGGTTGCCGTATTGGCCCGGCGCAAGAACGCGGATGCAGCTTCCCACCTTGCTGTCGAAATAAGGATCGTCCGTTTTGAGAACCATTTGCCTGACTTCCTCGCGCGAAGTCTCGGGCGTGATGCGCTTCGAGCTCAGGAGTTTCGCGGTATAGATCATCGAGTCGCCGGCGCCGTCTGTAACAGGATTCAACATGGTTTTTCCCTTCAAGTGAATGAACATTGCTGGCCGCTTCGCGCGTTCTGTCTCGCCCCGGGGCATTTCACGCGTTGGCAGCGAATCAGCGATCGCAGCCTGTTGCCATCGGCTTGCGTCCGGGGATTGAATACGGCCCCGGCCTATTTTTTCTTGCTGTACGCCGCGGCGATCTCGCGGTATTGCTTGAGTTCGGTTTCGATGGTGGAAAGCTGGTAATAATCATTGCCCGCCTGCTTGGCCAGTTCAAGCTGTTCTATCGTGCCGCCCAGATCACCGTGCAAGATATGGAGGTAGGCCAGCATGTGATGCTCTTCCTGGCGCCTGCCCAGCGCAGCATAGGCGCGTGCTTCCAGATCGTAAAGTTTCGGGTCGTTTCCGTCGCGGTTGACCTGTTCGTCGAGCAGCTTGAGCGCATCGTTGTAGCGCTCATCCTGCAGCAGCACTTCGGCATAGTCGTAGATCAGCGCATGGTGTTCGGGGAAGTTCTTCAATTCGGTACGATAGTAGGCGATCACGTCCTTGTCCGGTTTTTCCAGCTGCATGATCCGCCCGCCCAGCGTTTCGATGGTTGCGTTGACGGGAGCCTGCTTTTGCAAAATGGCGAATTCCTGCTCTGCGCGTTGCGGCTGGTTGTTGCGCAACAAAGCGAGTACCAGACCGTAACGGTGGGCGATGGGGTCGCCGAATTTCTTCGCACCCAGCGCGGCGTCGAAGTAGGCGACGGCTTCCTGCGGCGGCTTCTGGGTGGCGATGATGCGCGAGCGTATCAGCTGGAAATCAAGGCTGTCCGGTACCAGATGGTAGGGGATCTGTTCCACCCGGTTTTCAACTTCGGCGATACGTTCATGGGTGACCGGGTGGGTGCGCAGGTAGGAGGGCGTGTTCCCTTCCACGAGCTGCGTGGCCTTTTGCATGCGTTCGAAAAAGGCGGGCATGGCACGTGTGTCGAAGCCGGATTTTTCTAGGGTGGCGAGTCCGAAGCGGTCGGCTTCCCTTTCGTTCTGGCGTGTAAAGTTGAGCTGGTGCTGGATCGTTCCCGCCTGTGCGCCGACGATGCCGGCGGTTGCGGCATCTGGGTTGTTGCGCGCGGCAAGGATGGCAACGGCAAGCGTGGCAAGCGCGGCAAGCGAATCGTAACGCTGACCATAGACCATGCGTGCATAGTGGTGCTGGGTAACGTGCGAGATTTCGTGGCCCAATACCGAAGCCAGTTCGGATTCGTCCTGCGCCAGCAGTATCAGCCCGGTGTTGACGCCGACAAAGCCGCCGGGCAACGCGAAGGCGTTGATGGCGTTGTCGTTGATAGCGAAGAATTCGAACGCGTCGCCCGGCTCCGAACTGTTTACCACGAGCCGCCCGCCAAGGCGGTTGAGGTAGTCGGATATTTCGGGATCGTCCAGATAAGAATTGCTGGCCCGGATCTGGAACATGCTCTGTTCGCCGATCTGGCGCTCGATTTGCGGAGAAATGATCTCTTGCGATACATCGCCCAGATCCGGCAGGCCGTCAGCGTGAGCAAGGAGTGGCAATGTGAAAAGTACGGAAAGAAGGGAATTTTTCATGGAATATATGATAACACCGACCGTTTTGAGTTCCATGACGGCCTGCAATTCCTTGTAAAATGTGCGCTTTCTGGACAACGTGTTGTCCGGCACGCAGAATGCGCGCCTCTAAAGGTTTTCAGCTTATGGACAAGGTCGGCAAATACGAGATCGTTAAAGAACTGGGGCACGGCGCGACCAGCACCGTCTATCTTGCACTCGACCCGTTCAACCAGCAGCAAGTCGCGCTCAAGGTGTTCAACCTGAATGTCTTGCACGACAAGAGTCGCGCCAAAGCTTATCGCAAACTGTTGCTCACCGAGGCGTCCCTTGCCGGAAAGCTGTCGCATCCGCATATCGTGAAGATATTCGATGCCGTGATGGAAGGCGACGTGAACTATATGGTGATGGAATACGTCGAAGGCGAGACGCTGGAGAAATACGGCGAGGTCGATCACCTGATGGATCTGGGGCACATCGCCGAGATCATTTATAAATGCTGCAAGGCACTTGAGTATGCGCAATATCAAGGCGTCACCCATCGCGATATCAAACCGGCCAACATCCTCATCAGCGGAGAGAGCGATATCAAGATATCCGACTTCGGTGCCGCGGTCATCGACAACCAGCAGAGCACGCAGGTGAGCGGTGTGGGTTCGCCGGCCTATATGTCTCCGGAACAGATCATGGAACAGCCGCTGACGCACCAGACCGATATCTATTCGCTGGGCGTGACCATGTACAGGCTGCTTACCGGCAAGCTGCCGTTCGAGGCGGCCAACAGCTACAGCATGATCTACCAGATCATGAACATCGATCCGCCGCCGCCCAGCACCTATCGCCCCGAGATACCTGCCGAAATGGATGCGATCGTGCAGCGTGCGATGTGCAAGGAGAAGGAGCATCGCTACCAGACCTGGGACGAATTCGCGCGCGACCTGGTGGCATTCATCACCCACAACGTGCCGCAGCAGGAAGAGATATTCGATACCGAGAAGTTCGATACCGTGCGCGACCTGAATTTCTTCAGGAACTTCAGCGATGTCGAACTGTGGGAAGTGTTGCGCATCAGCGAGTGGCACAAGGTGGCCAAGGACGAACCGATCATTCACGAGGGCGAAGAGGGGCATCGTTTCTTCATTATCGCCAGCGGTTCGGTGCGCGTGGTCAAGCAGGGCAGGCTGTTGAGCCTGCTGCACAAAGGCGATTGTTTCGGCGAGATGGCACACCTCTCCGGCAAGGATGCCCGGCGCACCACCGACGTGATCACCAAGACCGAAGTATCGCTGATCGAAGTCGATCCCGAGATGCTGGCCCGCGCCACGGCGAATTGCCGTTACCAGTTCAGCGAGTCATTCCTGGCGATACTGGTGAAGCGGTTGTCCCTGGCGAACACGCGCATCGCGCGACTTCTGAGCGACCATGGGGATGAACAATGATTTTTTTGAAGTGGAGAATGTAGAAGTGGCTGAGTTTAAAATTATCACCGTAACCGAATTGCCGAATCTGATCGCCAGCGGCAAGGCACAGCTGGTGGATGTGCGTACCGATGCCGAGATCGCGCGCGGCCGCATCGTCGGCGCGATCAGTTTGCCGCTGCATCTGCTGCCGCTGCGTTTGCAGGACCTGGATGCAAAGAAGGCAACGGTATTCTATTGCCAGGTGGGCGGGCGTTCCGCGCAGGCTGCCGCATTTGCCGCAGCGCAGGGGCTGGAAGACGTTTACAACCTGCAGGGCGGCATCATGGCCTGGGCGCAGTCGGGCGGAGAGATCGTCGCGTGAGCGGCATCGGTTTCGATGTCGAACTGGATGTGAGGCAAATGGCCTGCCCACTGCCTATCCTGCGCGCCAAAAAATCGCTGTCTGCGATGAGCGCGGGGCAGGTGCTGAGGATCGTCGCGACCGACAGGGGTTCGCCCAAGGATTTTGTGGATTTCTGCAAAAAGACCGGGAACGAGTTGCTGTCGTCGACGGAAGCCGGCGGCGAATTCATCTTTCTGATTCGCCGCCGCTGAACACTGTCAAATACCAACCGCCGTACAAGCGCGTCTGATGGCGTTCTTCAGCAGGTAGGGTGGGCACGTTTGATGTGCCCACGCTGTAAAACGTACGCTGACCGCGTGGGCACATCAAACGTGCCCACCCTACAGTGATTAGCCCAGCTTCTTCCTCTGCGCCTGCAACTGCACCAGCGTTGCACCGAATTCTTCCAAGCGTTTCTTTTCCTGTTCGACTACCGCTGCCGGTGCGCGCGCGACGAAGCTCTCGTTGCCGAGCTTGGCGTTGGCTTTGGTGATCTCGTTGGTGAGGCGCGCGATCTCCTTGTCGAGACGCTCGCGTTCGGCGGCGACGTCGATCTCCACTTTCAGCATCAGCTTGAAATTTCCGACGATGGAAACGGGGGCATCGCCTTCCGGCAATTCGGCGACGATCTGTACTTCGCTCAACTTGCCGAGGCTGCTGATGTAGGGGGCGAGTGTCTTCAATGTCGCGGCGTCACCGGCGGCGATCAGCGGTACGCGCGCGGCGGGCGACAGGTTCATCTCGCTGCGCAGGCTGCGGCAGGCGGTGGTGAGTTCCTGCAACAGCGCGATCTGCGCGATGGCGGCTGCGTCGATCTTGCTGGCATCGGCCTTGGGATAGGCTTGCAGCATGATGCTGTCGCCCTTGGCATTCGCCATCGGCGCGACCGATTGCCACAACTCTTCGGTGATGAACGGAATGATCGGGTGCGCCAGGCGCAGGATGGTCTCCAACACGCGCACCAGCGTACGGCGCGTAGCACGCTGCCGTGCCGCTGTATCCTGCATCCCGTCTCCCGAATCCTGCAACTGCACCTTCGCCAACTCCACATACCAGTCGCAGTAGGTGTTCCATACCAGTTCGTACACCGCGCGCGCGGCCATATCGAAACGGTAGTCGGCGAAGTGCGTCGCCATTTCGGCTTCGGCCTTTTGCAATTCGCTGATCATCCATTTGTCGGCAGCGGTGAATTCCAGCGGCAACGATTCGTCCTGCCCCACATCCTTGCCGTCGCAATTCATCAGCACGAAGCGCGTGGCGTTCCACAGCTTGTTGCAGAAGTTGCGATAGCCTTCGCAGCGCTGCATGTCGAACTTGATGTCACGACCGGGCGAGGCGAGTGAGGCGAAGGTGAAACGCAAGGCATCGGTGCCGAAGGCGGTGATGCCTTCCGGGAATTCCTTGCGCGTGCGCTTCTCGATCTTCTCCGCATCCTTGGGGTTCATCAGGCCGGTGGTGCGTTTCTTCACCAGTTCTTCGATGCCGATGCCGTCGATCAGGTCGATGGGGTCAAGCACGTTGCCTTTGGACTTGGACATCTTCTGGCCTTCCGCATCGCGGATCAGGCCGTGCACGTACACATCCTTGAACGGGATCTTGCCGGTGATGTGCTTGGTCATCATCACCATGCGCGCCACCCAGAAGAAGATGATGTCGAAGCCGGTGACCAGCACCGATGACGGCAGGTATTGCTTGACGAACGCGTTCTGCGCGTCGAACGGCTTGCCCTCTTCCCAGTCGAGTGTGGAGAACGGCCATAGCGCGGAGGAGAACCAGGTGTCGAGCACATCGTTGTCGCGACGCAAGTTGACCCCCATTAGGTTCTTCATAGCATTTGTCAGTTTAGGATCGTCGGATGGAGAACCGCCAAATTCCTTCACAATTTGTTTTGAACGCTCAATGCAGAGTTCTTTAGCTTCTTCTTCGGTGTGAGCTACGTAGACTTCGCCATCTTCGTCATACCACGCCGGGATCTGGTGTCCCCACCACAGCTGGCGCGAGATACACCAGTCCTGGATGTTGTTCAGCCACTGGTTGTAGGTGTTGACCCAATTCTCGGGGTGGAACTTGATCTCGCCTGAGCTCACGCATTCCAGCGCCTGCTCGGTGATGCTCTTGCCGCCGTCGCCAGGCTTGCTCATCGCCACGAACCACTGGTCGGTGAGCATGGGCTCGATCACCACGCCGGTGCGGTCGCCGCGCGGTACCTTGAGTTTGTGCTTGTCGGCCTTGATGAACAAGCCGGCAACTTCGAGGTCGGCGCAGATCTGCTTGCGTGCCGCGAAGCGATCCATGCCCTGGTATTGCTTCGGCGCGTGCTCGTTGATCTTCGCGTCCAGCGTGAGGATGGAGATCATCGGAAGCGCATGGCGCTGCCCCACTGCATAGTCGTTGAAGTCGTGCGCAGGCGTGACCTTCACAACGCCGGTGCCGAATTCCTTGTCCACGTATTCGTCGGCGATGACCGGGATGGTGCGGTCGCACAGCGGCAGCGTGACCTGCTTGCCGATCAGGTGCTTGTAGCGCTCATCCTCGGGATGCACCATCACCGCAACGTCGCCGAGCATGGTCTCGGGGCGGGTGGTCGCGACCGTGAGGTGGGTTAGTCCTTGCACGCCGTCCTTTTCTACCAGCGGATACTGGATGTGGTACATGAAACCGTCTTCTTCTTCCTGCACCACTTCGAGGTCGCTTACTGCGGTGTGCAGTTTCGGGTCCCAGTTCACCAGGCGCTTGCCGCGATAGATCAGGCCCTCGTTGAACAGGCGCACGAAGGTCTCGGTGACTGTTTTATTCAGCGCAGGATCCATGGTGAAGCGTTCGCGCGACCAGTCGGGCGAGGTGCCGAGGCGGCGCATCTGTTTGGTGATGGTGTTGCCGGAATACTCCTTCCACTCCCACACTTTCTCGATGAACTTCTCGCGGCCCAGGTCATGGCGCGAAATCTTTTGCGCATCAAGCTGGCGCTCGACCACGATCTGTGTGGCGATGCCCGCGTGGTCGGTGCCCGGTTGCCACAGCGTGTTGTCGCCCTTCATGCGGTGGTAGCGCGTAAGCGCATCCATCAGTGTCTGGTTGAAGCCGTGTCCCATGTGCAGCGTGCCGGTGACGTTGGGGGGCGGCAGCAGGATGCAGAAATTTTCCTGTTTGGCGGTGTCGAGTCCGGCCTTGAAGTAGCCGGCATTTTCCCAGGCGGGGTACCAGCGGGCTTCGATGTCTTTCGGGTCAAAACTTTTGGCGAGTTCCATTGCGGTCTTTTCGGGGAATGCGTGGTTCAGGGAGGGCGGGATTATACAGGCATCGAGGCCGCTCGAAGGAGCCGTAGGCAGTGCTACAGGGATTCTTGTGCAGCTTTGCGGATGAGCTTTGGAAGTGCTTTCCTGACCTGCTGCATGGCTGTGTCCCAGTTGGCATCCGGGGTCGAGCTGATTGCATCGAGGAGGGCAGCCTCAAGGTCGGGGAACAGTTTTTCCGCCAGACGCCGGCATTCCCCGGCGGAAAGGGGGGCCAGATGTTCCTCGACTGCATCGGTCAGCGTGGGCAAGTCAAGGGGGGTGCTATCGACCGTCTCGGTCAGGATGGGGACATCTGATGTGCGTTTGGGTTTTGCCATAGGTCAATTCGTTTTGCGTAGATCAAAGTGGCGCAGTTCGTAACCGCGGTCCTTGTAAAAGACGTAGCGCTCGCGCCCAAGTTTCGCCTCGGCGTCGTCCTGGCTGACGATCTCGATGACGCGCTCGAAGCGGCTGAAGAACGGCAGGCAGGCGTTGTGCAAGCTGATCAGCAGCTCGGAATGGGGAAAGATTTCGTCGCGGCCGATGACCACCGGCATGGTGGCGGCGTCCGCTTCGTGGCTATGGCAGTGCGGCATGAAGGCGGTGGGAGGGTAATGCCATAGCAGCTTGTCCAGCTTGTCGGCGGTGTCCTCGTCCGGCGCGTGCAGCAGCACACGCAGGCCGTTCTGCATCGCCTTGTGGCTGAGTTGGCAGGCAGTGCGCAATTTATCCTCGCTGCCTGTGTAGAAGTCGACTTTGGTCACTTGGACGCCGTGCGGTTGATCAGGTATTGAGTGAGCAGCGGCACGGGACGACCGGTTGCGCCTTTCTGCTTGCCGGACAGCCAGGCGGTGCCGGCGATGTCCAGGTGTGCCCAGCGGTAGTCCTTGGTGAAGCGCGCCAGGAAACACGCGGCGGTGATGGTGCCGCCGGCGCGGCCGCCGATGTTCGCCATGTCGGCGAAGTTGCTGTCCAGCAGCGGCTGGTAGTCTTCCCACAGTGGCAGCTGCCAGATACGGTCGTGCGATTGTTCGCCTGCGGCCAGCAGTTCCTGGGCCAGCTTGTCTTCGTTGCTGAACATGCCGCTGGCGACATGGCCCAGGGCGATCACGCAGGCACCGGTGAGGGTGGCGATGTCGATCACGGTGTCGGGATTGAACTTCTTCGAATAGGTCAGCGCGTCGCACAGGATCAGTCGGCCTTCGGCATCGGTGTTCAATATCTCGATGGTCTGGCCGGACATGGAGGTGACGATGTCGCCCGGCTTGGTGGCTTTGCCGGAAGGCATGTTCTCGCAGGTCGGGATCACACCGACCACGTTCATCTTCAGGCCCATCTCGGCGACGGCCTGCAGGGTGCCGAGCACGCTGGCCGCACCGCACATGTCGTATTTCATCTCGTCCATCTCGGCGCCCGGTTTCAGCGAGATGCCGC
>JGI20214J51088_10001680_pt1 | contig 15032 bp, 13 predicted proteins | sample WetSurMetagenome_FD_51088 | JGI IMG/M metagenome (IMG submission 51088) | reverse complement strand
GGTCATCTTCGACGAGCAATAGGCGCATATTTTTTCCTTAGCCGGTTTTCTCTCAGATTCAATAGGAAAGAAGTATAGGGGGATGGTCATTGTGTGTCAATCAAACAGGTAGCCTGGATGCCTGGGCCCTCAATCGTGAAAAAAATCTTCTTCCATCTCCACGGTCAGACCGTCGGTGTTCATCAGCCTCTTGACCAAGCCTTCGATTTTGGGCAGTTCGTAGCCGAAGAAATACCGGAAGGCGTAGAATTTCCCTTCATAGAAGGACCGCTCTCCACTCGGGAGTCCCCTCTCAAAAGCTTTTTGTACGGCGATAGCCTGAAGAAGCCACTGCCACGCAATGGAAATAATCCCAAAAAGTTCGAGGTAGAGCGTCGCATCTGCAAGGAAATGCTCAGGTCCCTTGTGCTGCGAGATCCCTACCAGGTGAGACGTGACCCTTGTGAGTTTGTCCAGTGCGTCGGAGAGCTCTCGGGCATGGGCTTCGAGGTTTGGAAATTTCATCGCCTCCACGACGGCGGCCCGCACTTCCACGAGGTAGAATTCAGAGGCTTTGCCGTTTTTCATAAGGACCTTGCGGCCCAGAAGGTCAATCCCATGAATCCCGGTGGTGCCTTCGTGAATGGGGTGAATACGTGCATCACGATAGTACTGCTCCAAAGGATAATCATCGCAATAGCCGGACCCGCCGAAGCATTGCAGTCCCTGGCTGATGGAAAGAATCCCCATCTCCGATGGGTATGTCTTCGCAACGGGAGTGAGAAGGTCGAGGAGCAGGGCGCACCTTTCTTTTTCATCACCGCTGCCGACCTTATGCAAATCGGCATACTTGCTGCACTGGAGCAAAAGGGAAAGCGACCCCTCGACGACAGCGCGCTGAAAGAGGAGCATTCTTTTTACGTCCGGATGTTCAATGATAGATACCTGGGGCTGGGTCGGATCCTTTTCCGAGACTTTTCTTCCCTGTTTCCGAGTTTTGGCATATTCGAGTGAAGCATAGTAAGCGGCGGTGGCGATTGCGGTTGCTCCCATCCCCACCCCTATACGCGCTTCATTCATCATCTGGAACATGTACATGAGCCCCTGATGTGGTTTGCCCACCAGGTAGCCTCGGCAATCGTCCTTGTCCCCGATGCTGAGCTGGGTAATGGGGCATCCCCGGTACCCCAATTTGTGAAAGATTCCCGATGTGACCACATCGTTGGGAACCAGTGCACCTTCTTCACTGGTCCGCCTTTTGGGTACAACGAAAAGAGAGATGCCTTTGGCGCCGGCGGGTGCGCCCGTGATCTTGGCGAGCATCAGATGCACGACATTTTCAACAGCATCGTGGTCCCCGGCGGAGATGAATATCTTTTGGCCCCTGATCTTGTAGTAGCCTTGGTCAGTCGGCTCGCCGGTTGTGGTGATGTCGGAAAGCGAGCTCCCTGCTTCGGGCTCTGTCAGGGCCATGGTCCCCTGCCATTGACCGTTGCGCATCTTGGGGACATAGGCATCGTAGAGGACTTTACTGCCGAAGTTCTCGATCAGGCGTGCGGCGCCGTCGCTAAGCCCGGGATAGGCGCTCGCCGAGTAGTTGGCTGAAGAAAAGATGAACTGACAGGCGTCGGAAACAAGGTGGGGAAGCTGTTGGCCGTTCAGAGTCTCCGGAACAGTGGTCGCGATCCATCCCCCGCTTCCAAACTCTTTCAGCATGGTTTTGACCAAAGGGTGGACCTTCACCGTGTCATCCGCCAGCTCCGGTGGGTTTCGATCCATCTCCTGGAAGGAGGGCCACAAAAGCCGCTCCGCGAGCTCCGAGGCGGCCTGCAAGACCATATCCAGCATCTTCCGATCGTACTCTCGATAGTAATCGTGTCGGGTGAGGGATGCCAAATCAAAGACCTCGTAAAGCAGAAACCTGAGATTCCTCATACTCATGAACTTTGTCGCCATTTCACCGTTCCTCTCAATGTTGGAGTCAGCATCAATGCTTCCGGCATCTCGTAGGACTCACCGGATGGTTGGAAAGTTTGTAAGCTAAGAGGGTCCCTTGATGGGACGCTGTGACCGGTCTGAAGATTGTTCAAAAATGGTTACAGGACAGTGGTGGCAACTTTCTTGGTCCCTCATAAGAGCGGGAAAGCACTAAGGATGTGAGGATCTTGGCACGAGCTATATGCTCATGTCAAGCACATCAACTGCCCCTGGTTCACCATCAAGGCATCATCTGCGGCGTTGCCTTCGCTCGCTCCTCCTTGCGGCGTATTGCTCCATACGCCTCAGTCGTCGCTCCTCGGCGCCTAGCGTCTGACGCCTTGCTGGTGATCAGAAATTCTCCCAAACCCGAGTCCCGCTGTAGCTGCGAGAAACAGGCGGTAGATTTGAGCTGGTTTTGTTCCTTGGCATTCCGTTGACTCTGTGGTAGGGTGCTTTCTGCGGCTGGCGGAGTGTAGTGGCGCTGCCGGTGTCGAGTGAATGAAATTGGACCGAAGTTTTCCCAGGAACATTAGATGAAAGGAGGGCACGATGATGTGGAAAAGTCGATTAGCGGTTTTCACATGGCTCACTCTTGGATTGATGTTCTTCACGGCTCCGGCCTGGGGAGCAGAGCCCATAAAAATCGGTGTTGTTCAGGGTTTTTCCGGTGCTCTGGAAGCCTATGCCAAACAGATGCTCACGGGATTCAAAATGGGACTGGAGTATGGAACCAACGGGAAAAATGAGGTCTTGGGAAGGAAGATAGATTTGATCGTCGAAGATGACCAGCTGAAACCCGATGTGGCCAAAAGGCTGATCACAAAGTTGTACGCCGATGACAAGGTCGATCTGGTTGTGGGAACCACGAGCAGCGCAGCGGCCTTGGCCATGCTTCCGGTGGCGCTGGAGTTCAAGAAGATTCTGCTGGTTGAGCCTGCAGTGGCCGACTCCATCACGGGGAGCGCGTGGAACCGGTACATCTTCAGAACAGGAAGGAATTCGGGGCAGGACGCTATCGCCAATGCAAAGGCCGTTGCCAAGCCGGGGGTCTTGCTTGCCGGCATTGCCCAGGACTATGCGTTTGGAAGAGACGGCATCGCCGCCTACAAGGAGGCTGCCGAGAAACTGGGAGCAAAAATGATTCACGAAGAATACTGCCCCATGGCACAGACGGAGCANACCTCTTCCATCCAGAGAATCATTGATGCTTTCAAAGACAAGCCAGGGGAGAAATATGTTTTTGTGGTTTGGGCAGGAAAGAATCCTCCCATTGAGCAGATGGCTGCGATGAAGGTCGATAAATATGGGATCAAGATTACCACTGGAGGGAACATCCTTCCTGTTATGAAAGGGCTTCTTCCTATAGTGAAAGCCTTTGACAGCCTCAAGGGCATGATGGGAGGGGCCTATTACTACTATGAACTCCCCAAGAATCCGGTCAACGACTGGTTCGTCAAAGAGCACCAGGCCAGGTTCAAAGAACCTCCTGACTTTTTTACCTGCGGAGGGTTTGCCGCAGCCATGGCCACCGTCGCCGCTATCGAAAAAGCCAAGTCCACCGACACAGATAAGCTCATGGCCGCGATGGAAGGGATGGAGTTCATGACTCCAAAAGGGAGGATGTTTTTCCGTAAAGAGGACCACCAGGCCATGCAGTCGATGTATATCTTCAAGCTGGAAGCGCAGCCGGACAAGGAATGGGCTGTGCCGGTTCTCGTGAGAGAGATTTCACCAGAAGAAGGNGCCCCTCCCATACTGGTGAAATGATCACTCATCATTCCCCTTACCCCCTCACCCCGACCCTCTCCCACCGGGGGAGAGGGAGGTAAGAGCTGGGTGTAAAAAGGTGGATTCCCTCCCCCTTTTGATGGGGGAGGGCGCGCCCTGTTAAATTCCGCCCTCGGCGGACCCCGCGAAACGGCTATTTAACAGGGCAAGGGTGGGGGTGTGATTCTTCCCCGTCGGCAGAAACATGCGGCGAGGGATTCCGGAGGGCTATTCTGTGACCTCCGTCACTCAAAGTCCTATCATCGAAACGAAAGATCTCACCATTCGATTCGGCGGGCATGTCGCCGTCGATCATGTGAGCCTTCAAGTCCTTCCCTACACCTTTAAGTCCATTATTGGCCCGAACGGTGCCGGAAAGACCACATGCTTCAACATNNTTTCAGGGCAATACTCGCCTACAGAAGGAAAGGTTTTCTTCAAGAACCGGGACATCACTCACCTCTCGCCGGCTGTCAGAACCAAACTTGGCATCGGAAGGTCCTTTCAGTTGACCAATGTGTTCCCCACTCTGAGTGTCCTTGAAAATGTGCGACTCGCCGTCCAATCTCAGAGGAGCACAGGATTCAATTTTTGGAAAAACTATCTAGCCTTTCCCGAATTCGAAGACCGTGCCTATGACCTTCTGGAGATGGTCCTGCTGAACACCAAATGGAATGCGGCGGCGAGCAGCCTTACCCATGGTGAACAGCGCAAGCTGGAAATCGGCATTCTCCTAGCCCTGGAGACAGAAGTGCTCCTCCTGGACGAACCCACTGCCGGAATGTCTCTGGAGGAAGTCCCCTCTATCCTTGAGATCCTGAAGCAAATAAAGAATAGGAGAGACAAAACCATTCTCCTGGTTGAGCACAAAATGGACGTTTTGATGGCCCTCTCCGATTCCATCGCTGTCCTTCATGAAGGAAAACTGATTGCAGACGGTCCTCCGGAAGCCATCAGCAAAAATCGAGACGTTCAAGACGCCTATTTCGGCGGAGGAAGCTCGCATGGCTGATCCTCTCCTNCAGGTTGAAGGGATACATACCCATATCGGGAAGCACCACATCTTACAGGGTGTATCCTTAGAGGTCTACGCAGGCGAAGTGACGGTTCTACTCGGAAGAAATGGGGCTGGAAAAACCACCACCCTGCGATCGATCATGGGGCTNCTCTCTCCGTCTCAAGGCAGGATCCTCTTTAAGAATCGAGCGATTCACCATATGAAGCCGTTTGACATCGCCCGCCTGGGCATTGGCTTCGTTCCAGAGGATCGGGGGCTTTTCAATTTACTGACCGTCGAAGAAAACTTCCGTGTGGCCATGCTTCAGGAAGCCAAAAGATCCCAAGAGAGGCTGGAATTCATCCTGGACATTTTTCCCGACCTCAAGAGATTCTGGAAGGCAAAAGCGGGCATCCTGAGCGGCGGGCAGAAGCAGATGCTGGCCATTGCCCGTCCCCTTGTGAATGAGAACGCGCTTTTGCTCATTGATGAACCGTCCAAAGGGCTGGCGCCCATCATCATCGATCATTTGATCGAAGCCATCCACAGGCTGAAAGAACACATGATGATCATTTTGGTTGAGCAGAATTTTTACATGGCCAGCAAGTTAGGGAACGTTTTCCACCTCTTCGATGATGGACGAACCGTCCACAAGGGGCAAATGTTGGATTTGGTTCAGAACGAGGAACTGAAGAAGAAGTATTTAGGGATTTCAAGAGCCGGATAGACTCAAAGGTCCTGCCTCAACCCTCCCGCCTTGAGGGGGGACGGTGGGGGGTAAAATGAGCTGACTCGTTCGCATGAGATACTCGGTCCGGCGGCGATTCAGACAGGAATAGAGAGATACCCTATGAGCACACAACAAAAAGCATGGCTTCCCAAATTGGCCGTTATTGCCATCTTTCTTCTACCCGTTCTTTTCATAAGCCCTAAGACGTACATCACGTTGACCATCTCCGGTGTGGCCATGGGAATGCTCCTCTTTTTGGTTTCCTCCGGGTTTTCGCTCATCTTCGGGTTCATGAGTGTGCTCAATATGGCCCATGGGGCCCTTTTCGCCTGGGGCGCCTATATCGGGTTCTCGGCATTCACCGTGATCAACAAATGGACCGGGTGGGGAGGATCCGATTCGATCTTCTTGAACATGCTGATTTTTCTTTTGGTCCTCATAGTGGCGGGGATCGGCGTTGCCATGCTGGGTGTGGTCGTTGAAAGGCTGGTCATACGGCCTGTGTATGGGAGTCATCTGTTTCAGATCTTTATCACCGTAGGGGCCATGATTGTGTTGGAAGAGTTGATTCGAATGTTCTGGGGACCGGATGATGAGGTAATGCCTGTTCCCATGAACTTCATCGGCTCCTGGGATCTCTTTGATGTGGTCATATCAAAATACCCACTGATTGCTATCGCGGTCGGATTGGTTCTCTACTTCGTAGTCTTTACAATCCTGAGAAGAACGCGGCTGGGAATGATCGTCCGGGCAGGTGTGGAGAATCCGGAGATGGTTCAGGTCATGGGGCACAATGTGTATCGTTATTTCACCGGGGTCTTTGCTGCGGGTTCCGCTCTGGCGGCCATCGGCGGAGGGATGTGGGCCACTTTCGTCAAGTCCATTCACCCGGCCATGGGCGGAGAGGTCATTGTCTTCGCTCTGATCGTGGCGATTATCGGCGGCCTTGGAAGCATGACCGGTTCTGTGGTGGGGGCCCTGATGGTGGGGCTGTCGTACAACTATGTGGCATACCTGGTCCCCAAGGCGGCCTTGGGGATCACGATGCTCCTCCTGGTCATCATTCTCTTGATCAAGCCCACCGGGCTATTCCGAGAGGGAACGTGATTTGAACAAAGAGACCTCGAATCCAGTTCAGGCCTTCCGTTTGAAAGAACGAGAAGATCGTTTCACGAGCCCTTACTTTTTCCTGAAGATCCTTTTGCTGGCCTTCTTCCTGGCCACTCCATTTCTTTTTCGTTCTTTTGAGATTCTGGACGTGGTGCTGAAGATCATCATCTTCTCAGCCCTGGTGGCCAGTTATGACATTATTCTGGGCTATACCGGGATCGTGTCTTTGGGCCACGTCATGTACTTCGGGATCGGAGCTTATCTGGTCGGAATATTCGTTGGGAAGCTGGGATTGGTATCCTACGGATATCTGGCTCTGGCTGTTTTGATCGCTGTGGTGATCTCAGGGATTCTCTCCGTGCTCATTGGGTTTTTTTCCCTTCGGATCAGGGCCATCTTTTTTGCCATGGTCACCCTGGCTTTTATGGAGTTTATCTCCATTCTGGCCAGTCAATTGAGGTTCCTCACCGGCGGGGAGGACGGAATCAGTTTCAAGCTTCCGCACATCCTGGCCATCGATTACAGCTTCGGCCGATTCCTCGGGATTGAGATCACAGGGAGGATTGTAAGTTACTACCTGATCCTTTTCATCTGTCTCATCCTGTTTCTCCTGATGCTCCGTTTCGTCCAGTCACCGGTGGGCCGGGTGCTTCAGTCCATACGGGACAATGAACAACGGTCCATTGCCTTGGGTTACAAGACCTATCTCTTCCAGGTCATCGCGTCCTCTTTCGCGAGTTGTGTCGCCGCCGTGACCGGCGCCTGTTTTGCGATCTGGGTGCGGTATGTGAGCCCGGATTCAAGCGTCAGTGTTTCCATCATGCTCGATGTGCTTCTGATGGTCATTGTGGGAGGGATGGGAACCCTTTATGGAGGGATTTTCGGAGCCGCCTTTTTAGTGATCACCCGGGCTTTTCTTCCTAAGCTGCAGACCGTTATGGCTTCCTTGCTGCCGGGTGTGCCTTTTGCGGCAAGGTTATCTGAGCGTTGGTTGTTCTATTTCGGACTTCTTTTCATCTTGATCGTCTATTTTTTCCCGAAGGGAGTGGTAGGAACCGCTCAAGAGATGATCTCCAGAAGAAAAGAGGAGTAGAGCGTATTCCCACTAACTTTTAGCTTTTTGAAATGGATGGCTGAGGTCATGGGGGTCTCCCTCAAAACTGAAAAACGAAGAGGCCGCTGCCCCGTAGCCCGCTCTACTCAATGGGTGAGGCGGGCGGAGGGCTACTGGGGTATTTACAAAGAAGGTCGAGCATGGAGGTGCCGGTGAAAGCTCGCCGCCCGCCTTCGCTGCCCCTTATCTGCAGAGTCTTTTCCCGATTACTCTTCGTTTTCTGTTTTGAGGGAGGCCCCCATGACCTTTTTCTATGACTATTTCAAAAAGCTGACATATTGAAATTCCAAAAGAAGGAGAATGCGTCATGCCTGAACCCAAAATGATCAAAACCAAAGGCGACGGCGTCAACATCCAGCTGGCCGTCTGGGAAGGAAAGGGGAAAGACGTTCTCTGTGTTCATGGAATCACGGCTAACTGCAGATGCTGGGACGTCATCGCATCTTCTCTGTCCCCCCGGCATAAGGTCATTGCCATGGATCTCAGGGGAAGAGGCCTCTCAGACAGCCCGCCATCAGGATACTCGGTGGAGAATCATTGCAGGGATATTCTGGCTCTGATGGACGACCAAGGCTTCGACCATCCTGTGCTCATGGGTCATTCGCTGGGAGCGTTCATCTCCCTTGTCTTTGCAGCGAAACACCCTCGCCGTGTGGATCGATTGATTCTTGTGGACGGAGGCGGAAAGCTGTCGGCAGTCCAGTTGAACAAGGTGTTTGCAGGCATCAAACCCTCCCTCGATCGCCTAGGAAAGGTTTTCCCCGATTTCGAATCCTATCTGTCGCCACTGAAGCAAACCCCGTTCTTAAAGCCGTGGAATTCTTTTTTTGANACTTATTTCCGATACGAGGTGGAANCCGTGGAAGGGGGTTTGCGCTCCCGGATTCACCCAAAACACATTGAGGAGGAGGCGGGGAACTTACGGAACATGGACTCAAGCCAATTCTACGACAAGGTTAAAGCCCCCACGCTCATCTTACGGGCCACAAAGGGGATGCTGGCCGAAGATGATCTCGTGTTGCCTGCANACGTGGCAGAGCAGATGGCCCGCGAAATTCCCAATACCAGGAAGNTGGACGTGGAAGGAACCCATCACTACTCCATCTTGTTTCAGCCCCACGCGATGCGGGATCAGGCTTTACTCGGGTTTTTGAAATGAGGTAATGACAACCAACTTCTCGCAAGGGCGACTACGAAAGCAATGAGGCTGTACGAGGAGGTTTTATTCCCCGTCCGCTTTCTCCTTTTCATTCAATTCGCCGGCAACCTGAAACTTCCGCATGAACTTGCGGTCAATGTAATCCTTCAAGAGAAAGGCCAGGCGGCCTTCATAGACGAAGTNCTTTTTCCACAGAATCCCGCGGCCGTTGCCCATGTTGAAGATGAGCATGTAGTCTTTCTGAGGCATGAAGGTCCTCATCTCCCCCCCTTCCAGCGCAGCCAGGAGGTTGTGATAAAGAATCGGGTTCTGCCTGACCGCATAGACTCCGACTTTTGCCAAGGGCTGCTCCGCAAGGCTGATGCAATCCCCTCCACCGAACATCTCCGGATGGGCCACGCTCTGCAGGAAAGAGTTGACCAGCAGNCCTCCATCCGGACCTGTAGGGATTCCTGAATCATGGAAGATCCGGGAAGGCTGAACTCCAAGGGCCACAAAGGCTACGTCAAAGGGGCGGGAGGAGCCGTCGGCCAAGCGAATTTGGTGGGCTGCCACCTCGGTTACGCGATTGCCCTCGGTGACGGTGATGCCTCGCTCGGCTAATGAACCGAGAGTCAGATCNCGAACCTTTTCCGGAAGAGTTGCCAAGAGNCTTCGGCCTGCGATCAAACGGATCTGGGCCTTTCCGCCGTTCTCATTCAACAGCTTCCACANATTGGCGGTCACCTCCACCCCTGCAGCCCCGCCCCCGACGACGGTGAAACCCATGGGCCTTTGTATCAGGGATGAAACGATAAGGCGTCGGGCCTGGAGGAGATTGAAAACCGGTTTGACAGGAATGATGTTTTCCTGAGGTTGAGAAACCAGTCCGCTCAGAGGAACGTCACTGCCCGTATTGAAGGAGACAACATCATAGGAGGCTTGGTTTCCCGATTGAAGCTTCAGGGTTTTTTGGCCCGGGTCGATCTTGATGACCTTATCCTGGAGGAAGGATGCCCCACGGTCCTCGGCCATTTTCTTTACATGAAAGCGGACATCCTGAGGACGATAGATTCCGGAGAGCAGCCCTGGTCCCATGCCAGAGTAGTAGTGGTAAGGGGAGGGGCCGATCAGCGTGACTTTGTGGCCGCGTTGAACAAAGTGGGGAAGGTTCAGGAGAACGGTTAAATGGGCGTGGCCACCCCCGACCAGGACAAGATGCTTCTCCATGGGTCACCTGCTCCGGGCCTTAAGTCTGTCCGTCTTCACTCAAGAGAACAAGAAAACAAAAAAACGCTTTCCCGGGATTGAGGACGGAGCGTTCTCTGCTGTAAGTCAAAGGGCAAATGCGCTCTGGAAGGCATTGTGGGACAGGGCTCAGCTACGGTGAAGCCAGACCTTTAAGCTGTAAAAGAATATCTACGACGTACCGACATTGGAACAAGGAAAACAGTACTTCAATAACTGACAACCCGTGTTTTTGGCGGCAGCGCTAGCGGTTTTACCTTTAATCTTACAGCCCGCGAGAACAAACTCTTCAGGTCTGCCTCTAGCCAGAACGATCAGTTTAGGCTTCTGCCAGATCTTTTTCATCTTCAACCCATCCCCTTTCCTGCCAATGCAATCCTGATGCCGCAACGAGACTCCTTTTTCAGTTGGCCTAGGAAGTCACGCTTTTGGTGAATAACTCGGTTCTGGCGTGAGCCACGCGACAAAAGTACTCTATGGGAGTGTCCATCACCCCCGCTTCCAAATGCGCGTGCGCCGGGCACCACATACAGAGGTTCACAATCGAACACCCAAGGCAGTTGTCCAGGAATTCCCTTCTCTTCGCCCTCATCCCCCGCACCCGCGGGACAAAGGTTTGCCATGCCTCTTTCAGATTTCCTTTCTTGAGATCATAGACACAATCCGGGTGCCAGAGAGAGGGGCATAGCCGAAAAAGGCCGTCAAAACTGACGTTGAAATTGTCAATGCCCGCCCCGCAATGAAAAAGATGATTGCAATCGGGGAAGGATGAATCCGACGCAATGAGTTTCCCACAACTCTTTTGCAGGGCTTCCAGGCGCTCGGGATCAGATCGTTCTAGGGCTGTGACCTCCTCAGGGGAGAGCCTCTCAGACCTTATCTCCCCGTTTCTTTGCTGGTTTCCATCATACCTCAGGTGCAGGAAAGGATCAAGGCGGAAGTAATCTGTGGTTCTTTCCCGGCAGAAGCGGGCGATCTCAGGCACTTCGTGAAGATTGGACCGGAGAGCCATTGCCTTGAGGCGAACTTTGATCCCCTTCTCAAGGAGAAGAGCAAGCCCTCTCCTAAACGCAGCGTAGGAGCCGGCTCTCCGGGTCACGCCCTCGTATGTCTCTTGGGTCACCCCATAGACTGAAACTTCCAATTCCCTCGGCGGGTATTTCTGAAACATGCTGGCATGCTCTTCCGTGATCAGGGTGGCATTGGTGAAGACCGAAACCAAAAGCCCCTTTTGCTTCATGTTCAAATAGAGAGAAGAGAAATCATTCCTGAGAAGGGGTTCCCCTCCGGTGACGAGACACCACAGAGCCCCCATGGACACGGCTTCATCAACGACTTCCTTTATCTCCTCTAAGGAAAGCTCCTTGTCCTTGGCCGTCTTGTCTCCTGCCGGGAGATTGATGTAGCAGTGCCGGCAGTTGTTATTACACCGGGCGGTAGTCTCAATCTCGAACGAGAAAGGAATCCTCTTCGCTCTCGTCTTTTCCCAGAGAGGAAATTCGGCCAAGGAGATAGAGCCTCGGGAGACGCTGTTCAAGTTGTCGACCTCCTTATAATGGGACGGATAACCTTCCACACAGGGAGGATGAGAGATAAAAGCAGTCCCCTACGGCCGAGAAAGGCGATCAGAAAACGCTCCGGGCCAAGACCAAAAAAGACCTCTTTCCCGTTCCTCTCCACTCTCGTGACAAAGCCAAGAATGTTTTCTCTGGGGACAGACTCATCTGCTTCAGAGCTGTTATCTCCTTTCGTGACGTAGATACCGCCTTTTTTGCCAACTACCCTGTGAACACAGAGCTTATCTTTTCCCTGAAGGACAAACGCGATGACCTCCCCCACGCCGGGGGATGCGTTCTGCAAAGGGGAGAGGGTGACCACATCCTCGTTCTTTATGAAAGGCGACATGCTGAAGCCTTTAGCTCTGAACCTGACCGGAGCTCCTTTGTCCAGCACAGCCCGGAGGACTTGAACAAGAGCCGGCCCCGAAAGAGGGAGATCACTTCCTTTCACGACGGCAAATTTAGGCTTGGTGCCTCGAGAGTCCAATCATACCTCCAGAAACCCTTCGGAGATGGATTCAATCAACCACTTAGAGCCCTGCCTAACCAACCGAGTCCATCGGTTGATTTGACCTGATGAGTGCTTTGCCGGCCAAGTCTCAACACACAGAGCGTGAGCAGCATCCAGCATCTCGAAGCGTTGCGTTAAAGGGAAGCTGCCCTGTACGAGTTTCCGGCCGGCCCGAATCGCTTCCCTTAAAGTCGCTCGTTCCATGGTTCCCTGGCTTGTTTCAATGGGGAATGAGGCGATCAGGTCAAGGCCGGATTCAAGCACAGCGTCTTCAAACCGCGCTTGGTTGAAGCGCTCCATGACCTCGCGGAGAGGGGCATGGGCCGAGCTTCGCCTGGTCACGAGACGTGTGCTCAACAGAGGATCGATCCCTCCATGAGAGTTCACAAGCCAGACCGGCCGGCCCAACACGTCGGGAATCCTGTAGGCCGGCGTTCTCACTAGATCCTGCAATAAAGCATCGAAGGGCTCTCTGGGGACCAGCAAAAGATCAGCGTCGGGCCACTGCTCCAAGGCCTTCTTACCCGTGCGAATAAAGTCCTCCACCATCAGCAATCCTGCCGCCATGATGTTACCGCCGTAAGTCTCATTGTCAACGGCCATCACCTGGTGAACGTTGGAGGCCGAAGCAGATTTCTCTTCGACCAAGGTTTCCAGACGGCGGAACGCAGCCGCCGAAGACAACCAAACGACTTTTCCGTAAGCGGCTCCGCCGCTCTGAGGATTTCCCTTCAGGGTCTTGGCGATGACCGTTTCCACGCGTATCTCAAGCGGCGCAACCATATCCGGGTGCGGGATCAAAGGCACACCATGGCTGGCCTTCATTCGCTCCGCAAAGTCCGTGAACTCGACGAGGGAGCACTCAAGATCCTTGGCCACTTCGGCTGCCGTACGTTTTGTGTGCCCAGGCCAATACATAATCATGGACTTTGCGCCTTGAGAAATGAAGTGGGCATAGGTCCGTTCAATGCCTTCCCAACCACAAATCCTCGGGAGAGGAACAATGGTGCCGACGAGATCCATTCTGTGCGCACGGATAAGCGGCAGCGAGGTGACAGCCGTTTCTGCCTTCTTCAGGTCCTGCCCGAATATCCGCGCCCACAGATCCGGTTCTAGGGAGTGAAGGGAGACATTGATTTCGATGGGCCTGAAAGTGGAGAGCTTTTTCAGGAACCCAGAATCGAGCATTGTGGCGTTGGTAGTGAAACAGAGGGTATTGTAGAAGAATTTGCGGCGTACCAATTCAAGAATTTCGAACAATCGCGGGTGGAGCAAAGCCTCTCCCTCGCTGATGCGGCCGGGCAGGCTGTCGCTCATTCGGATGGGATCGTCGTTGGCGCTCATAGCGCACAACTGAAGCTTGATATCTTCCACATCCCTGAAAAACCCGCCTGATATGGGAAAGGGATTAAGGTGATTGGAGCAGAACAGGCAACGGCTGTTGCATACTGCACTGATGGGCAGCTGGTTGGACGGCTGACCGCCGGCCAGCCATTCACTCATGAAGGGAGTCATGGTGAACGCCTTGTTTTCACTTCTCATGGTGCTTTCCCACAAAGTTGCCCGCCCCGCATGGATTCCTTCTGGTTGTCCCTCCCGCGGAGGCGGGAGTCCAGAGCTTCCCGAATTTCCTGGATTCCCGTCTTCACGGGAATGACGGAAAAGGGCCTTTCCGACTTGCGAGGAGGCTGCAAACCTCGATCTATCAAAACCGCGATCCTTTAACTGCCACCAGAATCTTTCTTCGGACCAACTCGTCNACCAGACCAATCAGGTCCTTTTCGATTTCCGCGGCCGGCGCTTCGAATTCAGCGGAAAGCTCCTCCAAAACATCCTTCAGCTTCCTTTTGCCGTCCAGCCGATCCCAGATCGCCTTTCCGGTCTCGTTCATGGTGTACAGCTCATCCTCCAGGTCCCCGATCCCTGAGACCAGGGGCACGATGATGAGTTCGCCCTCAATATTCCTCGCTACAATATCTCCAGACGGCGTGTAGAGGCCGTCCAGCGAAACCTTGGCTTCAGCAGACGTTTCCATGCTCATTCCCTTTTTCCTTCGAAAACTTCTGAATCCTCTGTCTCCAATCTTTCACTTCCCAACCCATCTCTTTTTCTTCCAGTAACCCAAGCTGTCTCGCTTCTGCATGGGCAATCTCACAATAATACTCCACCGGAGTGTCCAGAGTCCCATGTTCTGTCCAGGATTTTCCGGGGCATTGCTCACAAAGCCCCTTCAAGAAGCATTGGGCGCACCGGCTCAGGTAGTCCGGATGATCGGCCTTCATCGCTCGCACTTCAGGGGAAAAGCGGCTTATTGCTTCAAGGAGAGATCCCTTGTTGAGATCGTAAACGGTTTGGGGATGCCTGAGATTCATGCACAGCTGAAAAACGCCGTAAGCATCTATGCAACCTCCGTTCATCCCCGCACCGCATGAAAAGAGGTTATTCCCTGGAGGCCCGATAAACCTGGAGCAGAACCTTTTCATCTCCTTTATGTGTTGCATATTTCTTCGAGCAAGAAACTTCACTCCTTCTTCCGGCGCTGTCCGGATTTTTCGAATGGTTTCGTTCTTTTTTTCATCCCTTCTGCAGCGAAGATCGAAAAACATTGAATAAGACGGCGGATCATCCATCCAGGGAATTGTGGATGCCCAGTTTTCAAACTCTTCCATGTCCCCTCGGTTGGCGGGCAGCAGAACCCCTTTAGCCACAAAAGGAATTTTCTTATCCAACAGCAGGTTTATCCCCCGCCAGGCGGCATCAAAGGAGCCCGGAGTTCTCGTTACGGCCTCATAGGAAAGCTTTTTCATGCCATAGACCGTGACCTCTATTTTTTCCAGAGGCGGGATGCGCGAGAGCAATTCCGCGAGGGAGGGAGTAATCCGGGTGGCATTCGTGAAAA
>JGI20214J51088_10001679_pt1 | contig 15050 bp, 8 predicted proteins | sample WetSurMetagenome_FD_51088 | JGI IMG/M metagenome (IMG submission 51088) | reverse complement strand
TCCAGGCAGTCTCGATCCCGAAAGAAAAAGGTGAACGCCATGGTCAGTTCAACCCCCCGTGCGCCTTGCGCGACTTCTCTTCCATTTCCGCCTTGCGGATGAGTTTGGGCACATCCAGGATCAGGGCGACCCTGCCGTCACCCAGGATCGTGGCGCCCGACACTTCCTCGACGCTCTTGTAGGCGCGGCCGAGGGACTTGATCACCGTCTGGTGCTCCCCGATAACCTGGTCCACCACGAGACCGANGCGGTAACCGTCCACGTTGGTCGTCACGATCTGCTCGATGTCGGGAGAGTTGCCGAGCATCCGGAACTGCTCGCGCAGCCGGATGTAGGGGACGATTTCCCCCCGGATGCTTGCCATGTGCTGCCCGTGGGCGTTGGCCACGTCCTGCCGGGACAGTTCCACGACCTCCTCGATGGCCGAGAGCGGCAGCACGAAGTGGTCCCCCTGGATCCTCACCAGCAGCCCGTCGATGATGGCCAGCGTCAGCGGGAGCTTCAGGGTGACCGTCGTGCCCTGGCCCTTTTTGCTCGAGAACTCGATGGTGCCCTGGAGGGCGTCGATGTTTTTCTTGACGACGTCCATCCCGACGCCGCGGCCCGAGACGTTGGTGACCTTCTTCGCCGTGGAGAACCCCGGCGCGAGGATGAGGGCGAACAGGTCCTTCTCGGAAAGCGATGCGTCCGGCCCGATGAGCCCCTTTTCGATAGCCTTGCTCCGGATCGCTTCGACGTCGAGCCCTGCCCCGTCGTCGACGATGCGGATGAGCACGCTCGCCCCGGAGTGCTCCGCTTTGAGGTGGATCGTCCCCTGGCGCGGCTTTCCCGCTGCGACGCGCGTGGCGGGCAACTCGATGCCGTGGTCGATCGAGTTGCGGATGAGGTGCACCAGCGGATCGTTGAGGCGCTCGATGACCGTCTTGTCGAGCTCCGTCTCGGCGCCCTCGGTCTGGAGGATGATTTCCTTGCCCAGCTCGTTCGACAGGTCGCGCACCAGGCGAGTGAACTTGCTGAAGGACGTCCCGATGGGAAGCATGCGGATGCTCATGGTGTTGTCGCGCAGCTCCACCGTGAGCCGCTCCACCTCCTCGGCAATCATCGTAAGCTCGGCATCGTTGAGTGAGGATGCCTTCTGCGTCAGGCGGGACTGGACCGTGACGAGTTCGCCCACCATGTTCACGAGGCTGTCGAGCCTCTCGGCGGGGACCCGGATACTGGCTGCGCCGCCTTCGACGGTCTGCCGCTTCTGGCGCATCTCGCGGACGTGCTGCTGCTCGGCCAGGGCCGATTCCACCTTGTCCGGCGCGACGATGCCGGACTCGACGAGGAGCTCCCCGATCCGCTTGTGGGCGCCTAGGGCTTTTTTGAGATCGTCCGGCTTGATGTCGCCCCGCTCGAGAAGGATCTCGCCGATTTTTTTGTAGTCCGTTTCGTCGTCGAACAACCCCGCCTCGTCGATGACGTCGATCCGGACCTCGGCATCGTCCTCGATAAAGATGAAGACGTCCCGGATGGCATTGATGCCCCGGTCCGTGGTGAGGATGATGTCCCAGTAGGTGTAGCACTCCTCCGGGTTCACATCCGGCAAGGCCGGGATCGCATCGCTCTGGGCGACGATCCGCGAGCTCCCGAGCCCCCGGATCTCGTTGAGCAGCAACACGGGGTTGGTGCCGCTGGCAAAGATGCCTTTTTCAGGGCGGAAACGGATCCGGTAGGTCACGTTCCGGCCGTGCTCGTCCTGTGCGGGGCCCTTGGGGGGGGCGGCTTCTTTTTTTCCCGTCCCGCCTGTCTCGACGCCCGCAATAGAGCGCCGGAAGGCTTCGGTGATCGCCTTTGTCCGGTCGGCGTCCGCCGATCCGGTATTTTCACCGCTCACCATTTTGCGGATCTCGTCGCAGGCTGAAAGAGTAAGATCGATCACGTCTTTCGTGACAGAGGTCTTGCCGTTGCGAACCAGGTCGTAGAGGGTCTCCACGTCATGGGTGAAGGCCGCCACGTCCTCGAAGCCGAACATGGCGCCGGAGCCNTTGATGGTGTGCATGGCCCGGAAGACGCGCCCGATCAGGTCCGCGTCTGCAGGGGTCTTTTCCAGCTCGAGAAGGGACGCCTCCAGCTCCACCAGGAGCTCGTACGCCTCTTCCCTGAATGCTTCCTTGTGCCTGTCTGTCATCCGAGCACCTTTTTCACGACGGCCAGGAGCTGTTCCGGTTTGAAGGGTTTGACGATCCAGCCCGTTGCTCCCGCTGCCTTGCCTTCCTGTTTCTTCGTGTCCTGCGATTCCGTCGTCAGCATGACGATGGGAATGAACTTGAACGCCGCGATGGCCCGAAGGGCGCGGATCAGCCCGATCCCGTCGAGGTTGGGCATGTTGAGATCCGTAATGACCATGTTCACAGACGTCCCGTTGAGCCGGTTCACGGCGTCCTGGCCATCGACGGCCTCGAGGACTTCGTAGCCCGCATCCCGCAGCGTAAAGCTCACCATCTGCCGCACGCTTGCCGAATCGTCCACTGTCATGATGATCTTACTCATGATCCACCTCTCAGGACCCACAGGCAGGTTCGGTTCGCGTCCCTCACGCAGCCTCTCTCGCGCGCGTAACCCGACTCCCGCACGGCCTGCTTCAGCCCCTCCGGCATGGTCCCGCGCAGCGCGAGCTGCCGGTTTTCGACGGTGAGTGTTCGGTGCAGGGAACACAGCAATTGGAGACCCGACACATCGGCGCCCGTCACCCGGCCGAAATCGACCGTCACATCGCCTTCTGCTTGATGCGCACCGAGCAGCTTTTCCTTCAGTTCCAGGGCNCGCTGGATGTCCAGGTTCCCGTCCAGCTCGATGATGATGTCTTGTGCCATATCTTGATCCTCTGCTCTTATCCTTTGTTCATTAGAAGAGCTCGACGTTGTCTCCCAGTTCCTCTGCCTGATCGACGGGTGCTTCCGCCGTGTCCTCCGCAGCGTTCACGTTCTCCCTTGTCACGGGAAAAGGGATCACTGCGGCAGTCGCACCGGCCGAAAGCGCCGTCTCATGGACCTTCCGTTCCTGATCCATCGTGTATCGCATCTCGAGGTTCTGCAGATCGGCATCCGCCGCCTTCAGATCCGCTTCGGGAATGTGTTCCCTCATGTCGGCCCGGAGCGCATCAAGGTCCGCCCTGGCTTGCCCGATCACCTCTTTCGTGCGTTCGTGGACGCCGAATGATTTCACCGTNGAGCCGATATCCTCCTGCAGGCTCCTTCCCGCTTCACGAAGCCCTGCGAGCATGCCCGACGTGTTCTNNTGCATGTCGTGAAGCCCGCTCGTCGAGTTTTTCAGGATCGCCGCAACGGCTTCGACGGAGGGAAGCTCTTGCCTGTCATCTCCTGTGCCGAGATCCCGGGCCATGGAGACGACCGTGGCCAGGCCGGATGAAATCCTCTCGATCTTCGAGGTCGTTTCATAGGCGAGCTGCTGTACGTCCCCCGCGAGCACACCCAGCGAGAGCCCGTCCTGGCCGATGTGCGCCGAATTGATCTGGGCGTTGAGCGCCACGACGCGCATGTTGATCCCGATCCTTTCGATCTCGCCGATGAATTCGGACATGTCCTCGGTGGTGCTGGCCACGTGGCGCATGACCGAGGACATCTTTTTGTCAATTTCCCCATAGTCGGTAAGCGAATCCGCCAGCGAAGACACCCCTTGCTCGAGGCCCGACAGGAAGGAATCGCCCGTCTCACCGGACTGGCCGGCAATCGCGGCGGTCTGACCCGCGATGGCTCCGGCGCTCTCGGCAACGCCGCGGAGATTGTCGATGATGCGCTCCACGGCCGATATCAGCTCGCGGCCCGCGTGATCGGCCTGAGCGCCCTGCAGCCTGCAGATCCCCTCGGCCGAGGCGAGGCGGCCCGTGCCGTCCATCAGCTTGCGCGATGAAAAGCGGGGGGATGCCTCTGCGGCCGACAGCCGGACGAGCGTGGCCAGATCATCGAGGGCTTCCCGAACGTGCTCCAGGCGCTGGCGCGTGATGTCGTGAAACTGCATGGAGGCAACGATCTCGCTGATATTCCTGGACACCTGTCCGTATCGCTCCGAGATGTGACTCAGTGTCTTCGATGAAGTGCGGTGCCTCTCCACCAGCACGTCGAGACTTCTTGCCGTGTCGTCGGTCAGCCTCCGCGCCGCTGCGCTGCGGCTGCTCTCGAATTCCCGCAGCAGGCCGAGATTCTCGCGGATCATGGCCGACAGCACCGAGGAGCGCTCCGTGAGTTCCTGCGCCTTCGCCAGGATGTGCTCGGCCAGTTTTCTCACATCCTCGGACACGGTGAGAAAACCCGTCTGCATATCCCCAAAGCGGGCGTTTTCGATGTGCATCATCACGCAGACCACGTTCAGGATCTTCACGATCTTCCCGAATCCCTCGAGGGGCTCCCGCATCTTCTCGAACTGATCGAATATGTTCTCCAGGATGGAGCTTCCCTGGCGGGATCGATTCTCGAGCTCCCCGATCCGGTTAAAGACGTCCCGCAGCTCCGCGATGACCGTTTCCATTCCCGATCCCGACAGCTCGTTTGCCACGTCGAGAGATGCCTTCGAGACCCCGCGGGCCCGCCCGTGGAAGTCCTGCAGTTTTGTACCGAGGGCGAGGAACTCCTCTTCAGCCGACCGGGTGAGCATCTCGAGTTCACCGCAAATACGGGTAATCTCGCCCACCCATGCGTCGGACGGCAGGACGCTCCCGCGCAGCAACTGCCGGAACCCAGGTTTTCCTCCGCTGATCTTCACTGAAGCACCGCTTCCTGTTCTGTGGCCATCCTCTTCAGGCGGCCCTCGATCCCACAGTCCTCGTCGAACTGGACCGCCACGCCGTCCGGCCTCGGGGCCAGGACCGACCCGGATACCATGATCAGGATGCCGGCACAGTATCCCGACGGCAAATCGGGGTTTTCGACTGGCAGGAAGATCTCCGCCTTCACCGGCATGCCCTCGGCGATGCGGCGTTCCGTACGGAAAAATATCCCGCCGGTGCTTATATTGGCCGTTGCCATCTGATATTCCTTCACGCTGCCGTCTTTCACCTCAACCTCCATTTGTGTCACGAGGTTCAGATCGTAGCGGGTGTATCTTCTCCGGTCTTCCGGGTTTCCGTTCACGAGAGCAACCCTCCTTTCTGTCCGTTCAGTTGGTTTCTTTTCGAAATCTGTTTCCTGCCAGGCCGATGCAGACCTGAATGTTGTAAGCGGCCTGCCGGCTCCTGCCCCAGCATCCGGACCAGTACGGCGGGGACCTCCTGCAGGCATTGATCCCAGAACGAGACAAAGCGGGGTCTGAGCAGGTGAGCGCGGGGCACCAGGTCGTCATTGCCGTGAGGCAGGACGATGATGAGAGGAATGTCGGCGAGGAGTTCCCGAAGGACGAAGATCTCGTCGAAGTCCTCTCTCCGAGTCATGACGAGTACTGCCGCAAGGACCTCCCGTGCAGGCTGGCAAAGCCTCCGGAAGAGGCTCCCGGCCGAATGGTGGAGTTCGAGTCCCGCGTCCAGCTCGAGCTTTTCAATGGCATCGAAAAGTCGGCGCGTATTCCTGTTTTTGGTGGGCACAAAAACTATCAGATTCATAATGACACCTGTTCCTGAAGCCGCAGTTGTGGCGCATGAGGGCATAGTCCAAGAGTCATGCCACGGTCTTGATTCATAAATAATTAAGCATTATCTGATAGTTACGAACACATGGGTCAAGACTCCAGGGGATCGGTCAGGCCGGTTTTGTCTTGCCGGAAAAGACAGGCGGCGATAAATCCAGCGGGGTCCAGTCCGAAAGGGGTCTTTTCGGGCAAGACGGCATCTTGCGCGACAAGACATTGAGACGGGAGGTTTGTGAAAAAATTAAAAAAAAGTCCGCCTTTGGGGGGGCGGGCTATCCTTGTTATAGCCTGATCTAGGGGGTCAGTTCTGCAACTCACTCCCAGATTTCCGTATCTTGTTCTTCCTGCTCGTGCGCTCTTATCGCATGGCTCCANTAGCGCCGCTCGTGATCAATGACCTTTGGCGCAATCGCCTTCATCCTCCTGACGTAAACGGTATAGTCCGTGGCATCGAAGAGGACGACCCTGCCGCGGCTCCCCCCCAGGTCGGACGATATCAAGGGGATGCCGTCATTTTTCAGGAATTCCACGATGAAGCGGCAGTTGACTTCGCCCACGCAGGCAAAATCACCTGGCGTGCCGGAAGCCGGAAGCATGGAACTTCCCCCGAATGCTTTCGCCTGGATTCGCTGCCTGCTGGCGCCCAATTTCATCATCCCGTTGATGATCAATTCCATGGAATGGATGCCGTAACGGCCCGCATCCGACAAACAGAGCGGCATCTGCCGGGGATAGCGATGAGAGGCGAGAAGGAAGTGATTCATTCCAAGGACCCGTTGGACAGGGTCGTAGAGACAGGCTGCGACGCAGGACCCCAGGAGCGTCGATACGACCACGTCCGTTTCGGCGGAGACAAAGTGCTCGCCCGGCTTGAGAATCACTTTCTTCACGTCGTCCACGGGCATGCTCCCGCCGAAGATTGCGGCCGTTCCCGCATCAGAGGCCTGAAGCGCCGGTCTTCCTGACCACAGGTGAGACAGGCCGGGCACTGCCGATCAACCGGCAGAAAGGCATCTATGCTCTCAGCGCGGGCCTGTTGCATGGCCCTTTGCAGGTGCGCTTCGGGGACCGGCGACGTCTCTTCGGCCGGATGGGCTTTCTGAGGGCCTGGACATCCTGTATTTTCCCATGAGGGCATACAGGCGGGGTCGGGAAAGATCAGAGATACGGCAGGCCTCCCGGATATCCCAGCCCGTGTATTCCATGACGTCAATGAGGTACTGCCGCTCGACGACCGAGAGGGCCGACTCGCGAATGTCCTTGAGCCGCCCTGGACTTGCCGAACGGTTTCCCCTATCCCCGGGTGCTGCCTGTCCCGCCGGTCGTCCCCCCTCTCTCCCCTTGCCGCCGGTCAGCGCGCGGCAAGCCATACCCACGCGGATGTGCGTCGGCAGGTGTTTGGGGAACAGGGTGGGCTCGTACCGGGCAACGGCAATCGCCCGTTCCAAGGTGTGAACCAGTTCTCTCACATTACCGGGCCAGTCGTAGGCCATGATGGCCTCCAGGAACTCCGGGGCATGCCCCTTCACGTCCATGCCGTATTGCCGGCAGAGCTTCGCGATGTAGTGCACGGTCAGATCCCTGCAGTCCTCGGGCCGCTCCCGAAGAGAAGGAAGCTCGATGGTCAGGGACTTCAGCCGGAAGAGCAGGTCTTCCCGGAACTGGCCATTCTTGACCATCTGATCCAGATCACGGTTCGACGCCGTAATGAGCCGGAAATGGCTCTCGACCTCGGCCTTGCCCCCGATGGGGCGAAAGCGTCGCTCGTTGAGCACCCGGAGAAATGCTTTCTGGGTCGACAGGGGCATCTCCCCTGCCTCGTCGAGAAACAGCGTCCCGCCGTGGGCCTGGCCGATCAGGCCTTCCTGCGGACGGTCGGCGCCCGTGAAGGCGCCCTTTGTGTGGCCGAAGAGCACGCTCTCGACAAGGGTGGCCGGCAGCGAGGCACAGTCTACGGCCACAAAACTGCTCTGTACCCTGTCGCTGTTCTGGTGGATGGCCCAGGCGAAAAGATCCTTNCCCGTGCCTGTCTCCCCCGTGAGCAGGACGTTCGCGCTGCTGCCGGCGGCCTTCGCCAGAAGATCGATGCAGGCCCTCAGCCGGGAGCTTTTTCCCACGATCCCGTCGAGTTTCAGGATGACGGGCGGCTTCTCCTCCAGCTTGGCCTTGCGGTACTGCAGCGCCCGGGAAAGGGGCAGCGTCATCCGGGCAAGCGATGACGGCTTCTCGATATAATCCCAGGCGCCGTTGCGGATGGCCATCTCGACCCCGTTGGCGTCGCCTTCTGCCGTGATGATGATCACCTCCGGCGCCGAGGGGGCCTCCCGGAGCTGCGGCAGGACTTCGAGGCCGTTTCCGTCGGGAAGCCACACATCGAGGAAAATGACGTCGATGGGCTGGGAAAAGGCTTTCCGAAGGCCGCTCTCCAGGGTCGAAGCCCTTTCAACGTCGTGATCGAGTTGCTTCACCAGGTCGCCGAGCATGCCCGACATCGTCTCGTCGTCGTCAATTATAAGTACGCGTGCCATATTGCAGTCTCAATTTCCCTTGCGTGTCGAGGATTCTTGAAATGGTGTCTGCCATCTGCCGCATCACCAGCGGTTTCATCAGGTACTCGCGGATGCCCACGCTCTTTGCCTTCTCCGGCGTGACGGCCTCGCTGAACCCCGTGCACAGGATGATCGGGATATCCGGACGGATCCTCATCATTTCCTGAGCGAGCTCGATCCCCGTCATCTGGGGCATGGTCTGGTCGGTGATGACCAGGTTGAACCGGTCGGGGTTGGCCCGAAATGCCTCGAGGGCCTCGAGGCTGCTCGTGCGGGTCACGACTTCGTAACCGAGCCTCGAGAGCAATTGTCCGCTCAGGAGTGCGAGGGCCTCCTCGTCGTCAACGAAGAGGACCCGGCCTTTCCCTTTTCCGAGATCGCGCATGGCTGCTTCGGAGGCATCCCTCGTCGCTTCGGACTCCATTGCGGGAAAATAGACACGGAACTCCGTGCCCTTTCCGGGCTCGCTGTCCACGGTAATGACCCCGCCGTGGCTCTTGACGATGCCATGCACCACCGCAAGCCCCATACCCGTCCCCTCACCCGGATCCTTCGTCGTAAAGAAGGGATCGAAGATCCGGTGAAGAACGGACGGTTCGATCCCGTGACCTGTGTCGCTCACAGTCAACCTGAGGTGCCTGCCGGCATGGAGATCCGTGTGGATCGCCTCGGCCTCCCGCGCGTCGAGAGTGATTGCCTGAAGCTCAATCCCCATGGTACCGCCCTTTTCATGCATGGCGTGGGCAGCGTTGGTAGCGAGGTTCATCACGATCTGGTGAATCTGGGTCGGGTCGCCGAGGATGGCACCTCCCCCTCCCCGGATGTTCTGACGGATCTGGATCGTCGCGGGCAGCGAGGCCCGCAGCATCTTGGCGGCCTCCTTGAGCAATGGGTGGATCAGGATGGGTCTGAGCTCCTGGTCGCCCTGGCGGCTGAAGGCAAGGATCTGCTTGATGAGGTCCTTCGCGCGGAGGCCCGCCTTGAGAACATGCTCGAGGTTCTCCAGGATCTGCTTCTTCGTCACGCTGCTGCACAGGCTCATCTCCGTGTAGCCGATGATGGCCGCCAGGATGTTGTTGAAGTCGTGGGCGATCCCGCCCGCGAGCGTCCCGATGGCCTCCATCTTCTGGGCCTGCCTCAGCCTGCGCTCGCTCTCCTTGAGGGCCTCCTCGGCCCGCTTGAGATCGGAAATATCCGAAATCATGCCCTCGATGTAGAGCACGGCGNCCGCTTCATCCCTCACGACGCGGGAATTGATGATGGTCCACATGGTGCTTCCATCGCGGCGCCGCATCTGCACCTCGAATCGCCTCAGCGCGCCCTCCTCCTGAAGGATGCGAATGCAGCGGGCCCGCTCGTCGAGATCGACATAGAGCTCGCGCCCGATGTCGGTAATCCGGTCGATCATCTCCTCCGGCGAGCCGTNCCCGAACATTCGCGCAAGGGCCGGGTTCACCTTGAGATAACGGCCCTCCGGCGTGCTGCGGAATATGCCCTCGAGGGCGTTCTCGAAGATGTGGCGGTACTGCTCTTCGCTTTTCAGAAGAGCCTCTTCGACGCGTTTACGGCTCGTGATGTTATGGAACAGGACGGCAAACTTTCCCCGTTCCGGACTGAACGCGCGGATGTCGAAGTATTTGTCAAGACTGCCGGAATAGTCCTCGAAATGGCATTCCTTGCCTTCCAGGGCCACTTTGCCGTATCGCTCGATCCAGCTGTCCTCCAGGTCGGGCATGACTTCCCGGGCGGTGCGGCCGATGATGTCCGCGCCCCGCAGACCCGTNAGCCGCTCGAAGGCCCCGTTGACAGCGAGGAACCGGTAATCGAAGGGACNGCCCAGCNGATCGCAGAGGATCTCATGCACCGCAAAGCCGCTCATCATGTTGTCGAAGAGCAGACGGTACTGATCCTCGCTTTTCACCAGGGCTTCGCGGGCCTGCTTCTGCTCCGTGATATCATGCAGGAACACCAGAGCGCCGTCCTCTCCACTGTAATGGATGGGAACGACCGACACCGCCACATCCACGGGGGTACCGTCAGACTGCAGGTAAACCTGGTCCTGGACGGGAACGCGCCCTTTATCTTCCATGATGATCCGTGCGCGCGCCTTCACCCGCTCACGGAAGTCGGGGTGAACCCGATCCATGAAGGGCTGGCCGATCAGCTGATCCTGCGACCCGGCCCCCAGGATGCGAAGGGCTGCCCGATTCAGATATCGAATGACCCCCCCGGTCTGCACATAGATGCCATCGGGGGCATTCTCGACGAGATGGCGGAAACGAGCCTCGCTCTCTCGCAGCGCCCCCTCGGCCTTCTTGCGTTCCGTGATGTCCCTTGCCATGGACAGCATGTGCGGTGCNCCGGCCAGCTCGATGGTCTCTGCCGAGAAGAGCAGGGTGCGCAGATCGCCGGACTTTGCCCTGATGGTGAATTCCATGTTCCTGGCACGGCCTGAACCCCTGAGCTCATCGACAAGTCTATCGCGGTCCGCGGGATTCACCCATAAATTGAGCCCGGTGGCGGTCTGTCCGATGATCTCCTCGCGGGTGAACCCCAGGACGGTCAGAAAAGCCTCGTTTGCATCCACGTAGCACCCTTCCCCGATCGTACTGATGGCCATGAGGTCGGGGCTGGCGAGGAAGGCCTTGGAGAATTTCTCTTCCGATGCCCTAATTTCCTGTTCGGCCAGCTTGCGCACGCTGACGTCTCTCGTAACAGCGATAATCTCTGCTACGGCCCCCGTGTCGTCGTCTCGCAGGCCCTTTGCTAAGGTTTCGAACCAGCGCCAGGAACCGTCTTTGTGCTGCAACCGACAGGACAACATTGCCGGTGCGCTGTTTTCCAACACGGTCTTATGGATCTTTGCGAACTCTTCCGCATCCTCGGGATGGACAAAGTCGTAGACGCTTCGACCCGCAAGTTCGTCCGGCTCATATCCCAGGGCGCTCCTGGAGCCAGGAGAGATATATGCGGTAGTCCCGTCGGGCCGGTGCCGGGAGATCACGTCGGTGGCGTGTTCCGCCAGCAGGCGGAAGTTCTCCTCGCTTTTCCGCAACGCCTCGTCGGCACGCTTGCGCTCGGTGATGTCGAAGCAGATGCCATGCATGCTCTTCGGCTGGCCGGCCTCATCGAATCGGGTGTTGCCGTGGGCGCCGATCCAGCGCAGCTGCCCATCCGGCAAAACGATCCGGTAATCGTTTTCGAGGGAAGTTCTTTCCCGGATGGAACGATTGATTCTCTCCANGGCCGATTCACGATCGTCCGCATGCAGTACCCTCAGCCACGTTTCGAAAGACGCATCCGCCGAGGGTTCCAGGCCGAAGAGCCGACAAAATTCCTCCGACCACGTGAGCGTCCCCGTCGACATGTCCCAGCCCCAAACCCCGGCGCTTGAAGCCTGCTCTGCAATCTTCAGCAGGTCATGGGAGGACTGGAGCTTCGCCTCCGCCTCCTTGCGGTCCGTTATGTCCGTGAACATGGCGAAAGAGCCTGCAAACCGGCCTTCTTCATCCGTGAGGGCCGTGGCGGAGACAATCGTCCAGAGTGTGCCGCCGTCCTTCTTGCGGAAACGGTGTTCGTAGCGGGCATGCTTGCCCCGTGCACGGGCTTGCATTCGGACAGCGTGATCCTCGAGGTCGTCCTCGAACATGAATGCTTCGACGGGCCGCCCGATCATCTCGTCGGNGTCGCAACCCAGCATCTCTGCCATCCGGGCATTTGTAAAGGTCGTCAGACGCTTCCCGTCCATGGCCCAGACGCCTTCGCTGGCCNTGTCGACGATCTGCCTGTACTTTTCCTCACTCAGCCTCAGGGCCTCGGCTGCCAGTTTGAGCACGGTGATGTCCATGGAATTGCCGAGGATGGCCTGCTTCCCCTCATAAACGATGGAGGTGACCGTTTCCAGGATCCATCGCGTCTCGTCATGCGGAGTGACGACGCGAAACTCGTAGGGCGAGGAGATCTCTCCCTTCAGCATGGCCACGGCGTTCCGCCGCGCCGGCTCCCGGTCGTCGGGATGGATGATGCGATCGGATGGGGCGCCGACCATGTCTTCAGGAGAGCGCTCGCAATAGGAGGCCGCGTTGGGGTTGACGAGCTTGAAGACCCCGTCCTGGACCACGTAGATGCCTGCCATGGATTTCTCGGAGAGGGTCCGGAAGAGATTCTCGCTGTCGCTCAGGGCATCGATCGCCAGCCTGTGCATGGTGATGTCGCGGATCATCACGAAGGAACGGGACGTGCCCGCATTGTCCGGAAGCGTGACAGAAGTCGCCTCGCCCGTAAACCTTGTGCCGTTTTTTCGGATGAAGGTTAACTCACTCCTGAATCTGCCTCTGAGCTCCCGTTCCTGAATGGCGTAGGCCAATCTTGCATCATTCTCGACGAGGTCATCACGGCCTGCCCGGCAGATCTCGTCCCGGGTCATGCCGAACATTGCACAGGCGGCGGGATTGGCATCGATGATCTTTCCGTCGGGAATCGTCATCAAGATGCCGTCGATGCTGTTTTCGAACAGGGATCGGTATCGCTGCTCGCTTTCGCGGATTGCCGCCTCGGATTGCTTGTGCCCGGTGACATTCCTGAAATACCCGATCAGCCCGTCCACCCGGCCATCCGCGTCACATGTCGGAACGAAAGAGCCATCGAATATTTCCTGCCCTCCTGTCCGGGACAGGAGTGATTGCTCCAGGCATACAGGACGACCGGTCTCGAGAACCTGCGCCTTGATTTTTGTGAGTTCGTCTGCGTCTTCTTTCGAAAGAAAATCGTGATCGGTCTTCCCGATCATGTCCAGTTCCGTCAGGCCCAGCTGGGGATTGATCACGAGGGAGTATCGCAGATCGCTGCCTTGCACGATGAGGTGGTCCGGGGTGCTGGACGCGATCAGCCGGAATCGTTCCTCGCTCTTCCGCAACGCCTCCTCGGTCATTTTGCGCTCGGTGATGTCCTGCATGATGGACAGCAGCCGGTTTTCCCCGGCGACATTGATCACTTCACCAAAATACAGGCACTTGATTTTTCCCCCGGTTTTCTTTTTCAGTTCCAGCTCTCGACCGGCCACCTTTCCATCGGCGAGGATTTCGTTCTTCAGCAACTCGCGATCCTCCGGGGTAATCCATCCCAGATCCACGGATGTCGTGCCAATGGCTTCATCACGGCTGTAACCCGAACTGTTGACAAAGTTCTCGTTGACTTCCAGGTACCTGCCGGTGTGGATATCGCTGATGATCATCGACAACGGGCCGCAATGGAATGCCTTGGAGAACAGTTCCTCGCTGTCCCGGAGCGATTGCTCCGCTTCTTTGCGGGCCGTGACGTCGTCGAATACGGCGACAATCTCCCCGCCGGGCAGGCGATACACGCGGTTCTCGACCCAGAAGGCGATTCTCCCGTCGTCGTATCGAGTGGCAGGGACACATCGCGGTTCACCCGTCTGCCACACCATCCGGAAGGCATCGAGGATTCCGGACTCCCTGACGGCCGGGAAGAGCTCCGTCACACGGCGGCCCGTGACCTGGCCGTGTGTAGCGGCGCATATCCTCAGTCCTGCCTCGTTCATGTCGGTCAAGAGGAAGTCGTCCCCGCCGCCTTCCGGTTGATAGACGGTCACACCGCTGGTCATGCCGTTGAAGAGAGTGCGGAAGCGCTTCTCGCTGTGCCTGAGTTTCTCCTCGACCTGTTTGCTCTTCGTGATGTCGCGGTTGCTTGCCCGCGTGCCCATGAACCGGCCCCCGCTGTCGAAGACAGGCTGGCATGTATGCCCGACCCAGCGGGTCTCGCCGTCGGAACGGACGATGCGGAACTCGAACTCCCCGGGAGCCCTCTCCCATCTGTGCGCCTCGCGATGCCTCAGGTAAGCATCCCGGTCATCGGGGTGCACGATCCGCTCAAGCAGGCCCGCGTCGGCCATGAACGCCTCCCGATCGTATCCGGTGAGCCGCTCGCACGATGGAGAGCAATACAGCATTTTGTTCTCCGCGCCCCACCAGAGCTCCCAGTCGTAAGTGTTGTCGGCCACGATCCGGTAGCGCTCGGCGGCTCTGTCGAGGGATGCCTGCACAAGCCTCTGCGAAAAGGACAGGGCAATGTGGTCGGCTGCTTGCTCCAGAAACTCGATAAATTCGGGCGTGAAGCGGCCCCTGCGCCTGTCATTGAACTGAAGCAATCCATAGGTTTCCCCGCAGGCGCGCAGGGCAATCAGCGCCACCGACTCGTAGCCCTCCCCGTTGCAGCGGTTCCGGGTCCGGGCCTGGCGGTCTGCCTCGCTTGTGCTCGCGAGCAGCTCCGTCGTGCAGTTGCTCCAGAAGCTCCCGCGCTGCGTGAAGAACGGCAGCTCCGGGTTGAAGCGGCCGCAGAGGATGTTGCCGCACATGCACTCGATGACGGGGTTGCCCACGTTGTCCCGAAGCATCTCGCCCTTCTCGTCGACGGCGCAGAGCCTGTTTTCAGCCAGGACAAAGGCGGGCGGGAATCCCGAGGTCTCGTAATAAGGGAAGTCTTCACCGTCGCGAAGGCGGATTCCGACGGCTTCACAGCCGGACATGTTTTGCAGGAACACACCGAGCGATCGGGCCAAGTCCTTCGTACCCGAACTTTGCTGGAGGATTGCGAGCAGCTTCAGCACATCGTCCCGTTGTTGCTCCAGTCTCATGCGATCGGTGATATCGTGCGAGACGCCGACGATTTGATCGAGCTGTCCCTGCTGATTGACGTGAAAGGTGAATTTCGATTCGACCCACCTTCGTGTACCGTCTTTCCGGATCATTTCGAACTCACCCATCCGGATCCGGGGGGCATCCTCACTGCCGCTCCCCTCGCTGATGACAGCCCCGCCAATCATTTTCTTTGCGGCATCGAACGATGCGGGAGTGAGGAGGT
>JGI20214J51088_10001678_pt1 | contig 15052 bp, 11 predicted proteins | sample WetSurMetagenome_FD_51088 | JGI IMG/M metagenome (IMG submission 51088) | reverse complement strand
AGAATGTTTTAGCATCTTCTTCAGATTCAAAATAATTAGCTTTCCATCCCCAATAAGTCCAGGTTCCAACCAAACGATGAAAAACTTGCCTGGAATCTGTTTCAGAGGTTAGTCTATCATTTTCAGGAAGTTCTTGTAATCTTTCTGTATCTGCTGTGGATGTTTGTAACCATTTAGGCACGCCTTTTTCGTTAACCTTTTTTAGAAGTTTGGGAATGCCCGCTTTTCTAAAATACTTCTGTGCAATAATATCCGTTGCAACTTGCGACCATGGTTTCGGTATCGAAACATTTTCCATTCTAAATACAACAGAACCATCAGGATTTTTAATCTCTGATGTTCTCTTAACAAATTCAAAAGATGATAAAGGATCCTTTCCAGCAGCGGTAAAAAATCTGTTGATATGCATTCAACTCTCCAAAGATAAGCCTGCTTACAGCAGCAAGTTATTTAAAAAAACTATTTAAATTACAAAGGGTTAGAAGTGATCTAAGTTTTTTAAGTGGCTTAGCGATAAAAAATATCGTAAATAATTTTAAGCTTCACTCATTTCATTCACATCAGGAACTATTAAAAAAAACTATAAATAAAAACAGAAGCGCAGTAATAAAAAACTTTTTTATGATCACTTAAATTTCAAATCGAAAATGAAAATATTTTTATAAAAAAACAAATTAAATTTTATCAAACTTACTCTTGACTTTAGATTAATTTTAGCATCATTAGGAAATTCAATGCTCTTCATCAAAAATAATTACCACTTAAAATAAATATACCCTTTAATAATGGATTAGTCATTATCTTTAGCATGATTATAATCAACTTTTAGAAAGATTTATCTTGAATGATGAGAAAATAATAGAGGTAAACTTATTAACTAAACACTTTAAGGATTTAAGAGCGGTTAATAGTCTAAATCTAAATGTATTTGAAGGCGATGTGTTTGGGTTTTTAGGACCAAATGGTGCAGGTAAAAGCACTACAATCAGAATGCTGTTATCACTGATTAGACCTAATGAAGGCAGCATAAAATTATTTGGCAAATCTTTACAAAAAAATCGTATTGAGATTCTTAAAAGAATTGGTGCGATAGTAGAGAAGCCCGATTTTTACGGTTATTTATCCGCATATAAAAATCTTGAAATACTTGGTAGAATATCGGGAAAAGAAATATCCAAAAACAGAATTATGGAAGTTCTTGAACTGGTTGGATTAAGCAAACGTTACAAGAGTAAAGTAAAAACATTTTCCCACGGAATGAAACAACGACTTGGGTTAGGACAAGCGTTGCTGCACGATCCTGATTTAATTATTCTGGATGAACCAACAACCGGTTTAGATCCACAGGGGATGAAGGAAATTCGTGATTTAATTTTACATCTCAGTAAAGAAAAAAAGAAAACAATTTTTCTATCTTCTCATATACTGCATGAAGTGGAACTAGTTGCAAACAGAATGATCATTATTGACAAAGGAACGATGAAAGTTGAAGGAGAAGTAAAAGATCTTTTAAATGCTAAAAAACTTAAAGTAACTTTTGAAACTGATGATGAAGAAAAAGTTAAAAATCTTCTATCACAATCTGGCTGGGGCAGTAAACTTGAATCTAACGCAAAAACGGTTTTTATTTTTTCATTAGAGAACAATGAGATTGCTGAGTTGAATAAGTTTTTTGTGTTAAATGGAATAGAAGTAAACGCCGTTATTCCTACAAGATCTCTTGAGGATTATTTCTTAAAGATTACAGATGAGGTTGCCTGATGTTAACACTTATCCAAATAGAGCTTTATAAAATTTTTAAGAAGTGGAGAACTTACATTGGATTTATTGCCATAGGAGTTTTAGTTCCAATCATACATACTGCAATGGTTTTTGAGGGAGCTCACACTTTGAATTTTATGACAAGAAATATTCAGCAGTCTTTTATTTTTGTAGGAAATTTGTTGAATGGTTATTTAGTTTCTTATCTGATTTTAACAAGCCTGGCAGTTCACATCCCTTTTTTAGTCGCATTAGTAGCTGGTGATTTACTTGCCGGTGAAGCAACTGCCGGCACTTACAGAATGCTTATTACACGACCTATTTCCAGAACACAAATTGTTACTTCTAAATTTCTGGCGGGAATTATTTATACTCATCTTTTAATCATTTGGCTTGCACTTATGAGTCTTGTTGTTGGATTAATAATTTTTGGATCCGGTGAACTTTTGGTAATTAGTAATCAAACAGTAATTATTTTTGAAAAGAATGATATTCTTTGGCGATTTCTTCTGGCGTATGATTTTGCTGCATTAGGAATGTCGGTCGTTGCAAGTCTTGCATTTCTTTTTTCGTCTTTAGTGGAAAACGCTATCGGACCAATTGTTAGTACAATGGCAGTGATAATTGTATTTTTAATTCTATCAGCGATAAATATCGATTTTTTTCAAACGATAAAACCATACCTGTTTACAAATTACATACTTTCATGGCGATTATTTTTTAACACCCCGGTTGATTTTTCGGAACTTATAAAAGCTACATTAATTTTAGCCGGGCATATAGTTTTCTTCTTTTCTCTGGCACTTTATATATTCAATCGAAAAGATATTCTTACATAATACGAGGTTAAGATGAAATTATTAATCTGTCTGTTTTTAGTATTAGTTCAAATAGGTTTTTCACAATCTAAAGATCCTGATGAAATCATTAATAAGGTTGTTACAAATTTTAATAGAGTTAAAGATTACCAGGTTGATGTTAATATTAAAATTGATGTTGAGTTTTTAAAAGTACCGGAAACAAAAGCCAAAATTTATTTCAAGCAGCCTGATAAAGTTCATCTTGAAGCAGAAGGATTTGCGATGCTTCCTAAAAACGGAATGGAATTTTCTCCTTCATCATTGTTGAAGAATGATTATACAGCAATCTATGAACAGGATATTGATTTAAATGGAGTTAAAACTTCAATAGTTAAAGTTATTCCAACAGGTGATCAAGGTGATGTTATACTTTCAACTTTATGGATTGATCAGAAAATTCAAGTGATAAGAAAAGTTGAGTCAACAACTAAAACTAATGGAACATTTACAATTGATTTTAGTTATGATGATAAAGTTAAATTTCCATTACCGGCTAAGATTGTATTCTCATTCAATCTTGATAAGATGAACATTCCCGCTACGATAAGCGGCGAACCGGATACTGAAAAACCGCATACGAAAAATAAAAACTCTGATTCAAGAACAAAGGGTAAGGTTATAGTTAACTATTCAAACTACCAGGTTAATAAAGGTGTTCCTGATTCAATCTTTGAAGAGAAAAATAATAAATCTGAGTGAAGATTTTTATTATGTCAGAGGCGGCTTAGGTCCTTATATGAGGGGAATGAATTTATCTCTAAGCACTTAGGATATCCTTCACGCACACCGCCGCTAAACCTAACTATTTCATCGCAAAAGTATTTTCTTATCAAAATCAAAGAAAGTCAGTTAGTGGTTGTTTGAAAATAATGGGAGGATAATATTGACACTACGATTTTATCAATTTTCTTACTTGATTACTATACAAATTTTAATTTGGCATTAAAACTTTATTTGATTAACACAACAAATACCAACTCTATATCCTCAAAAAAAAATATTTAGTTTGAGGTAATAATTATTTCTCGAACTTTTTAAATATTACCGATGTATTATGTCCACCAAATCCGAAAGCGTTACTTAATGCATAATTAACTTTTCTATCCTGCGGTTTGTTAAATGTGTAATTTAAATCGCATTCAGGATCAGGATGCGCAAAGTTAATTGTTGGCGGTATCTTATCATTTACAACAGCAAGAATTGAAGCAATAGCTTCTACAGCACCTGCAGCGCCTAACAAATGTCCAGTCATACTTTTTGTAGATGATACATTCAATTTGTATGCACTATCTCCAAACACTTTTTTTATAGCTTTAGTTTCACCAATATCACCTAAAGGAGTAGATGTTCCGTGCATATTAACATAATCAATTTCTTCCGGTTTGATCCCGGCTTGTTCAATAGCCATTTTCATTGATAAAATTGCACCTGCACCTTCCGGATGTGGAGCGGTAATATGATGTGCGTCAGCGGATAAACCTGCGCCAATAATTTCACAATAAATTTTGGCATTTCTTTTTAATGCATGTTCAAGTTCTTCAAGAATCAATGCACCACCGCCTTCACCCATAACAAATCCATCACGGGTTGCATCAAAAGGACGGCTTGCAGTTTCTGGTGAGTCATTCCTTGTAGATAATGCCCTGTTAGCGTTAAATCCACCGATTCCTAACTCACTAATTGAAGCTTCACTTCCACCGGCTATCATTACCTCAGCCATTCCAAACTTTATTAACAAGTAGCTATCAATCATATTATTGTTTCCTGTTGCGCAAGCAGAAACTGTGCAATAGTTTGGTCCACGAAATCCATATTTCATAGAAATCTGTCCTGCTGCGATATCAGGGATTAACATAGGAATAAAGAAAGGAGAAATTCTATCTGGTCCTTGTTCACGATTTGTAACTGCCTGATCATAAAAAGTTTGAATTCCACCAATACCACTACCGAAGATTACACCTATTTTATTTTTTTCTTCTTCTGTAAGATTTTCAGGTTTTAGATTTCCATCCTCAATTGCTTGTTGAGCCGATATCAGAGCATATTGAGCAAACGGATCCAATCTTCTTGCGGATTTTTTATCAAGAAAATTTAAAATATCAAATCCTTTAAGTTCGCAGGCAAATTTGGTTTCAACTTTTGATGTATCAAATTGTTTTATCATAGCTGCACCGCTTTTGGATTCCATCATACCATTCCAAAAGTCGTTAGCACTTAATCCAACCGGAGTTAAAGCTCCCATTCCTGTCACAACTACTCGTCTGTTTGTATTAGCCATTTAAATCCTTTATTAAGATGAAAAATTTATTAGCACTGATCGAACATTTTGAGGTGTAAAAATAATGAAATTTGATCAAAAGCTTAAGCGAAATTTGACACACTAAATAGATTGAAATGGCAAAGAATATGGCTCAAAATTTATCGGAGGTAAGTCTGAAAATTGTCCAATCATTCAAAGGTTTTGCACCAATTTTTTTGTAGAAATCTATTGCAGATTCATTCCAGTCAAGTACTGACCATTCAACTCTTCCATAATTTCGTTCTTTAGCCAATGAAATTATTTTATCCAGCAATGCCTTGCCAATTCCTTTACTTCGCATTGCAGGTTTTACATAAAGATCTTCAAGATAGATTCCAGGTTTACCCAGAAAAGTTGAAAAGTTTTTGAAGAATAAGGCTTGTCCTGCAATTTGTCCTTTAAACTCAGCAATAAGAATTTCCACAAAATTATTTTTACCGAATAAAACTTTTTTTAGTTCATCTTCTGTCGTAACAACTTGATCTGAGAGTTTTTCGTATTCAGCTAATTCTTTTATCAGACTAAAGATTGCAGGAACATCTTCTTCAGTTGCAGAACGGATGAGGATTTTATTTTCCATAGCTGTTAGTATGTTGGAAAGGGAAGATTGGCTTGTAAAATATCAATAATTTTTTCAAATGGAATTTCAGCGACTATCTCACCCATTGCGTAGGGTCCTATTTCATAAGGATCAAATTGAATTACAAGTGCAGTTGGAGTGATGTAAAAATCCTGATCTTCCGGAATAACCAATTCATTTTCGAATGTACCAGCTTCAATTAATGAATTTGCCTCATATGTTTCTAAAATTGCTTGTTCACACTCATAGGTCAACAGATCGAATGAATCTTCTTTAATAATATCTTTTAGCGTTAATATTTTGCCATCATCGGTTGTAATGTTGTAGCCAAGAGCAAAATAATTTCCATGAGCACCGCCGGTAAATTGGTAGTGATTTAATACTATGCTTATAAACTTTTGTGAATTAAACTGAACCTGGAATCCGGTTTCAAAAGAATATCCCATTTCGTAAGGATTGTCCTGATACTCAGCTGAGTCTGATAATATTTCTTCATACCATGGAATTGATTGTTTAAACTCTTCCTCTAAAAAGGAATTAATTTTAGTTTCAAAAGTATCATTCTCGATCCCATTAATTTGTGGATATTCAATATTTATAGTTACAATGCTGTCAGTAGAACTTTTTGAATAATTTATTGCTTTGATTTCAAGAGTATCAGCTTTTAGGGTTATTAAATAATTCTTATTTGAATTTGACGCAAATATTATGTTCGATGTAATCAAAATGCAGACAATAAAAATCAACTTTTTCATTTTAGTAAAGCCTTTCATTTCAATTATGATGCTGAGTGTTTAAGTTTTTTATCATTTAAATATTTTTCTAAATATAGAACTCCCAGCGCAAATAAATAACCAAATGCAATTCCAATTATTGCTCCACCCAATATATCTGATGGATAATGCAATCCAAGATATACTCTTGAAATTGAAACCAACGAAGCACCGATAAATAAAACCCATTTAAGTTTGGGAAATAATTTGTAATAAAACATCGCCGCAGCAAAATTATTAAGTGCATGATTTGATGGAAACGAAAATGATCCAGTACATCCCAGCGGTGTTAGTACGTCGTTTAGAACGTTACATGGTCTTGGTCTTGCAAAATATTCCTTAAGCAGTCTATATCCGGTTTGATCTGTAACAACAATTAAAAGCAGAACCCCTATTACCGCAAGTTTGCCTTTTATCCCTCCCTTCACAAAGCTAATCCCGAGTAATATTATGTAAGTTATGTACCAGTTATTTACATTTGTGATAGTAGAAAAGAGTTTATCTAAAAATACTGCGGAAATAGTATGATTGAAGAAATAAAATATTGCCAGATCGATTGAGTATAAAAAATCCATAATGCAAATTGTCTAAAAAATTGTATGCTTAAAATAGAAATGATAAAGCAATTTATCACAAAAATTATGTAATTTATTGTGTACTTTATGAGCAAGAAAAGAAATAATAACAATTCGCTTGTTGATTTTATAATTTATCCGGATTTGCCATTTTTTAAAAAGAGGTATGATTTTATCAAAGAAGAAACCGGAAAATATTTAGTTACACCGCTTAAAGTAATAGCTTTGATGGTTGCAATATCTGGCATCTTTGCAATGATTTTTGAAGTACGTCATCATGCCGAGTATTCATTTCAGATTTATTTTGTAAGACTTTTAGCTACTCTTATCGCCTTTTCTATTTTGATTTTTCTTAACTCAAAGAATGCCATCAAGTATTCAATTTTACTCGTTCATATTTTATTGCTTACGATCATCAGTTCATCTGCCATTATGATACTGCTTATTCCAAACTCTTTGATCGTAAACTCTCAAATAGTTGGATTGATGATATTTACCTCTGCGATGTTTCTTAATTGGGAAATTAAAAATCAAATACTTGTTGCAATTTATTATAACATAGTGTTTGCGGTAGCAATTCTATTCAACGATCAGAAAATATATTTCTTACCGAATATGTTTGAATCACTGATTTTTGTTTTATTTCTTAGTTTACTTTCCGTTGCCGGCAGCGCAATAAATTTTAGAATGCGTTTGCAGGTCGCAGAAAATGCTTTGCGTGTCGAGCAATCAGAAAAAAAATTCAGATCAATTTTTAATAATTCCACAGATGGAATTTACCAATCCACAATACAGGGTGATTTTGTAACTGCAAATCATGCCCTTGTAAAAATGATGGGACTTTTAAATCTTGATGATCTTTTAACTTCAAGGGTAACAGATTATTATCAAAATCCTGCAGATAGAGAAAAGCTTTTATCTCTGCTCAAAAAAAATGGATTTGTTGAAGACTACGTGCTTGATATTGTTAATAAAAATAAAAAACACCTTATTGTAAAATTAAATGCTAAAATAGTTAAAGATGGTGGTGAATATGATAATTATATTGAAGGAACAATGCGTGATGTTACTGAGGAAATTCAGGCACAGGAACAAAGAAAACAAGCTGAATTAGCACTTAAAATTGAAAAAGAAAAATCGGACGCGCTTGCCAAAGAAGCAATGAAGTTAAGTACAGCTAAAAGTAGATTTCTTGCTAATATGAGTCATGAAATCAGAACACCAATGAATGGCATTATCGGTTTTTTAGATTTAATTGAAAACGAGTCGTATAAGAATCAGGAAGAGCTAAAACAATTTATACATAATGCAAAACTTTCTGCTGAGTCTCTTTTAGAAACCATTAACGCAGTGCTTGATCTATCCAAAATTGAAGCAGGCAAAATAGAACTTGAGAATCTTAATTTTAATCTCTCAAAAGTTATAAGTCAGGCGATTTCAATTGTCAGCCCAAAAGCAAAAGAAAAATCATTAAACATAGCAATTGAATTACCGGAGACCAAGAACTTAAACTTTATTGGCGATCCAACAAGAATTAGACAGATATTCCTAAATCTACTTAGCAATGCTATAAAATTTACTAAAGAAGGTGAGATAAAAACCGTTGTTAAGGTTGATGAAATTGAGAATAATAAAGCAAAGATAAATACAGCTATTTTGGATTCAGGTATTGGCATTCCTGCTGATAAAATTACCGAACTCTTCAAACCATTTTCTCAGGTTACCGGGTCTGAAGGTTCAAGTCTTGGTGGTACTGGTCTGGGATTAGTTATTTGTAAAGAATTTACAAGCTTAATGGAAGGTGATATTTCTGTTAAAAGTATTGAAGGTGAAGGAAGCAGATTTGATTTTAGCATTATTGTTCAGAAACAGGACCAGGACAAATCCGAAAAATTTTCCAGCGAAAATATTGATGAGCCTGGTTTTGAAGAAACTGAATTTACGGATGCTAATATTAAACTTCACATTCCCAAAAGAAAAGGATTTAAACTCCTGCTTGCAGAAGATAATCTGATCAATCAAAAGGTTGCCATAAGAACACTAAACTCTGCCGGTTACCAGGTAGATGCAGTAATGAATGGCGAACAGGCTGTTCGTGCTCATTCTGAACATGATTATGATTTAATACTTATGGATGTTCAAATGCCGGAAGTAGATGGTTTTGCAGCAACAAAAATGATCAGGGCGATGAGCGAACCTGAAAATAAAATTCCAATTATCGCAATAACAGCACATGCTCTTATTGGTGATAGAGAAAGATGTATTGAAGCTGGAATGGATGAGTATATTTCTAAGCCTGTTGTTGCCAGAGATATTATTCGTATGATTGATCATTTCTTGAAAGTTGATTATACGGAAGATAAACAAAAAAGTCCTGATGATAGTTTTAGACTTTTTGATTTTGAAAGGTTAAAACAAATAAGCCTTGGTGATGAAATTTTTGAAAAAGATCTCTTAAGTGACTACCTCATTGATAGTGAACACAAAATGCAGCTGCTTCGTGAGCATCTGGGATCTAATGATGTAAAAAAGATCATCGATACAGCTCATACACTTAAAGGTTCTAGTTACTCTGTGGGTGCAAAATTAGTTGGGGATGAAGCACTTGGTATCGAACTTTCCGCAAGGAATAATGATCTTGGAAATGTTGAGGAAAGATTACCCAAACTTGCTAAATCAATACGAGACACACGCGAAGTACTCAAGGATAAAATTGTATGATCGTCATTGCGATCCCGACTCGTCGGGAGAAGCAATCTAACTACTCAATTATTTTATATATCACTTCGCCCCGATAGAAATCGGGACTCGTGATGACAAAACAGTGTTAATTAAAATCCTTTAAAACTTTTCTGATAATACTAATCGCCAAATCAATTTCATCTTTAGTTATAACAAGCGGCGGCGCAAATCTTATTATATCACCGTGAGTTGGTTTTGCAAGCATTCCATTTTCTTTTAACGCAACACAAACATCCCAGGCAGTTTTTCCGCTCTTTGCTGGCTTGATTACAATTGCATTTAATAATCCTTTGCCGCGCACTAAAGTAAGATGTTCAAATTCATTAACCATTTTCTGGACTTCTGATCTGAAGTAAGCGCCCATTGCAAAAGCGTTTTCTGCAAGCTTTTCTTCAATCAAAACTTCTAATGCGGCGATTGCAACTTTACAAGCCAATGGATTACCGCCAAATGTTGAACCGTGCTGACCGGGTTTTATTGCAAGCATAACTTCATCATTTGCCAAAGCTGCGGATACAGGCATAACTCCGCCTGATAACGCTTTACCAAGAATCAAAATATCCGGTTTAACGGCTTCATAATCAGACGCTAACATTTTGCCTGTTCTTGCTAAACCTGTTTGAACTTCATCGCAAATAAGTAAAACATTTTTAGCTTTACAAAGTTCCTGTGCTTTTTTTAAGTAACCATCATCAGGAACGAAAACACCTGCTTCGCCTTGAATCGGTTCTACCAAAAAAGCTGCAACATTTGGATCTTCCAATGCATTTTCTAATGCTGCAATATTGTTATAAGGAATTTTTTCAAATCCCGGAACAAACGGACCAAATCCATCATAACATTCTGGATCGGTTGATGCAGAAACAGCCATCATTGTTCTGCCGTGAAAGTTCTCGTTGGCTACAATAATTTTTGCTTCGTACTTTTTAATTCCTTTTACTTCGTAAGCCCATTTTCGTGCGAGCTTAACTGCAGTTTCATCACCTTCAACACCGGTGTTCATCGGAAGAACTTTATCATATCCAAAAAGTTCTGTTACAAACTTTTCATATTCGCCAAGGACATTATTATAAAATGCGCGTGATGTTAATGTTAAAGTCTGCGCTTGCTCAATAAGTGTGTTTATAATTTTAGGATGACAATGTCCCTGGTTAACTGCAGAGTAAGCGGAAAGAAAATCAAGATATTTTTTGCCTTCAACATCCCAAACCCAAACACTTTTGCCTTTTGCAATTACAACTTCTAGCGGATGATAATTATGAGCACCGTATTTGTGCTCTAAATCCATATAATATTTTGAGTTCATAAACCTTCCAATTTTTTCAAATGATTAAAAATTTGTGCAGAAAAATTAGCCGTTATACGCTGAATTACCAAACAAGATTTTACTCAGTTTTGATTGACTTTAATCCTTTTATTTCGTTCGTTTGAAGTGAAGTTATTTAATAATTTTTTATTAAGGGGCTTTTATGAAAAAGTTAGTTTTAATATCGGTATTGTTTATTAGCTATTATTTTAATTACCAGGCTGTTGCTCAGGATTACTGGATACATACTAATGGACCAAATGGAGGGATAATAGGAGATATTGGAATTAATTCCAAAGATGAATTATTTTCAGGAGGTTACTGGCAATCATCAGGTATATATCGTTCTATTAATGACGGAGTTAACTGGGAAAAAATAAACAATGGATTTCAGAATTTTGAGATATATGCTATAGGAATAGGAAAAAATGATGATATCTTCTTAGGTACTAATCAACAAGGAATTTTTCGCTCAACTGATAATGGCGAAACCTGGGAAAAAAAGGATAATGGTTACAATACTGCTGAATGCTGGACAATTACTTTTAATGACAGCGGCGAAGTTTTTGCCGGAGGTGGCGATTGGCATGGTATTTACAAATCGACTGACAATGGCGAAAGTTGGAATTGGTTAACGAATCTTCAGTCAATAGTTTTATCTATCAATAAGAACGGCGACATTTATTCAGGTAGCTGGAATGGATTATATAAATCTACTGATGATGGTGCTACTTGGAATCAACTTGCTAGTGGCTTACCTAATATTCCAATTGCTTGTATAGAATTCAATTCCACCGGAGGAATTTTTGTTGGAACAGGTTATTATTCGAATGGAGATGGTGTATATTATTCAAGTGATAACGGAAGCAACTGGACTCGTATAGGTTTAGCGGATACAATTGTCCAATCAATTTTGATAAAAGATGACTATAAAATATTTGCGGGTACATTGGACGATGGAGTTTTGTTATCTACAGATCAAGGAAATAGCTGGAACAAAATGAATAATGGTCTATTTGATTTTAATATTTATCGGCTGAGAAGGAATTCTGCTGGGGACTTATTCATTGGTTCAGAAGCAAATGGAGGTATATATAGATCATCAAACGATGGAAACTTGTGGGAACAAATCGGTCTGCCTAGTTCAGTTGTTCAATCAATTGACTCAAATAACAAGGAAGGATATATTTTCACTGCCACATTGAGCGGGGTTCATAGATTAAATTTAAATACAAATAAATGGCAGAATTTAGGTTTGGGACCTGAAATAACTTGTGTGACTGTAAAAAACGATAGTATTTTATTTGCAGGGTCGTTTAGGAATGGGCTATATCGGTCGTTCGATAATGGTAATACTTGGGAACCGACCACAATAACTGCTGATTCTGCTATTTATATCGAGAATATATTTGTTAGAGAAGATGGTGCAATAATAGCATTGACAAGTAACTATCCACGTATTTCTTATGATGATGGCATAACCTGGCAAATATGGAATAATGGATTTAACTATTCGTGGGTTAGGGGAATTGCCATTAATCCAGTGGGAGATCTTTTTATTTCAAGTTCATCAAAAGTCTATCGTTCGACTGACAATGGAGATAGTTTTCAATTACTCATTACTTTAAATGATATTGAAAATAATGGAATAGCTGTTAACGATCAATTGGGTGTTTTTGTTACTGATATAATAGGTGGAACTCCAGGCGGAGGAATTTATCGATCACTTGATAATGGAAATTCATGGCAAAAAGTTATCAATCTTTCAGCAAATTCTATTATGGTAGCTAATGATCAGTCAATTTATTCATCTGTCTATTATGAACCTTATCATAGCGGAATCTTGAACTCCTCCGATGACGGTTCTACTTGGTTGGACATTTCGTCTGGATTAGATTTAGAGAAAACAATAATATCTTTTACACAGGATAAATTAGGATATGTTTATGCCGGTTCATATGGTGGTGGTCTTTATAGAAGTCGCAACCCAATAACAGAAATTTCAAAAGAATATAAAGACATTATCTCAGGGTTGTCTTTATCCCAGAACTATCCTAATCCATTTAACCCAAGTACAAAAATCAGTTGGCAGTCTCCAGTCGGTAGTTGGCAAACTTTAAAAGTCTATGATATTCTTGGTAAAGAAGTTGCAACACTAGTAAACGAAGAGAAACCTGCTGGCATTTTTAATGTTGATTTTAATGCATCTCACTTAGCAAGTGGAATTTATTATTACCAGTTAAAAGTTGGTGGGTTTATTGAAACTAAAAAAATGATTTTGTTGAGATAGATTTTATTTGATTTTAACTTTTTTATTTCGTTCGTTTGAAGTGAAGTTATTTTAAAATTTTTCATTAAGAGGTTCTTATGAAAAAGATAATACTGCTCTTAGTCTTTCTAAATTGTGTTATTGGTTATTCACAAAATAATCCTCAGTGGATAATATATGATACTACAAATTCCAATGTACCTTCTAATACCGTAGGTGATATTGTTGTTGATCAGTTAAATAGAAAATGGATTTCATTTTATGAATCTGGAATACTTAAAATAGATAGTACCTCCTGGACAGTATATAATACGAGTAACTCAAATATTCCCACTAATTATTTTAACACAATAAATGTAGATAATGAGTTAAATTTTTGGGGCGGAATGACAGGAAATCAATTGACAAAGTTTGATGGTACTGATTGGTATGTATATGGTATTCCAGACTCAACACCTCCAGGTCATAGTATATCTTCAATTGTTTTTGATAGTTTAAATAATGTGTGGTTTCTTAAAAATTTAAATAGTCCAATTGGATCGCCTCATTATTTAATGGAATTTAGAGATGATAGCCTTTGGACAACACATCTTTCGTTACAATTGGCAAACGGTTATCGTCAGCTATTATTAAATAATCAATCAATTTGGATTGGCGATGGTGAGGGATTATACTTGTTTGAAAATAATTCGTTACAATATTTCCAACCGCAAAATGGACCGATTGGTCTTTATTGTACTGATGTTAAAAATGATTCCTTAAATAACATTTGGTTAGCTACAGGATTAGCAGGGTGGGGTAGTCTTGTTAAATTTAATGGAACAAATTATTCTGGCTTTAATTTTATAGCTACCGCAATTGAATTTGATAATGATGGAAATCTATGGATTGGAACTGAGTCGTTTACAAATAATGCTGAACTAATAAAATTTGATGGCACAAATTGGACTGTATTTAGTACCTCGAACTCTCAATTACCCCAAACGATTGTTATTAGAGATCTTGCATTTGATAATTTTGGAAATCTTTGGATTGCTACTGAAAATGCAGGTTTAGTTGTTTTCAATGAGAATGGAATCGTTCCTGTTGAACTCGCTTCCTTCACTTCGTCAGTTAACAATAACAATGTAACTCTTAACTGGCGAACTGCAACGGAAACAAACAATCAAGGATTTGAAGTACAAAGAAAAGGAGTCTTCAGTCTGCAGTCTTCAGTCGGCAACGGAGATTGGAATGATTTGGCTTTTGTAAATGGTAATGGAACATCTACAGAAGCACAATCTTATTCTTTTATTGATGAGAATTTGCTAGCAGGAAAATATGAATACAGATTAAAACAAATAGATTTTGATGGAACGTTTGAATATTCAAACACAATTGAAGTTGAAATATATTCATCAACAAGGTTTTCATTAGAACAGAATTACCCAAACCCATTTAATCCAAGCACAAAAATTAAATATACAATTCCAACCCCTCCTTCATCCTCCCCTTTGGCAAAAGGGAGGAACGAGGTGGGGTTCGTTACTCTAAAAGTTTATGATGTTCTTGGTAGAGAAGTAGCAACTCTCGTTAATGAAGAAAAGCCAGGTGGAGTTTACAGTGTACAATTTACAACGAACAATTTGAGTTCAGGAATATATTTCTACCAGTTGAAAGCAGGTAATTATGCTGAGACTAAAAAAATGATTTTAATGAGATGATTGTAGAGATCGGACTCCAGTCCGATCTGAATTAAACAAAAATAAACAGAATGGTCAGAGATCATTCTCCACAAAAGCATTCAACATTTTTATTCACTTGATTATCGAAAATGCTCACCTTATTTTTTCAATCAAAACAAAAGAAAGTACTTTAAAAAAATATGAATTTTACAGTTGAAACACA